>Ga0209768_10002470_pt1 | contig 11486 bp, 12 predicted proteins | sample LauGreSBDMM110SD_3_FD_187564 | JGI IMG/M metagenome (GOLD analysis project Ga0209768, IMG submission 187564) | Freshwater lake microbial communities from Lake Michigan, USA - Sp13.BD.MM110.SD (SPAdes) (version 2) | ecosystem: Environmental > Aquatic > Freshwater > Lake | place: Lake Michigan... | reverse complement strand
TTCGCCGCATTCAACCATCATTTGAAAAGCGCGGGAATACAAAAAATCGCCCACCAACACACTGGCGGGGTTGCCAAACAAGGCGTTGGCTGTGGCTTTGCCGCGTCGCATGCCCGAGTCGTCGACCACGTCGTCGTGCAACAAGGTGGCAGTGTGGATGAACTCCACCACAGCCGCTAACTTGAAATGGTCATCACCCTTATAGCCCAGAGCACCAGCCATCATCAGCAAAAGTACCGGCCGTAAACGCTTGCCGCCAGAGGTGATGATGTGCTGTGCGACCTGCCCTACCAACGGCACGCTTGAGGACAGCCGCTGACCAATCAGTTGGTCAACCGCAGCCATGTCCTTGGCGATCAGGCCAGGAAATGGGCTGGAAGAGGGGGGAGGGTCGCTGGACAAGGTATAAATGTCTGAATTTAAAGGTCAATTATAGGTAGCCAAGCGCTTGATCGCATATAAAAGAGTGACAAAACCCTTGAGCGTGCTAAAATGTTTGGCTCCGCTCAAAATGGGTTGGCGGAAAAAGAGTCTTTTCTTTCAGAGGTTCGTATGTACGCAGTCATAAAAACCGGTGGCAAGCAGTATCGCGTGTCAGCCGGCGAAAAAATCAAAGTAGAACAGATCGCTGCGGATGTTGGCCAAGAAATTGTGATCGATCAGGTTTTGGCAGTCGGCAACGGCGCAGAAATCAAAGTCGGCACACCCTTGGTGTCCGGTGCATCTGTGAAAGCCATGGTGCTCGCGCACGGCAAGCACGACAAGGTTCATATTTTCAAAATGCGCCGCCGTAAGCACTATCAAAAACGTCAAGGGCATCGCCAGCAATTCACCGAATTGCAAATTGCCTCTATCCAAGCCTAAGGAGTTATACAAACATGGCACAGAAAAAAGGCGGCGGCTCAACGCGTAACGGCCGCGATTCCAATCCCAAAATGCTCGGCGTCAAAGCCTTTGGCGGCGAGCACATCACGGCAGGCGCCATCATTGTTCGCCAGCGCGGTACCAAGTTCCATCCCGGCAACAATGTCGGCATTGGCAAGGACCACACCCTGTTTGCATTGGTCGAGGGCCATGTGTCTTTCTCTTTCAAAGGCGCTTTGAACAAGCAAATGGTGAACGTCACCCCCGTTTGACGCTTGGTTTTTTGACCGACGTCAGCTTCAAAGCCCCGCTCGTCGGGGCTTTGTTCTTTAAGATACCCCTATGAAATTCGTTGACGAAGCCTTTATCGACATCATCGCTGGCGACGGCGGGAACGGTTGCGTGTCGTTTCGTCATGAAAAATACAAAGAGTTTGGCGGCCCCAACGGTGGCGACGGTGGGCGAGGCGGCCATGTGTACGCGGTGGCAGACGCGAGCTTGAACACCTTGGTCGATTTCCGTTTTTCTCGCCGCCACGAAGCGCGTCGCGGCGAGCACGGCATGGGTTCAGACATGTTTGGCGCAGCAGGCGACGACATCACTTTGAAAATGCCGGTAGGGACTTTGCTGATTGATGCCGAAACCAACGATGTGCTTTATGAGCTGCTCAACCCTGGCGAAGTGATCATGATCGCCAAAGGCGGAGATGGCGGCTTTGGCAATATGCGCTTCAAAAGTGCCATCAACCGAGCCCCTCGCCAAAAAACCCCCGGCTGGCTGGGTGAGCGCAAAAACTTGAAACTCGAATTGAAAGTGCTGGCAGATGTGGGTCTGCTGGGAATGCCCAATGCGGGTAAATCCACACTCATCAGTGCCATCTCTAACGCCAGACCCAAAATTGCCGACTACCCCTTCACCACATTGCATCCGAACTTGGGCGTGGTCAGGGTGGCAGCAGAGCAAAGTTTTGTGGTGGCAGACGTGCCTGGCTTGATCGAAGGTGCTGCCGAGGGTGCAGGTTTGGGTCACCAGTTTTTGCGCCATTTGCAGCGTACCCGTTTGCTGTTGCATATGATCGACTTGGCTCCATTTGATGACGCGGTAGACCCCGTCGCACAAGCCAAAGCCATCACGCTGGAGCTGAAAAAATACGACCCTGAGCTGTTCGATAAACCGCGTTGGCTGGTGTTGAACAAACTCGACATGGTGCCAACCGACGAACGTGCTGCGCGGGTGAAAGATTTTGTCAAACGTTTCAAATACAAAGGACCGGTGTTTGAAATTTCAGCCTTGAACCGCGAAGGCTGCGAAGGCTTGGTTCGTGCCATTTACGACCATTTGCAAGCGCAGTTTCAATCGACCCAAGAGCCAGAGGTGGTGGACCCTCGATTTGCCGTCATGCCCACCACGCCTGTTAACAGTTGATACCCATGAAAGAAGCCTCTCACTCTTCGGTCTTGCGCGACGCCAGACGTATTGTGGTCAAGGTGGGTTCCAGCTTGGTGACCAATGAAGGCAAGGGTTTGGACGAAGTCGCCATTGGCGAGTGGTGCCGCCAGATGGCGACGCTTGCCAAGGCGGACCCTGCACGAGAAATCATCATGGTTTCCAGTGGCGCGATTGCCGAAGGCATGAAGCGACTGGGTTGGACCACCCGACCCCACGAGTTGCATGAGTTGCAAGCGGCGGCGGCGGTGGGGCAAATGGGCTTGGCGCAAATGTACGAAACCAAGCTGCGCGAGCAAGGTCTTCGCAGCGCGCAGGTGCTGCTCACACACGCCGATTTAGCCGACCGCGAGCGCTACCTCAATGCACGTTCAACCTTGTTGACTTTGCTGCAACACAAGGTTTTACCGGTCATCAATGAAAACGACACGGTGGTGAACGACGAAATCAAGTTTGGCGATAACGACACCTTGGGGGCGTTGGTGGCGAACTTGGTGGAGGCTGACGCTTTGGTGATCTTGACCGACCAAAAGGGTTTGTTCACCGCCGACCCGCGTGTGGACGCGAAGGCCAGCTTTGTGCATGAAGCCAAAGCGGGCGACCTTGCGTTGGAAGTCATGGCGGGGGGTGCAGGCTCGAGCATCGGCAAGGGCGGCATGATCACCAAAATACTTGCGGCCAAAAGGGCTGCAGGCTCGGGTGCCAGCACCGTGATTGCTTGGGGGCGCGAACCCGATGTGTTGCTGCGCTTGGCCGCAGGTGAGGGTTTGGGCACCTTGTTGGTGGCACCTACCCACAAGCAGCAAGCGCGAAAGCAGTGGATGGTGGATCAACTGCAACTGCCTGGCGCGGTCTGGGTAGATTCGGGCGCCGTCAGCAAGGTAAGCCGCGAGGGCAAAAGTTTGCTACCCATAGGAATGAACAGCGTGCAAGGCGAGTTCTCACGCGGAGACATCATTGCCATTTGCGATGAGCACGGCAAAGCTTTTGCCCGAGGCTTGGCCAACTATGCAAGCGCCGAAGCGCGTTTGTTGTGCCGCAAGGCGTCTAGCGAGATTGAAAAACTCCTGGGCTATGTGGCCGAACCCGAGATGGTTCACCGCGATAACTTGGTGCTCACCGCTTAATTGGGCGCAGCGGGGCGCTGTTCAGCGCCGTCCATGGCATCGGCATGACGCATCCCTTGGCGTAAAAAACGGCTTTTGGGTTCTTGTTGCGGCAGATAGCGTGATAGCTCGGTCAGCGCCAATTCGTAGACGCCGCGCTTGAAATCAACCACGGAGTCCAGGGGCACCCAATAGTCATTCCAGCGCCAAGCGTCGAACTCTGGGTGGGTGGTGGCGCGCAGGTTCAAGGCGTGATCAGGCACTACCAATTGCAGCAAAAACCATATTTGTTTTTGCCCCTTGTAATGACCGCGTGCATCCTTGCGGATGTAGCGATCTGGCACTTCATAGCGCAACCAGTCTCGGGTTCGGGCGACGATGCGCACATGTTCTGCCAACAGCCCCACTTCTTCTTGCAATTCCCGAAACATGGCTTGCTCGGGAGTTTCGCCGCGGTCGATGCCGCCTTGCGGAAATTGCCAGCTGTGTGTGCGAATGCGCTTGCCCCAAAAAACCTGATTCCTCTGATTGAGCAGAATGATGCCGACGTTAGGCCTAAAGCCATCGCGGTCAAGCATAATCAAACCTCAAATTTTCAACTGAGTCCATTATGCACAGACAACGACTTGCATCAATAGGGCTGACCATTCCTTTATGCCGATTTATCCGGCACAGCAGACCATGAAAGCCTCACAATTCCTCATCTCCACCCTCAAAGAAGCCCCTGCCGACGCTGAGGTCGCCAGCCATCAGCTGATGATGCGGGCCGGCATGATCAAAAAGCTGGGTGCAGGCATTTACACCTACATGCCCATGGGTTTGCGGGTGATTCGCAAGGTTGAGGCCATCGTGCGCGAGGAGATGAACAGCGCGGGCGCCATCGAGTTGGCCATGCCAGTCGTGCAACCCTCTGAGCTGTGGCAAGAGACTGGCCGGTTTGAAAAAATGGGCCCTGAGTTGCTGCGCATCCAAGACCGCCATGGTCGCGACTTTGTGGTGCAGCCCACCAGTGAAGAGGTGGTCACCGACATCGCGCGCCAAGAATTGCGCAGCTACAAGCAGTTGCCGAAAAACCTCTACCAAATACAAACCAAGTTCCGCGATGAGCGCCGCCCGCGTTTTGGTTTGATGCGTGGGCGCGAGTTCACCATGAAAGACGCCTACAGCTTTGACCGCGACGCCGACGCCGCCAAGGCCAGCTACCAAGTGATGGCGCAGGCCTATCGCGCCATCTTTGACCGCTTTGGCCTGCGTTACCGTGCCGTGGCGGCCGACAGCGGCGCTATTGGCGGCGACCTGAGCGAAGAGTTTCAAGTGATTGCCGCCACGGGTGAGGACGCCATCGTCTATTGCCCCAGCAGCGACTACGCCGCCAACATGGAAAAAGCCGAAGCCTTGGCGCCACCGCAGGCGCGACCTGCTGCCACCCAAGCTTTGGCCAAAAGCCCCACTCCGGGCAAGAGCACCTGCGCCGAGGTGGCCGAGCTTTTGGGCCTGCCTTTGACGAAAACCATCAAATCACTGGTTTTAGCGACAGATGAGCTCAATAACGAGGGCGTTGTCGTCAAATCGCAGGTTTGGCTGCTGCTGGTTCGCGGTGACCATGACATGAATGAGGTGAAGGTGGGTAAGTTGCCGGGCTTTGAAAAAGGCTTCCGGTTTGCCACCATCGCCGAAATTGAAGACCATTTTGGTTGCAAACCCGGCTATTTAGGGCCTATCGGATTGCAAAAGCCGTTAAAAATCGTCATCGACCGCGAAGTGGCGGTGATGGCCGATTGGGTCTGCGGTGCCAACGCGGTGGACTTTCACATGACCGGTGCGAATTGGGGCCGCGACCTGCCCGAACCCGATTCGGTTGCCGACATTCGCAATGTGGTGGCCGGTGACGCCTCGCCTGACGGCAAAGGCGTGTTGGCGATTGAGCGCGGCATTGAGGTGGGACACATTTTTTACCTCGGCACCAAGTACAGCCAAGCCATGAACGCCACATTTTTGGCAGACGATGGCAAGCCCAAACACTTCGAGATGGGTTGCTACGGCATTGGCATCACCCGCTTGCCCGCTGCTGCCATCGAGCAAAACCACGATGCCAAAGGCATCATTTGGCCCGACGCTTTGGCACCCTTCACCGTGGTGATTTGCCCCATTGGCCCCGACCGCAGCCCCGATGTCAAAGCTGCTGCCGACAAGCTTTATGCCGATTTGCTGGCCGTCGGTGTGGACGTGATCTTGGACGACCGAGGCGAGCGCCCGGGTGCCATGTTCGCCGACTGGGAACTGATCGGCGTGCCGCACCGTGTCACGGTTGGCGACAAAGGTCTTAAAGACGGCTTGGTGGAATACCAGCACCGCCGCGACACAGAGGCCAGCAAGGTGGCGGTGGGTGAGGTGGCGGGGTTTTTGCAGGCGAAGTTGGGCTTTTAAAACCCAGTACCTCTTGAGGGTGCCACAGGCAAATGCGTAATTTTTCAAAATGGTTATTTGCATCACTGCTTTATCTGGTTTCCAGCATCACATCCGCCGGACCGCAACGCGAAGAACACCTGGCCGACTCAGTGCGCATTGCCATGTCCTCAGCGGTGGCCGACCTGCCACCACCCACGCCTTACTTGCCTACTGCGCAAGACCACGCGGCTTATGAGAAGTGGTACAGGCACACCCAAGCCCAGCTTGAGCGCAAACTCAAAGACAAAAAAGGCCAGCTGCGTTTACCCGAACTTGCATCGCCCGAATTGCAGCAGGCGTTTTTACAAACCGTTTGGTACGAGAGCCGCCGCGCCGCGCTAGATCCCACCTTGGTGATGGGTTTGATCGAGGTGGAAAGCGGCTTTAGAAAATTTGCCATCAGCAGCGCTGGGGCGCGGGGTGTGATGCAAGTCATGCCTTTTTGGACGCGACAGCTGCGCGCAGCTGATGCTTCTGTGCTGTTTCAGTGGCAAGCGAATATGCGGTTCGGTTGCGTTATCTTGCGCCATTATTTGGCGCTAGAGCAAGGAGATATGCGCATGGCCTTGGGCCGCTACAACGGCAGCCGAGGCCAGCAGGCTTACCCGCAGTCAGTATTGGCTGCACAGCGGCGCTGGCAGCCTTGAAGTTCAACTAAGGGGTTTTAAGCGCTTAATAAATTTGAAAGTTCGCCGCTCTCGTACATCTCGGTCATGATGTCCGAGCCGCCAACGAACTCGCCCTTGACATACAACTGGGGAATGGTGGGCCAGTTGCTGTACTCTTTGATGCCTTGGCGGATATCAGCGTCATCCAACACATTGACGGTGGTCATGGTTTTGGTGTCCACGCCGCTGGCTTTGAGCAACTGCACCGCACGGCCGGAAAAGCCGCACATGGGGAAGCTGGCATTGCCCTTCATGAACAACACGACCTCGTTGCTTTTGACCAATTGGTCGATACGTTGCTGCACATCACTCATAGAAAACTCCAATAAACACTGGGCATTTGCCCATTTAGTACGTTGATTATTTCACTTCTGGCCACTGGCCCCCGCTGCAGCGCTTTATGCCCGCAAGGTCCACACGGCTTTGTACCTGCACAAAGCCGCACTGCACAAGCATGGCACAAACCGCAGGCGCTTGGTCAAAACCGTGCTCCAGCAGCAGCCAAGCACCGGCATTGAGGTGATTGGGGGCTTGCGCGATGATGTGGCGAATGTCGTCCAAGCCGTCTGCACCGCTGACCAAGGCTTGGCGAGGCTCTGAGTGCAGGGCAGGCAAATGTGGGTCGCCCTCGGCAATGTAGGGGGGGTTGGAGACGATCAGGTCAAACTTATCCTGCAACTGCGCAAACCAGCTGCTATGAACAAAATTCACCGTCAGCGACAAGGCCAGGGCATTGCCACTTGCCACAAGCAAGGCATCTGCACTGGCGTCCACGGCGGTCACAGACCAAGAGGGACGGGCGTGTTTCAAGGCCAAGGCGATGGCGCCACTGCCGGTGCCAAGGTCCAGCACTTTTGCCTGTTCAAGGTCCAGCGACAAGGCCCAGTCCACCAAGGTTTCGGTATCAGGGCGCGGCACCAGCACACGTTGGTCAACACTCAGCTTAAGGCCGTGAAAGTCTTGTGAGCCAGTGAGGTAGCCAAGCGGTTCTTGGCTTAAGCGCCGCTGCACCAAGGTGTTGAACGCCTGCAAAGTGTCCAAGCTGGGTTCATCCAAGTCATGTAACACCAGCCAAGCGCGGTCATGCAGGTCGCGTCCCAGGGCATGCAGCAGCAAGGTTTGAACTTCCAAATGTTCCAGCCCCAAGGTTTTGGCTTGGGCCAAGGCTTGGGCGATGTTCAACCTGTACCTTCAAGAGTCGCCAGCTGCTCGGCAGCTTCATAGGCTTGCAAGGCTTCGACCACATCGCCCAAGTCGCCCTCCATGATGCTCAAGAGTTTGTAAAGCGTGAGGTTGATGCGGTGGTCGGTGAAGCGCCCTTGCGGGAAGTTGTAGGTCCGGATGCGGTCAGATCGGTCGCCACTGCCGATGAGGCTTTTGCGCTCGGCAGCGTCTTTGGCGGCACGTTCAGACCGGTCTTTTTCTTGAATACGTGCAGTAAGCACCCGCAGCGCTTGCGCCTTGTTGCTGTGTTGGCTGCGGCCATCTTGGCACTCCGCCACGATACCGGTGGGCAAATGGGTGATGCGAACTGCTGAGTCGGTTTTGTTGATGTGCTGCCCCCCCGCACCACTGGCGCGGAAAGTGTCGATGCGCAAATCCGAGGGGTTGATTTTGATCGCCTCGGCTTCGTCAGGTTCAGCCAAAACCGCCACGGTGCAGGCACTGGTGTGAATGCGTCCTTGGGTTTCGGTGGCTGGCACACGCTGAACACGGTGACCACCGGACTCGAACTTCAAAGCACCGTAAACCCCAAGCCCTTCGATGCGGATCACCACCTCTTTATAGCCACCCAATTCACTGACGGATTCGCTGATGATTTCCACACGCCAACTTTGGATGGCGCAAAAACGGGTGTACATGCGCAACAGGTCGCCGGCAAACAAAGCGGATTCATCGCCGCCAGTGCCAGCCCGGATTTCCACAAACGCGTTGCGAGCGTCGTCTGGGTCTTTGGGTAGCAACATTCGTTGCAGCTGAGATTCGATTGACAAAATGGCAGGCTCTGCGCTGGCAATTTCTTCTTGTGCCATGGCTTGCAGTTCAGGGTCAGCTTCTTGCAGCATGGTCTGAGCCGCCACCAAGTCTTGGCCAAGTTGCAGCCATTTTTGGTAAGGCGTGACCAGCGCCATCACCTCGGCGTGTTCGCGTGACAAGACCAAGAACTGCGTCATGTCTTGCATGATGTCTTCGCGGGACAGCAAAAAATCCAGCTCGGACAAACGTTGTACCGAGCGCTCTAGTTGAGCGCGCATAAAGGGTTTCATGGGAGAGGCGGCAGCTAACGCGAGCTGCGCAAAAAGAAGTGTTCGATGGCGCTACGCGCTTGTTGACGCGCTTGTGCGTCATCGGAATGCAACTCCGACATGGCACCGTGAAGCATTTTGTGGGTAAGGTTTTTGGACATGCTGTCCAGCACAGCTTCGACAGATTCGCCCTTGGCCAGGAGTTTGTGCGCTTTTTGCAATTCAGTGGCACGCCAAAGCTCAGCTTGCTGGTTGAGCTGTTGAATCAGCGGCACATCGCTGCGTTGGTCCAACCAGTTGACAAAGCTTTGCACACCTGCATCGATGATGACCTCGGCTTCGGCCACGGCGGCTTGGCGGCTGGCTTGGCCGGTTTGCACCACTTGCGACAAATCGTCCACTGTGTACAGGTAAACATCGCGCAAGGACTTTACTTCCGGCTCGATGTCGCGTGGTACCGCCAAGTCGACCATGAGCATCGGACGGTTGCGGCGTTTTTTCAGAGCACGCTCGACAGCACCCAAACCGATGAGAGGCAAGGTGCTGGCGGTGCAGCTGATGACAGCGTCGAATTCGTGCAAGCGGTCGGGTAAGTCGGCCAAGCGCATGACATCAGCTTTGAGTTGGACAGCCAATCGCTCACCACGCTCTTGACTGCGATTGGCAACCATCATGGATTTCGGATTTTTCGCGGCGAAATGCGTGGCGCATAACTCGATCATTTCGCCTGCGCCCACAAACAATATATTGATTTTTGTCAGGTCTTCAAACAATTGCGCTGCCAGTCGCACCGAGGCCGCCGACATGCTGATGCTGTGCGCTCCAATTTCGGTGGAGCTTCGAACCTGCTTGGCCACAGCAAAAGAGCGTTGAAACATTTGGTGCAAGGTTGAACCCAAGGCGCCCACCTCGCGAGCGACACGCACAGCGTCTTTCATTTGACCCAAGATTTGCGGCTCGCCCAGAACCATAGAGTCCAAACCGCTGGCCACGCGAAACGCGTGGCGTGCTGCTTCGTTGTCAACCATGGTGTAGACATGGTCGTGCAAGCTGTTGGGGCTCACGCCACCGGACTCAGCCAGCCACTGCAGGGTCTGGGGCATGGCAATTTCTTGCGAGGCGCAATAAATTTCGGTGCGGTTGCAAGTAGAGAGAATGGTGGCTTCTGTTTGCGAGCCAAAACTTTGACGTAAACCGTCAAGCACAGGCCCTATTTGCTCAATAGCAAATGCAAACCGTCCCCGCAAATCGAGCGGAGCAGTGGTGTGATTGAGTCCTAGCGCCCATACTGACATAGTGGGGATTATAAAATTTCGGGATGGATAGCTTGTCGCTTATTGTGCACTTAGTCAATTTTTTAGCTCCAGCGGTCTTTATGGCGGCGTGGATGGCGGTTCTTACACGCCTTTTATGGCGTCATAAACCCTCGCTGGTGAAGCCTTGGCAGCAGTTTGTCTTGAACAGTCTGGCGGGCATGGCTGTTTTGATAGGCGGACTGGTCCTAGGCGGTCAAGACGGCAAGATGCTGACCTACTCCTTGCTTGTGGTCGTATGCGCTTCTTTGCAGTGGGTATTTTTCAGGGCTTGGCGCCGCTGAAATCCGCCTAGGTTAATATTCATCTCCCCTATGAACGCACCTACGCCCTTGCCCCCTTTGCTGGAGGCTGACCAAGACATCCAGCGATTCAGGGAAATCCCCTACAACTACACCTCTTTTTCCGACCGCGAGATCGTCATTCGCCTGCTCGGTTCCAGTGCTTGGCAGACCTTAGAAACTTTGCGACAAGAGCGCAAAACTGGACGCTCTGCGCGTATGTTGTTTGAGGTCTTGGGTGACATCTGGGTGGTGCAACGCAACCCTTATTTGCAAGACGATTTATTGGACAACCCCAAGCGTCGGCAACAACTGGTGCAAGCTTTGCAACACCGTTTAGGTGAGATAGATAAGCGCCGCGATGCTATGTACGAGCGCGAGCGTGATGCCATGGTGCTGCAACTGATTGACGCCGCAAGGCTCACAGTCAGCGCGTTTGCCCAGAGTTTTGATGAAATGGATCGTTTGCGCGGCAAAGCCAAAAAAGCTTTGCGTAAATGCACCCTCGACAACAATATTCGCTTTGATGCGATGAGCCGTGTGTCTCACGTGACTGACGCCACCGATTGGCGGGTGGAATACCCGTTTGTGGTGCTAGCGCCCGACACCGAAGCAGAAATGGCCAAGCTGGTCAAAGCCTGTATCGATTTAGGCTTGACCATCGTGCCACGCGGCGGTGGCACCGGCTACACCGGTGGCGCCATCCCCCTCAGTTGGAAAAGTGCGGTCATCAACACCGAAAAGCTGCAACACCTTGGCAAGGTGGAAATGCTGCAATTGCCGGGCTTGGACCACGCCTTTGCCACCATTGCCACCGAAGCAGGCGTGGTGACCCAACGTGTCGCTGATGCCGCAGAGCAAGCCGGTTTTGTGTTTGCGGTAGACCCCACATCGGCCGAAGCCTCTTGCATTGGCGGCAATATCGCCATGAATGCAGGTGGCAAAAAAGCAGTGCTGTGGGGCACTGCGCTGGACAATTTGGCCAGCTGGCGCATGGTTACGCCAGACGCCCAATGGTTGGAGGTGGTTCGCTTGAACCACAACCTAGGCAAGATTCACGACGCAGCCTTGGCGAGTTTTGAGCTGCGCTATTTCCAAGCCGACGGCACCACCC
>Ga0209768_10002468_pt1 | contig 11491 bp, 14 predicted proteins | sample LauGreSBDMM110SD_3_FD_187564 | JGI IMG/M metagenome (GOLD analysis project Ga0209768, IMG submission 187564) | Freshwater lake microbial communities from Lake Michigan, USA - Sp13.BD.MM110.SD (SPAdes) (version 2) | ecosystem: Environmental > Aquatic > Freshwater > Lake | place: Lake Michigan... | reverse complement strand
TGATTCCCAATTCCTATTTGTTACAGTAACTCCATATTTGTTAGATTTAGCAAAGTCAATATTTTGTTTCTTACTTTCTTGACATGTACCAATAAATAACCAACCTATTGTTTCTGGAAGTTGAACCCCATCTCTTTTATCTATAACAGTTTTATAAACAGCATTATTAAAATTCTTTACTATATTTTTTAATAACCCATCATCTATATTCTTATACTTAGTATGTTTTTCTTTAAACTTTTTAAAAAATTCTTTATTTAGAACATTATAACTGTCCGGTCTAAATCTTGGAGCTTTAACATCTGGTTTTTTAAATTCTTTCATACTGCTATACTAATTAATATACTAAAAATAAATGACTTTAGCAAATATAGGTATAAAAACAAAACCCCCACAAGTGTGAGGGCTTTGCGTGTTGTTACAGAAACCAACAACTGCAACTTTATATTTTTAAGGATTTTGACAAAAATGGGCTACTATTAAAGCTAATGCATCTGCCATAGTTGTATCAGTAGGAACTACTTCTACTAAATTACACATAATTGGCTCACCTGTATATACTACACATTGAGCATTAATAACTTCTGAACATGGTTCTGGATCAGGACATGAGCCTGGTGTTGGGCATGGAGCAGGACTAACTAAAAAGCTATCCTTACATCCACATTCTTTACAAGTATATTTTGTTGCCATAGTTTAAATTATTAAGGACAAGGTACATATTCTTTAATATCTATTGTACATGGATCTACATAAACAGTTAACCCATCTAAATCAATTGTAAAACCAGCTAAGTTTGTTGCAAGAGCAGCATTTATTCCTGTACTTGCGGTATCAGTTATAGTAGGGAATTGACTACCTAAATAACTAGGTGCTAATGAGGCATATGCTTCATTTAATAAAATAGATTCTGTAACTTCAATTAATCTAGATCCATTTGCCCATACTGTTGGAATTCCTGAAGTAGCAATAAAAGCTTGTCCTGTAGAATTTGCTACAGCTCCCGCATTAGTAAAATCATCACCAAGAACATAATTTTCAATTACATAGAAATGACCAACAATTAAATTTGAATTTATTAAAGGTGTAGTATCAATACTCATTGAACCATCTTGTTTTCCAAGATAAGTTGCCCAATCAATTACACGGGATCTACCTATAAAACTAGAAGTTATATTTCTAAGTAATGAAGTACCTGTCAATGATATATTATCATTAGCACTATCTGTTTCTAATACTTGTAATGGAGTAAACCTTAAAGTTTTATTAGTTAACATTTCTACTTTTACATAAGCAGATAAAAGAACTGTTCCATATAGTCCAGTTCCTGTTGCTTGTTCAACAGCAAATTGTCTTGTAGCAATATTATTGCTATGTACATATTGGTTATCTAATAAAGTTCCTGCATCTAATACAGTAGTTGGTATAACTGAAACTGCAGCAGCACCATTACTATTTAATAATAATCTTCCTTGAGCATCAATAATAGCACCACCTGCTCCAATATATGTATTGCCTCTATTGATTGATCTATAAGTATCACTAGCTACTAAAGGTTGTACACCTGTATTTGTACCATTTGGAAATGGAATATATACTGTACCTCTAAAGAAAACTTGATTACCAATTCTTCTACACTGTGGTTTATTTGAAGCCATACCAGCTTGATAATATGTAAAGCCATCTAAATTAACCCATCCAGTATCATTTATATTTGCAGTAATATTATTACTAGTAATATCAAGTGTAATACTATTTGTATTTGATACAGTTATAGGTACAATTAATGATGCATATATTTCACAAATTGATATCCATATATTAGTTATACTTTCTGCTACTGTTGTTGGTACTGGTGTCCAATTTGGATTTGATGTAATTTCTATACCAAAACTACAATCAGGAACTAATGAAGTTCCAATTTGAGATATAGTTCCTAATACACCTATTAAACTACAGTAACCATTAGTAGTATTATTAATCAATTGATCAAGAACAATATCTAATGAATATGAATTACCAGCAAGTAAAGTTCCTATATTACAATTAATAACAATACTTGGAATTGGAATAGCTGGTGGAGGTGTGTCTTCTAATGCTGTTACTCTTAGTAATAAACTAGTTATTTGTGTATTAATAATAGATATGTCTGTAATAATTGAACAAATTCTTAATCCTATTGCATTAACATAGTCTACTAATTGCATAGTAGTTTGTGTTCCTATTATAAAACATGGAGCTACACTCACTACACAATCAGGACATCCTGCTGCATTAGTTGAAGTTCCTGTTGTATTAATATTTTCTAAAGCACAAATTCTATCAATTAAAAATTGTATTAATGTAATAAAATCTTTTGGTCCACAAGCAGTAATATCAAAACATGTAAGATCATAATTCTTTATATCTAATATATCTAATATAGTACATAGTTCTAAAGCAAGTGCTTCTACTACATCTGATATAGTATCTCCTTTACATAACTTAATACATGGAAGATCTGGACCTTGCCAAATGACACAGTTTGATGAAATTGGACTACAAGGAGAGTTATCGTAATTTAAAGGCTTCATATCTTTTCTATTAATATAATATACAAATTAATTTCCACAATTGCAAGAACTTGCTGGTCTGTTGCAACAACTAGATAATGGTTTACATATATAATTTGGATTTCTTAAAGAATCTAAATCAATAAGTTGTTTTTTAATTAACAAATTATCTAGTTCTTCTGGACAACAATTTGAAATACCATATCTTAATTCTAATACTGATTTATAAAGTAACTCAGCTGACCTACATGTTATTTCTTCATACTTCCAAATAGAACAAAAAGGTGTGTTATATCCTGGTGTTAATGATTTTAATGGATATACTTTTGGGGGGCATACTCCATTATTACAATTACCAAAGTATGTAGCATAATATACAAAAGCAATACTACTAATAGTTTTAGGATTTAATACTGGAATACTTGATACAATTTGCCAATCTCCTTGAGGACAATCTGAATTATTTACTAAACCAAGATAATAAATTGGATTTCCACTTACATCAAGTATTTCCCAAGTAGTTCCATTATATGCTACTGTTTTATTTATACCATAACTATATTCTTTTTTACCATTTACTAATGCTCCTGTAAATTCTGCTATTACTATTGTATCAACAGAACTTACTGTTTCAGTAAATATTAAAATATCACAATCTTCTTCTGGAAGTAACCACTTTATTAAACAAATTCTATCACTAGTTTCTCCTGGTTGTAAAGTAAGAGTTTGTGTTTCACCATAGCAATCAACATACTTATAATCATATGCTACTAAATTTTGATTTTTAATAGTTGTACATATACAAGGAGCACTTGTTACACATGTAACACAATTTATATAGTTATCAATAACTATTACAGACCCTGGATTTATTGGTACTATTGCTAAAGTTACAGTCCAACATTCATCACAATTATTAAGTTTAACTGTAAGGCCAACATATAAACTAAGATCTGTATATGTATATATTACATTTAAAGGATCATTACAATCAGTTAATCTATAGTAAGGTCTTTCACATTCAAAACAATTATTAAAAGAAGTAATAATTACTATTACTTGTGTTGAAGGAGGAACAAAATTAATAAGCTCAACAATAAAACATCCACAGTCAGTTAAAAGAGTTTGTCCTACATATGCTGATAAATCTTGATAAGTATATTGAATATCATAAATTCCTGTACAACTAGTAAGTTTATATGCAATAACAGTTTTACAAGTATCACAATCTTCAGTAGTAACTAAAACTATAACTTCTATTGCACAATCACAATCAATTAAGTCTGTTTCTTCTACTGTCCAACATGTGTCATATCCAGCAATTCTTATAATAAGACCATTTATAGCATATATAATAAGACCTGCAGTATTACTATAAATAATATTAGTAGGATCTTCACAATCTATAAGTTTAAAACATTTTTCAGGACAAACATTATCTATACAATCTCCTAATGCAGTTATAGTATAATCATTACTTGTATTTCCTGTAATAGGTAAAATTTGAGAACATAGTGTTATCCAAGGAGGTGTTGATGCTGCATCAATATTTATTAATACACCATCTTGTATATAAGTAATACCTTGAGCACCTTCTATATAATAACATATTATATCACAAGCACATGGAGTTTCTGGATCAATTACTACAACTGTTGCATCTTCACAATTAGCATCTTCTAGTTCAACAACAAAAACACAACCATCAAAATCTACAGTAGAAACAGATACAAAAGTATTTACATAATTTATTAATCCAGTTGTATTACTTATAAAAGGTGGAGTTACTCCATCACAAGGAATTAATAAATAACATGGACAAATAAGTTCAAATCTAGTTTCAATAGTACATAATGGAACTCCTTGACATTCATCTAAAACATATCCTTCTGGACATTCCCAAATACCCGGTTCACTTGGATCAGGTACTTGTAATCCAATCATATTGGCTGTTGAAAATAAAGTATATGGAGCTAAGTCTGCTGGGACATTACCACAGTTGCCTGGACCAAGAGCTGGATCTAATAAAGTAGATTGAAAAGTTGCAAGATCTATGTCATAGACTTCCGCACCAAAAGCTGAACTACCTCCAAAATCTATACCACATAAAGTTATTATATGTGTTCCTGCAGTTAATGTAATTGGAAAAACATGCCATGAAGTAAAAGGAATATTAGCAGGACCAGATGGAGGACCTGGTACAGTAGGTGCTTTAAGATATACTGTAAGTACATTATCTATATAAAGTTTTACTTCATTATCTCCTCCAATACCAATTAAATATTGTTTTGTAACTACTGGTGTTACACAAAAATCAAAACAAAGTTCTTCATCCTGATCAAAACCAGGTGCCCAAATACCAACAGTATTTAATCTACCTCCTGAAGTTCCAGTTGGACAATTATTCCATGAGCCCCATAAAGTACTCATTACTTGATTAGTAACAGGAATAACTGCTCCTAAACCATTATTATCTTTTACAGAATATAAAGGATTAGTAGTACCTGTTCCAATTAATGGAACTGTTGCGGTAGTAATATCTGAATAAAGTCTAATACCAGAAAATGAATAACTACTAACATTATCACCTGATAATACAGTTAATAATCCACCAGTATAAGTTGCTTCTACTTCAACAAATTGTATACATTCTCCAGCCACTTCAGTAAATCCTGGAGGACATTCACATACTACAGGAATTGTACAAGGAGTACATATTGGATCATCACAATCAAGTATCTTATCTACTTCTACAAGAAATATAATATTTGGAGCAATAGGATAAGAAACTGGTGGTATACTTATTAGTTGTACAACAGTATAACAATAACCAGGTGCTAATGAACCTCCTGTTCCTGGAAAAGGTGTAGTACCAACATATTTATATACTAAACCACTTGTAATAGGTATTAGTCCAGAAAAAAATATATCTGGACCACCACAACAAGGTGTAAATTTATAATAGACAGTAGTCATATTTGGTATTATTATCTAGTAAATTTTCTTAAATTCTGATTTTGTATTTGTAATTTTGTTAAACCATCCTTTACTATAGGTTGAGGTTTTTTATCTACAGATGTAATACAACTAGTACATCCTACTAATCCTGTTGATGAAGTTCTTTTCTGACATCCACAAGACATATTTTTTTTACAGTTTGGACATTGAGCCATAAATTATTGGTTTTTAAATATTTAACAATTAACACAATCCATTTTATTTAGAAGTTTCCAAGCATAATTATAAAGTGACATTCCTTTTTGAGGTTCATGACAAAATTCTACTTTACCTTTTGCTGCTTCTAAATACATTTTAATAAGTCCTAATTCTTGTAATTTTTGTTTAACTTTAAATGGAGGATCACAATCTGCTACATCCACTCTACAAAGAATATTATAATATCTATTTAAAGCTTGAGTAATTCTTAAATGATTATACTCTACATATACTAAATCATTAGGAGAAACACTATACTTAATTATGTAAATACCATCTGGTATATCTACAAGTTCAGTATTACAATTTGATGTTTGTAAGTTTAAATCACAGGCTGTTATATGATCAAGAAATCCTTGAGTAACATCTAATTGTACTGAATAAGTAAATCCAGGAACAGTTATATTTAATGTTTCACAAACAACAGGTATAAGATCAGTATATATACTAGTATCCATTATAGTTAAGATACAAGTATTCATAACTGTAGGTACTTCTAAACTTAAAATATGATTGGCCATAGTGATATAAATAAAAAATGGGGAAAGGAGTATGAAACTCTTCTCCCCATTTTAGTTAATAATTAATCTATATTCTTAGTAACAAGCTACTACATTGTACGGGTTGTAAACTGGTATAGCAGGGAATGAAATAGGAACTACACAAACTGTAGAACAAGAATAAGTATCAATTTCACAAACTCCACAGTTAGATAACCAATCAGAAGTATCAGTTACAAAAGTAGTAAGTGGTACTAAAGAGAATACCTCTAACAAATACTGATCAGAATCAAATGTACCAGAAGGATTATAATTCCTTGGAACATTATGTTGTAACATATATCTGTAGTATAATGCAGAACGGTCAATTGAACTAATAATTTGGTTTCCTTGAGTAATCTCACGGATCCTTAAATCAGTTGCTAAGAAGTTTTGTCTGTAAGATTCTGACATAGTCAAATCTCTTACTACAGTTTCCCCTAAACCTTGAACTTGAAGACCTTGACATTCTGTTACTACACAAAGAGTAGTAAATGCACATGGATCACCATTATAATCTACTTCAGAAGCATATAATCTAACTGGTTCTTTTTCATAGAAATCAGAAAGTTGGAAAGTACAATCTCCAAATTTAGTATCTACATAAGCACCATTTATAATTAAACCTGCACAAGTACCATTTACATGTCCTGGAGATACATAGTTATCCCAAGTATCAGCACCATTTGCAGCTAAGAAAGCAGCAGATGTTCCTGGAGCATACCAAAGTGATCCATCTTCAGCTTGTACAACAATTTGTACAAAAGGACCTACAATTGGATTAGTAGTTAAACCATTTGCCCATAAGATCATTACTTCAGTTGAGTCAACTGCAACAGGAGCAATAGCACCAGCTGGACAACATCCAGTATAAGCATCTTGTGTTGTATATGCATTGTGATCTAAGAACCTTAATGCAGGAGAACCTTTTACATCTAAACGTAAAGAGTAAGTCTCACCACATAAATATTCTTTGCAACAGTCTGGAGAAATTCCACATCCTTCTTGAGCATGAGAAGCAGTTACTGTAGCAATAGTATAAACTGCAAGAGTACCTGGTACACAAAGTGCTTGTATACAATCAATTGTTACAGTATCAGTTGCTATATATCCTTTACCAGGATTAATAATTCCAGTTACTGTTGGTACACCAAGAGCACTAATTGTAATTGATAATACCAAACCTGTACCAACACCTGCAGTAGTTGTAGTAGTTGTAGCTACAGCAGTTGCTTGAGGAGCAGGAAGATAACCTACACCTGGAGTACTAATTGCTCCTGTCAATACACCACCACCTGCAGTCCAATATGTTGAACCCACATGGATTACATTGTTTTGTGGAGCACATGGATCTACTGAATAAAAACGAGATACATACTTAGGGTTAACCATTTTAGACTTGTTAGTCTCTTGGTAACCACCAGCTAAAGGTCCAATCTTGTCGCTAGAGTAAATTGCAGAACCTGCAAGATATGCATTACAACATACTGGAGTTGAAGGAGCAATATCAATTGATAAATTAGTTTTTGGATCAAACCATCCAATATATCCATCAGTAGTAGCTGTTGTAGTACCTTGAGCAGATAATTGATTAAGTCCATAAGTTGGAATACCAAGTGATGTTAAGTATCCTTCAGATGTTGTCGCAGCAACAGTAGTTCCATCAGGAAGTGTAATAAGAGTACCAGCTTGAGTTGCCCCAGTAGCTAGAAAGCTTTTCTTGAAAGCATGATTAAAATAAGCCATTTTGTTTTTTGTTTTTAGTTAATAATATAATATACTATAATATAGTAAAAGTTTTTGATATAGCAAAATTATTTTAAGAAAAGAAGTTTATATTTAGTTCCATTAATAGAATCTTTAACTAAATCTAAATTGTTAACTATTTCAGAATAAGGCATCATACCTTGTAATTTATTAATTACATTATACATATCCCTAAGATATGCAACACCATCTGCTACAGTATCTAAAGTTCTAATAGGCATGTCTTTATAAGTTAATATTTTTTCTGCTACACCTTGGTATCCTTCAACTAATGTATCTGCATGATCATGAAGTCCCGCATAAAATTCTCCAAGAGCTTTATGTGCTGCAAATGATCCATCTCCTGTAACTTTTAAATGAAGTTTATGAAAACTAATAGCTGCATTCATCATTTCTGTAGCACAAGCTGCTGTCATAGTATCTAATGAACTACCACCAACTCCAGTGTTTGGAGTAGGTTGAGGTTTAGCAGGTTCTCCTTTAGGTTGTGTAACAGTGACTTGTGGTCTACTAATAGTTTTAGCAGACTCAGGATTTCTTTTTAACATTCTAGATGTTTCCATTATTTTTTTATTTTTTAGTTATTACGTTCTGCTCCTTCTGTACCTCTACCAAACTGACTAGTAGATTCAATATCTCCTGCTAGTATACTAACAGTTTCATCTATTAATAATTCTATTATATCATCTTTAAATTCACATTCTATATTTACAGGAGATTGTAAAGTTGTATAAGGATCAACACATCCTTGTATTTGTATTTTTCTTGGTTGTCTGTAATATATTAAATTTGAAGATTGTATATTAAATTCTCCATTAGTATATATATTAACTTGATTATCTATTAAAGTAGCAAAAGTTTCAGCCCATTCAAAACTTGGTTTTTTTGAATCATCTCTTAAAAGTAAATTTAAGTTTGCTTCTTCAACAAAATATACTACCATTCTTCTTTTATCACAACAATCTTTTTGTGCAAATACATCTACTCTTTTCCATTGTAAATATTCTTCTGGTAGTTGTGCTCCATAAAATATATCATCTTCATTTAATGTAAGTGGTATAGTTTTAAGAAGAACTTGTAAATCATCTTTTCTTCTAGTAGATTGTTCATCACCTTCTTTAACTAAGTTAATTCCATGTAATTGTCTTCTAGACCATTCTACTTGAGCTTTATTAAATGCTTCAACAATTTGCCAACACTCTATATTATCAAAGTCTTGAGAATCAAGCTTATTGATCCTCTGCTTTATTTTTATGGTAATAGTGCTATTTAACATCTCTTATTTTTTTCTTCCTACAGATCCACCTCTTTTTTCAATACCAAAAATTGATTTCATTTGTTCTGGTGTAAATTCCATTTCTTGTCCCGCTACTAGACCTTTAGTAGTTTTTGGTTTTTGAGGAATAGCATATGGACCAGGATAAGAAGTAGCAGCAGTTTCAGCAGCAGCAGCTTCTTGTTGTGTCATTGGTCCCATTGTTCTTCCTCCTTCACCTTTTTTAGGTAAAGATTTTTTAAAAGCAGCCATTTCTCCACCAGCTTTTTTATAAGCCTTATCTTTATTATCATTAAAAAATTTAAGTGGATTTGAAGTATTAGTCTTTTTCATAATTATTTCTTTTTAACTATTTTTTTTACAGCACCACCTTTTTTAAATGGATTTACTTTTGTATCCTTTGATATTCTAGAAATTACATCACCCTTTTTATTAGTTCTAATTTTTTCAACATGTCTACCACCTCCAGGCATTTTAAAAACCTCTTTAGTTACTTGACTACCAAACAAACCAGATCTTTCAATAAGTTTTCCTTGAACTTCTTTTCCATCAAACTCTTTAGATATTGATGAAACTTTTCTACTTTTTGCCATAGTTATTTATTTTTTGCCATTTTTTTAAATGTTCTTGCCAAAGCCTTTCTCTTTGGTGTGCATGTAGGTTTAGACATGGGAGTACAGAAACCTTTGTGTTTAGGGTTAACTGCTTTCTGTATCCATTTCTTATCAGTAGCTCCACCTTTTTTTACCTGATATAATTTAGGTTCTGCTTTAGGTTCTTCTTTTATAATAGATGGTTTGTTAACTCCCCGAAAAACTCCTTTTAAAGTTCTTGTTTCTTTAACTTTTTCATCTTCACCATACTTTTTAGTAATTTTAGTTTTATAATTACCATCTGGAGAATAATACTTTAACTTGGCTTCTTTTGGATTTTTAGGTTTCTTAGTAGCCACTATTATTTCTTTTTAGCTTTTTTCTTAACTACAGCAATAATATCAGCTCTTGTAATTTTATTTTTAGGTTTTGCCATTCCAGCTAATTTTGCTTTTGCAGCACCACCTAATTTCATCATACCATTCTTACCATCTGTAGCACCAGCTCCAGAAGCATAAGGAATACCAGCAGCAAAACTACCACCAGTTGCCATTTTAACTTTACCACCACATGCTTTACACGCTAACTTTGCCATAATTTCTATATTTTATTTACCTTTAGTAAAATTGTTTAATACATTAACTTGTTCTTGAGCTAACTTTTTTACATCAGCCATCATCTTAGTATTTTTTCTAATCTCATCAGCTCTTTTTAAAGTACTTAATGCAGATTCTACTTCCCATTTTCTCATGTCAGCTTTATTACCACCCATAATAGAAATACCTAAAGAAGATTTCTTAGCAGGTGCTTTCTTAACAGTAGTTGTTTTTCTAATTGCCATAACTATTTCTTTTTAAATTTTATAGTTCCACCTTTTTTATAATCTCCATACTTAGAAGTTTTAGGTACAGTAATGTTTTGGTTTCTAATATTATCATATGATAAATAACCCCCATCAGATTGTTTAGCATATTTATCTGAAATACGTTGAGCAGCTTTCTCATTAGCCTTTTGGGCATTTTTTATATACTCTGCTCTATTAGCTTCTGTCTTCTTTACAGATAATGCCCCTGTAAGTACACCTTTTACTGTGCGTCTGACTTTAGTGTCATCTCCTTTAGTAATGGTTTTATAATTTTTACTATCAGATTTAACTACTGTTCTTTTGGAATCTTCGGAAGAACCACCATCTATATATTTTTTTATTTTACCTTTTCTAATTGCCATAATTATTTCTTTTTAGTTGTTGATCCGCCCTTTTGGTATTTTTTAACACCACCCAAAGCCATTTTAGTTTTTTTTGTTCCTACTGGGCCACCTTTCTTTTGATAACCATTAGGTCCTGTTTGCATAGCTTTTACTTTTGCTTTATAAGCAGCTTTCTTTTTTGCCTCCTCTTTTGCTTTTGCGGCATTTGACAAATGTAATGCTTTATCTTTATTAAGTGCTGCTTGATCCTCTATAGTTCTAGCCTCTTTAGGCATGGCCATCCAGCTTTCACCAAATTTAATTAGAGAAGCCTTTGCTCTAGTTCCGATGTCATTAAAA
>Ga0209768_10002466_pt1 | contig 11496 bp, 9 predicted proteins | sample LauGreSBDMM110SD_3_FD_187564 | JGI IMG/M metagenome (GOLD analysis project Ga0209768, IMG submission 187564) | Freshwater lake microbial communities from Lake Michigan, USA - Sp13.BD.MM110.SD (SPAdes) (version 2) | ecosystem: Environmental > Aquatic > Freshwater > Lake | place: Lake Michigan... | reverse complement strand
TATGTTTTTTTGAATTAACAACCTGATGGGGAGTTTAGGGTCGCGTACTTACAACCTTGTTCACCCTAATTTGGCAATGGGTGGTAGCATACAAAAGGAGAGAATGTCCATTGATGCGTAAATTTTCGACAGTTGTATCCGTTGGAAAAAATGATGTATACCACTGAGAATACGTATTTGAAAAAAGCGAAAAATATTTAAGATTTATGATGATGAAATAGGAAGTTTATAATTGATTAAATTACGTAAGTAGAAAGCTATTAGAGTTAAAAATAAATGCTTTATTCTTTAATCAATCAATTAAGCGCTTTATGGCTGCTTCTTAAATCCGCAAAATAAAACTAACAATAATGAAAAAAATATATATTATTTTTACAGAAAAAGATGTCGAATTTGTAAAAGCAAATTCGACAGAAAACGATATTATCTATGGTGATTCAAAGCTTTTAAATGGAACATTAGGTTACCATATTATTCCAACTTTAGCATATACGGAGAAAATTAACCTAATTGAAAAAGTAAGAAATTTCTTCGAGCATTTGGCTTTAAAATATGAGAAAGATATATTTGGTTTTGTGAATGTTTTTTATCTTGCAACTATATTACCAATTGCATCATACTCGCATGGCCTACATCAATTATTAATTAATGAATCATCTAAAAATAAAGAAATTGAAATAATTTTTAGGAAAAAGTATAAATTATTTTTTACGGCTTTATTTTTTTTGGCTGAGCATGAGTCTAATAGTGTTTTTATGTATCCTAGAGCTGAGATTATGCAGCCATATTTAGTTAAAATTTGCACTCAATTTAAAAATGCAAAAATAACTTATATTAAAAATAATACTTTTTCAATGTTAAAGTATTCATTACTTATTAGGCGTTACCTCGTGTTAATAATCAGATTTATTTATTCAATATTAAAATATATATTTCAACCTATTAAGTTGGAATCTAATAATGTTAGAAAAACAAAATATATAATCATTACTCGTTTGCCAAGTAAAACAGAATTTCTTAAGCCTTTAATTGATTTAATTTCTAAAGATGTTCGAATTATAATAGGTGAAACTTTTAGTGAATCCCGTCGGAATTTTTTATTTAGTATTAAGAAAATCAATGTAAACATAAAATTATTGCTTCCAATTTACCAGATTCCATTTAGAATTTTATTGGATTATTATTTCTATTCTTTATCCAAACAATTTAATATAAAAGAAATTAACTTCTTTACTGGACTTATAGATATAAATTTGAATCAAGCTTTGCGTGAAATGTTAATTAATTATCCAGATGTAAAATCATATATGTATGGGCTGAAAAATCATATTGAGAATATTAAAAATAGCTCTTCAATAGTTTTATCTACTGAATTGACTTCGCAGTATGCTTATGCGGATGCTGAAGTCTCTAGGTTAACAGAATCATTTTGTCTGCATATTATGGATTGTGATATTACAAATGATCCATTACCTTGTCCAATATTTGGTGATAAATTAATAGTAGATAATTTAAAAAATCTAGATATATTAAAAAAAACATGGCCGAATGAAAGAAATAAAATTGAATATTGGGGATCTCTACGAAAAGTTACTAACTTACAACAAGTTTTTCCGCATGCTTACAATGTAAGATGGTGTTTTTTTACTTCTGGAGAAATTAATACGGATCACAAAGTGCTGAATAGATTATTGTATTTAAAAGAAAATTATGGTTTGAGATTCATTATTAAGCTTCACCCTAGGGATCAAAAGCATCGTTACATTAAATACAAAAATATTGAAATATTTTCAGAGGGAGATGTTAGTAAGAGTGAATTAATAAATTACTTTGAATTTGCTTTAACATATAATTCAGGGATTATTAATGATTTAGTGACAAATAATAAACCTTTTCTACTTCTTGATTTACATTCAGAATCATACTTTAATCAACATATCCATTCTGATAGTTTTAATGATTTAATAATCAGAAATTTGAATAGTTTAGAGTACGCTTTAAATAATATGGAAGAATATTTGTTATATTACAAAAAATACAGGAATATAATAATTTCAAACTATAGTAAAAATATAAATGATTTTTATTTTAAACTTATTTCTCTATAAAATATGATTAATTAGTATAAATAAAAATAACAGTTAGATATTATTTAATATGTAATTATACAAAATTAATTAATAAAAATTTATGTTTTACTTTATCTAATTTAAAAATATATTAAGTGGTGTTTGATCAACATATGAAACACTAGAGAACTTATAATAAAATGGCGAAACACTAGACATGATGAAGTAGTAGTAAATGTAAAAAACCATACACAATTATGTTCACGTTTCGTGTAAAATAATCTTCGTAAGTAATCTCTGCTAAGCATTAAAACGAAATAATTGTAATCATTTTGCTGAGGCTAGCCACGATAGATATCCTAAATACAACAACAAATTTATTCACAAGTAAAAAATGCTAGATTTGCGGTATTATATCCATTATAATAGATTCAATTAGATGTAGATGTAGATGTAGATGTAGATGTAGATGTAGATGTAGATGTAGCTGCAGTGGGGCTAAATTCGATACGATTCTTCACCTGTTAATAAAAATTACTTTTTCTAATGGAATTAATTACTTAACTGAGTAATATTAAACTGATATAAGGGCTATCGAACAAGATTTCAATAAATTCTTACTCATTATTTTTTGATAGATTTAAGGTAGCATAAATTTTAAGTTACGATCATTAATCAGACTACCAAAAATTTTATTACAATAGTCAATCATTTTTATTGTAAAGTTCGCTTATTTGAAGGAAAATAAAATTAGTATAAAGAAAATCATGCTTGTTTTCGGTACTAGACCGGAAGCTATTAAGATGGCTCCTTTGATTGATATTTTAAAATCTGAGTCAGATAATTTTGAGCTGTTAATTTGTGTTACTGGCCAGCACAGGTACTTACTCGATCAAGTTTTAGATTTATTCAATATAACACCTGATATAGATTTAAATATTATGAAATTTAGTCAAAACTTATCTGATGTTACTTGCCAAATAATATTAGAAATGGGAAAAATTTTTTTAAAACATAAGCCTGACATTGTTCTTGTTCATGGTGATACAACTACTGCATTTGCTACTTCACTTGCAGCATTTTATGCTGGAATTTCAGTCGGTCATATTGAGGCGGGTTTACGTACAAATGATATAACTTCACCATTTCCAGAAGAATTTAATCGTCAAGTTATAACCAAATTGTCACATTGGCATTTTGCTCCAACCAGTATAGCGCGCAATAATCTTATATCTGAAAAAATTATTGAAAGTAAAATAACAGTAACAGGTAATACTGTGATTGACTCACTAAAGTGGGTGCTTAATCGAATTATTACAGAACCTGCTCGTTTAAACGGGATAATCTCGTCATTAAATAATATTCTTTCATTCGATTGGCGAGCAGAAAGATTCATTTTAGTAACTGGGCATCGTCGTGAAAATTTTGGCATAGGGTTTCTTCATATTTGTGAAGCCCTTCGGGAATTAGCAGAATTTTATGTTGATATAGAATTTGTCTATCCTGTTCACTTGAATCCAAATGTTGTGCAGCCTGTAAGAGAGATTCTTGGTGGAATTGCTAATGTACATTTGATTGATCCTTTGGATTACGAAACTTTTATATATCTTCTCAAGCATTGTTATTTTGTAATGACTGATAGTGGCGGAATACAAGAGGAAGCTCCAAGTTTAGGTAAACCTGTTCTTTTAATGAGAGATATTACAGAGAGGACTGAAGCAGTTGAAGCTGGTACAGTCCTACTTGTAGGTGCAAACAAAAAACGTATTGTAGATGGGGTTTCTAGGTTACTTATTGATGAAGAGCATTATTTAAGAATGTCGCAATCACATAATCCATATGGAGACGGAAATGCATGTGTTCGGATATTAAACGTACTACGCAATATCTGATATCTATATGATAAAAAAATGATCAATAAAGTAGCTACTATCATTATTTTTGGGTAAATTGGTATGCTAACAGCATCACTACTAGCTTGCATTGGTTATAGTGTTTTTAGCACAGATATCAATCAGTATGTTGTAGATTCATTAAATCAGTGCAAATCTCAGATAGTTGTATCTGATTTAGTTGAATTTGTTATTTCTCCAATCAAAGTAAGTAATTTAATAGAATCATCATTGCTTTAGGTTGCAGATGTTTACCTTATTTGCGTTCCTACTCAATATATTTTTTATAGTGATAGACAGTTACGAAATATCGATTTCGTTTTGCTGAATGAAAAATATATATCGTTTTTTTCTACCATGTAATGTAGAGTATGTCAAGATTGCATTTAAACAAATTAAAATTAGATTTTCAAAAAAAATTATTCATTTATGATTTAGACCAAGCAAAATTATGCAAGAAATAGTATAAGATATTAATTTATAATCGATAATATGAAAATATTTTTGACAGGAGCAACAGGCTTTGTAGGACGAGCAATTGCTAATAAATTATCTAAAAGCCGAAAAATAGATTTGGTTGTGGTATTACGTAAAAATTATGGTGAACTGCCAAAAAATGTCGAAATATATAATATTCCGGGGCTTTCATCAAATACCGACTTTTATAATGCTTTAGTAGGTGTGGACGTAGTAATACATAGTGCTGCACATGCACATGTTATGCATGACATTAGAGTAAATGAGACTGATTACATGCGCGAAGTTAATGTATTGGCGACTCTCAATTTGGCCCGACAATCGGTAGCAGCTGGTGTAAAGCGATTTATTTTTATTAGTTCAATAAAAGTTAATGGAGAATTCACCTTTGTTGGGAAGCCATTTATGGCAAGTGATCAACCGGCCCCTAATGATCCATATGCAGTATCTAAGTTCGAGGCTGAGATGGGGTTGCATAAAATTGCATTGGATTCAGGGTTAGAAGTAGTAATAGTTCGCCCACCATTGATATACGGGCCGGGTGTTAAAGCTAATTTTGCATCTTTGTTAAGATGGGTATCTTTTGGTGTACCATTACCATTTGGAGCTATTAATAATAATTTTCGAAGTTTGGTTTCGTTGGAAAACCTAGTTGACTTTGTAAATATTTGCGTCATACATCCGGCTGCTGCAGGTCAAACATTTCTAGTTTCTGATGGAGAAGACGTATCCACAAGTGAACTGTTGCGGTTGGTGGCTAAGGCTATGGATAAAAAAATTTTCTTATTTCCTATTCCAGTTGATAGCTTAGAACTGTTTGCATTATTGATTCGCAAGAAAACGTTGTTTCTACGCCTTTGTAATTCTTTACAAGTCGATATCGAGAAAAACCTAAGTTTGCTAGGGTGGAGCCCGCCCTTCACACTTGAGCAAGGAATCAAAAGAACTGTTGAAGGGTTAGAGTGGTAAAGAGACTTTTCGATATAGTTTTTTGCTTATTGGCACTTGTTTTGATGGCGTTGCCAATTTTTTTCTTGTCACTATTAGTTTTTTTAACGTCACCGGGACCCATTCTCTATTGGTCTGATCGAATCGGTAAAAACAACAAAATATTCAAAATGCCAAAATTTCGAAGCATGGTGGTTGGGACTCCTTCAGTTGCCACGCACCTATTGTTGAGTCCTGATGCGTATCTGACGCGTGTTGGTTCTTTCCTTCGTAAAAGTAGCTTAGATGAACTGCCACAATTATGGAGCATTCTGATCGGTCATATGACTTTTGTGGGACCTCGACCCGCTTTGTTCAATCAATATGATCTCATTTACTTGCGTAACCAAAAAGGACTTCATGTTCTTGTACCCGGCTTGACAGGGTGGGCGCAGGTAAATGGTCGAGACGTTTTAACTATTTCACAAAAAGTAGAGCTTGAATCCGAGTATTTATTTCGTAAAAGTTTCTTGTTTGATATTAAAATTATATGTAAAACCTTTATTAAGGTCTTAATTCGGGAAGGGGTTAAATATTGATGAAAAATATAATGCTGATAGTTTGAACAGCTTGTGTAACACATTTAACAGATGAATATACAATCTAAATAAAAAAAATACTCATAAAAAATACCTCCTCTATGGTAAATAAATACCTTTTCAACTTGAAAAATTCACTGGTTAACTTATTTAGTTCCATTAAAAAATATATTATTGAATACTTGTTGTCCATGCCGCGAGAAGTTAAGTATTTGCTCGTATTGCTGGTAGACATGATTTTTTGTATCTTTAGCGTTTTGATTTCATTCTATTTACGATTAGAAGAATTTCAGTCGTTTGGTAACACTTTTTCTCCGCCAGTGCTTATCACTTCAGCGGTATCGTTGGCAATTATGATACCAATATTTCTAGTATCAGGGATTTACCGTGCAATATTTCGCTATAACGGAATTAGTGCGATGATTAATTTGACTCTTACAAATTTTATTTACGGGGCTACTTTCTTTGCAGTAATTACATTTATTGGCGTGCAGGGAGTGCCTAGAACAATTGGAATAATCCAGCCTATAGTTCTTTTTATGAGTGTGTTAACTACTCGGACTTCTGCCCGAATCTTGTTAGGCAACCATTACAGACTAAAAATTAAAAAATCTTCTCTACCCCAAGCGTTGATCTATGGGGCGGGAAAAATAGGAAGGCAGTTCGCTTTTGGGATGGCAAATAGCAGTGAAATGAACGTTGTAGGTTACTTGGACGACGATGTCCGTTTACATGGGCGCATACTCAATGGTCTTCACATTTATAACCCTTCATTTCTAAAAGAGATCGCTAAAAAGAAGGGAATAACTGATATCTTGCTTGCAATACCTTCCGCTTCGCATGATAGGAGAAACCAAATACTTGCAAACCTATCAAAGTTAAATATTTCTGTACGAAAGCTGCCCGACTTGAGCGATGTAGCTTTTGGAAAGGTTGCCTTTACCGAAGTGCGTGAACTTGACATTGACGATCTACTTGGAAGACGGGAAGTAAAGCCAAACAAGATGTTCCTTAGCAAAAACACGCTAGACAAAACTGTGCTTATCACAGGTGCCGGAGGAAGCATTGGCAGTGAGTTGTGCCGGCAAGTGCTAAAAAACAAGCCAAGGCTGCTGCTGCTAGTGGATATGAGTGAATTTGCGCTCTACCAGATTAACCAAGAGATTCGAGCCAATTTAGAGCTTTTGAAGATTTCTCAAGATGAGGAGATCGAAGTGGTTCCATTGCTTGCATCTGTTTACGATGAAAAGCGGATGCAAGAGGTCATGAAGACTTGGAAACCGCACACTGTTTACCATGCAGCGGCCTACAAGCATGTGCCTCTAGTAGAGCACAATCCTGGTGAGGCTGTTCGAAATAATGTTTGGGGAACTATGGTTTGCGCAGAGGCGGCACTTCAAAATGACGTGGAGAATTTTGTCCTGATCAGTACTGACAAGGCCGTAAGGCCTACCAACTTGATGGGAGCAACCAAACGGCTAGCTGAGATGGTGCTACAGGCGCTAAATACGGCTACGCTATCTGACCAATCTTATATTTCCAAGAAAAAAAATAAAGCTTCTATTTCTAGAACATGCTTCTCAATTGTTCGGTTCGGAAACGTGCTCGGGTCAAGTGGCTCAGTGGTGCCTTTATTTCGCGAACAGATTAAAAAGGGGGGGCCCGTAACGCTCACGCACTTAGAGATTACACGCTATTTCATGACTATCCAAGAGGCGGCTCAACTCGTTATCCAAGCCGGATCCATGGGTACGGGGGGAGACGTATTCGTGCTCGACATGGGCGAGCCTGTTCGTATATATGACCTAGCCGTTCGCATGGTGGAGCTTTCTGGCCTAACTCACATAACCGAAAAGAATAAGAAGGGTGATATTGAGATCAAGGTCACAGGGCTGCGTCCAGGAGAGAAACTCTACGAAGAACTCTTAATTGTTGATAATTCAAAACCCACGATACATCCTCGAATCTTAAGGGCTTATGAAAATTATGAGCCGTGGGAGCAGTTGAAAGTTCTTCTTCATTCACTAAAGATGGCTATTACAGTAAATGATGTGCCATTGATTCGAGATTTATTGAAACAATTAGTAGCAGGATATAAACCTAACGATAAGATCGTCGATTGGGTGTATTTGGAGCAGGAGCGTCAAGCAGCGGGTATCTGAAATGCAGCATTATGAAAGGTTTTTAGATAAGCAATGCTTTCGCCAACCAAAACAGAAATGCTACCAACTGCTAACACAGGCCCAGTTAAGGTCAGCGCAATAATCCAGCGCCAACTCCTCGTTTCATTGGTGACTTGAAGAGAGACTTCTTTCTTTCGGAGTAAAAAAAGAGCCAACAAACACAATAAGCACAATTAGATTGGTCCAGTGCTTGACAGTAAGCAAAAAACAGGTGACACAATCACCAAAGAGCGAAAACTAACCAGCTCTTTCCAAAAATCCCATCGACGCAAGTTAGAGCCAAACAAATGCATTTCTGTCCCTAGTCCCGTGTAACGTCATGCCATAGTCGCGCAGTTCTTGTGTGCGCCATGCAAGGTGCGAATCTTTCAAGTTACGACGGTACAACTTACGCTCCAGCCAGCTTTGGCCATAGAGCTTTCTGTCATTTACCTTGACGAGCACATCTTGGCTCTGAATACCTAAAACCATTTTCATATGTTCTTGGGTCACGCTGCCGAAGTGGTGGATCCACACGCTGCCGGTGGTAGCGTGTGCAATGCCGTGTTTACGCACTTCGTTGTAAAACAATCCATCTTCAAACCCCAGCAAAGTCGGGTTGGCGCGAAAGAAGCCAATTTGGTTGAAGAGCGACCAGTGAATACACATGCAAATGGCATTGCTGGATCCACGGCGCACTGCATTGGCGGTGGTGCGTTGCGCTTGATTAGCAAACTGAGGGAAGTCGTAGTCTGCTGTGCCGTCTATGCGTGCGGGGGAGACGAGTTGCAGTTGGTTCGTAGTAGCGAATTCAATCAAACGCTGCACAAAACCTGGTGCGACCACGATGTCGTTGTTCATCACAATCGTCCACTCGCTCTGTTGAGCTAAGATGCCTTGGTTCCAAGCGGCGCCGCATGAGAGGTTTTGGCGGTTTAAAATAGTGGCACCAAGACCGCATTGTTGCAAATACTCAGGCGTGCCGTCGGTTGAGGCGTTGTCCACTGCAACTATGCGGCTGGCTTCTACTCCACAAGACAAAAGGCTGTCCACGCACTGCTTGGTGTACTCAAGGCAATTGAGGGTGGCGAAAGTCACACTAAAGTCATGCATTTTTTTTACAAACATCCTAAAGACCCTATTAAAATCAAAAGAGAAATTATCTTTTTAGTATCGTTTAATTTACTATAAGATCTTTAATTTTAAATTTATTTTCCTTTATTGAGTATGCTAAAAATAATATTTAATACCGGCCTAATTTTATTGCCGGTATTTTTCCTTTCTGTGAAGCATGCTACCAACATAATACTGTTTTCTCTGGTAATTACTTCATTAGTATTTATAAATAAAATATATCGAGAAAAATTGTACGTAAAATTCACAAGAAAAAATTATTTGATTGTTATATTAATACTTGTTTTTCCTGTCTTGGCAATTGCTATTAGTCAAACCTTGAGGCAAGAATATTATCCGAACAACTGGGATTCGCCTCTTAGATTTTTTTTATGCTTACCAATTTTCTTTGCTATATCACAAGGATGCCTATCGGGGAAAAATTCAAGAACTATTTCTGAGATATGGCTTTGTTGGTCGACGCCTATTGCAATATTTGTAATGTTAATCTCTAGGATTTATTACCCAGCGAAAAATTGGGGCGAATACTTAACAACATATTTTGTTGACCCATTAACTTTTTGTAGTTATGCATTGCTATTTTCATTGCTATCAATTAGTGGACTGATTTATTTTAATAAGAAAATGAGTAAATTTAATATACTTTTTAGCCTTATCTCAATAGTAGTTGGATTATATTTATCAATAAGTAGCGGGGCAAGAACTGGGTGGTTAGGCCTTCCATTAATTATAATAATATTTTGGTACACATTAAAAACGAAGTTCAATATAAAAAAAGCAAATGTCTTTATATTGATACTATTGATGATACTGGGAGTTTTAATTTACTACGACTCTAAGTTTCTAAATAAATTACTTCTAGCCCTTCAGCAATTTTCGAGTTATAAATTAAACGAACTCAACGTAGATACATCGGTTGGGATGCGCTTATCCTTTTATAGAATGGGTATTCAGTATTTTATTGAGCGGCCCTGGTACGGCTGGGGAGATTTGTCATGGATGTATTATATGAATAGAGCCGAATTCATCAAATATGCGAGTGAATTTACACGTGGATCACCAAAGCACGGATTTCATAACGAGATTATTACTAGCTGCGTTAGATCGGGAATATGGGGTTTAATGTCCAGTACATGTTTATTTGCTGGAGTTACTTATTTGGCAATCAGGGGCATTTGCATGCGAATTAGCGTGGAACATAGTGCCATATCATTCGCTCTATTAATCGTAATTGTGCATTTATTTTTCACGGGTCTTACCACGGAAATAACAAATCTGACATTCCTATCGGCATTTATTGGAAGTATTATTTCGGTTTTATTAGGCGAACAAATTTACTTAGAAGAAAAACTATCACTGCATGCAAAAATTTAACAAAATATTGATTGTTTGTCCTGAAGGCGCCGTCACTGGTGGGCCTGAAGCACTACACCAATTAGCCGCGCACATGAATTCATTTGAGCTTCCTGCTTATATGTGCTACGTGCCATTTGATAAACCGGCTAATCCACCAAAGCCCTACGAGCGTTACAACACCCAATCCGCGCCATATGAAGACATAGAGGGGAACTTCATAATTTTTCCTGAAATCGAGCCCATACCAGCGCTTAGGGTAAAGCATGCAAAGGCAGCGCTTTGGTGGCTTTCATTAGAAAATTTTTTAGAGCGTAGACATACTTCCAAAATACATGACAAACTTCGGTATTTCAAAAGAATGATTCAGGGTAGACGTCCTTTGGGGGGCGCTACAAAATTACGGTCGCTGCTGCATTTTTCGCAAACAGAGCATGCCACACAATATCTTCGTTCTTGTGGAATAGAGCCCATTCCGTTGATTGACTCTATTAATGAAGATTTTTTAACAGATCGCTATTTGGACCGCATAGATCATAAAAAGGATGTTGTTTTATACAACCCAACAAAGGGTTGGAAGGTCACTAGAAATTTGATCAAAGCCTATCCGCAATTAAATTTTGTACCGATCAAAGGATTGAATCGTGAGCAACTTTCTCAGCGACTCTATGAAGCAAAGATTTACATAGATTTTGGTCACCACCCCGGCCGTGACCGAATGCCGCGAGAGGCGGCAATGCATGGTTGTTCGTTGATTAGTGGAATTTTGGGGTCTGCTGGAAACGATATCGACTTACCTATACCTAAATCTTACAAGTTAGATAGCGCGTCCCCTGACTTTGTAAAGCGATTTGGTGATTTAGTGCAAGACATGACTGTGAAT
>Ga0209768_10002462_pt1 | contig 11513 bp, 1 predicted proteins | sample LauGreSBDMM110SD_3_FD_187564 | JGI IMG/M metagenome (GOLD analysis project Ga0209768, IMG submission 187564) | Freshwater lake microbial communities from Lake Michigan, USA - Sp13.BD.MM110.SD (SPAdes) (version 2) | ecosystem: Environmental > Aquatic > Freshwater > Lake | place: Lake Michigan... | reverse complement strand
GTCACCAGGTTCACGGTATCGCCGGAGATGACGCTGATTGAGCCACCCGAGATGGCTGCAGCCAGGAGGGCGTCGTAAGTCTTGTTGGCCGCCGTGGCGCCGGTGACAGCCAGAGAGAGCGCCGTAATATCCGCGGTGACGCCGGTCGGCTGGACGAGCGAGTAGTTAGCCGCATCAGCACCCGAGATCGTGTAACCCGAGACGGTAACCGACTTGCCCGTGCCCACGTTCTTATCGGCGAAGACCCCTGCCCTGCCGGAGATGTCGAGGGTGACGGTGTCACCGGAGAGGACGCTGATCGAGCCACCCGAAATGGCGGCGGTCAGGAGCTGGTCGTAGGTCTTGTTCGCGGCGGTGGCGCCGGTGACCACGAGAGACAGGGCCGTGATATCCGCGGTCACGCCGGAAGGCTGGACGAGCGAGTAGTTGGCGGCGTCCGTACCAGTGATCGCGTAACCCGAGACGGTGACCGACTTGCCCGTGCCCACGTTCTTGTCGGCGAAGTCCCCTTCCCTGCCGGAGATGTCGAGGGTGACGGTATCGCCGGAGAGGACGCTGATCGAGCCACCCGAAATGGCGGCGGTCAGGAGCGCGTCGTAAGTCTTGTTCGCGGCGGTGGCGCCGGTGACGGCGAGAGACAGGGCCGTGATATCCGCGGTCACGCCGGAAGGCTGCACCAAGGCATAGTTACCCGCATCAGAGCCCGAGATCGTGTAACCGATGACGGTGACCGACTTGCCCGTGCCCACGTTCTTATCGGCGAAGTCCCCTGCCCTGCCGGAGATGTCGAGGATGACGGTATCGCCCGAGATAGCGCTGATTACGCCACCGGAGATACCGGCGGCGCGCAGCTGGTCGTAGGTCTTGTTCGCGGCCGTGGCGCCGGTGACAGCCAAGGACAGCGCAGTGATGTCGGCGGTCACGCCCGTCGGCTGGACCAAGGCGTAATTACCCGCATCCGCACCCGTGATCGTATAGCCCGAGATGGTGACGGACTTGCCCGAGCCTACGTTCTTGTCGCCGAAGACGCCGGCGCGGCCGGACGTCACCAGGTTCACGGTGTCACCCGAGATCGGGGCGATGGTGCCGCCGCTGAGGGTCGCCGCGAGGAGAGCGTCGTAGGTCTTGTTGGCAGACGTGGCACCGGTCACGACCAGCGAGAGCGCCGTGATGTCGCCGGTCACGCCGGTAGGCTGGACAGCTACGTAGTTACCGGCCGAAGATCCGCTCAGGGCGAAGCCTGCATAGGTGACGGACTTACCCGTTCCGACGTTCCAGTCGGCGAACGCCCCGGTGGCGCCGGTCGCGTCGACACTGACACTGTCACCGGAGATCGGTGTAACGGTTCCGCCGGAGACGGAGGCCGTCAGGCTGCGATCGTAGACCTTGGTCGGATAAAGTCCGCTGATGATAAGGCTCCTCGCGGTGATGTCCGCGGTCACCCCGGTCGGCTCAGCGATGGCGTAATTGGCGGCACCGGCGCCACCGAGGACGTAGCCGCTCGTGGTCACGCCCTTGGCCGTGCCGACATCGCGGTCCGCGAAGACGCCGGAAGCCGACGAGACGTCGAGGGTGACGGTGTCTCCGGAGATCGGAGCGATGGCGCCGCCCGAAAGGATCGCCGTGTCGGTACGGTCGTAGACCTTGTTCGCGGCGGTCACACCCGTGACAGCGAGGGAAAGAGCGGTGATGTTCGCCGTCACACCCGTCGGCTGGGCGATGGCGTAATTGCCGGCATCGGTACCCGTAAGCGCGTAACCGTTCGCGATGACGGCCTTGGCGGTACCGACGTTCCAATTGGCGAACACACCGGCGGCCGAGGAATCGTCGAGGGTGACGGTATCTCCGGAAATCGGGGAGATCGACCCACCCGAGAGCGGCGCGATGACGGCCTTGGCGGTACCGACGTTCCAATTGGCGAACACACCGGCGGCCGAGGAATCGTCGAGGGTGACGGTATCTCCGGAAATCGGGGAGATCGACCCACCCGAGAGCGTCGCGGTGACGCTGCGGTCGTAGACCTTGTTCGCGGCGATCACGCCCGTGACGGCGAGGGACAGCGTGGTGATGTGCGCGGAAAGACCGGTCGGCTGGACGATGGCGTAGTTGCCGGCATCCGCGCCGCCGAGGGCATAACCGTTCGCGGTGACGGTCTTGGACGTACCGACGTTCCAATCGGCGAACGCTCCCGTGTGACCGGTGGTGACCAGGGTCACGGTGTCGCCCGAGAGAGCGGTGACGGCGCCGCCCGAAAGGGTCGCGGAGACGCTGCGGTCATAGACCTTGTTCGCGGCGGTGACGCCCGTGACCGAAAGCGCCAGTGGGGTGATATCCGCGGTCAGACCCGTCGGCTGGCCGATCGTATAGTTACCCGCATCGGCGCCGCCGAGGACGTAGCCGTTGACCGTAACGGACTTGGCCGTGCCGACGTTACGGTTGGCGAAGTTGCCGGCGGCGGAAGACGCATCGACCGTCACGGTATCTCCGCTGATCGGGGTGACGGATCCGCCCGAGACGACGGCCGTCACGCTGCGATCGTAGACCTTGTTCACAGCGGTGACGCCGGTCAGGGTGAGCGCAAGGGGGGTGATGTCGCCGGTCAGCGAACCGAGACCGCTGATCTGGTAACCATAGGCGGGCTTGCTGCCCGTGGCGGAACTGGTCTGGGCGACGACGCTCGGGGCGGTCGAGAAAGAGATGAGCTGTGCGTTACCGACATTGCGCGAGGCGTAGGTCGCGCCGGTGATGGTGAAGGTCGCGTTCGTATCGCCGCCGACGAAACCGCCCGTAGCCGTGACCATCGCGCTGGTTACGTTCGCGGTGTCGGTTCGGTCGTAGACCTTGGTCGGCGTCGAGGTGAACGAAGCCGCCAAAGTCGGGGCGAGCGTGTAGAGCAGCCCCTTCCCTGTGCCGGCGACGGTCGTCGTGCCGTAGGTCGCATTATACTGGCGGTAGTCGAAGGCCAGGCTGCCGGTGACGTCGCCGGTGCTGCCGTGATACGGATTGGCGTTGGTGCTCCAGACGCGCCAGGCCTTGCCCATACCGCCTGCGGCCAGGGCGGAGGCTCCGGCGTTATTGACCAGACGTGACGTCGTCACGGTGATATCACCGTTGGTCGAAGAGATCGATTTGCCCGACGCGATGGTGACCGCCCCGGAGCCTCGGACCAAGATGTCGCCGGTCGCCGATGAGGCCAAGCTGCCGTTGAGCGTGACGGCGCCGCCATAGACCGCGATCGGTCCGGCGATGGAAAGGTCCGTCGCGACGGTCAGGGCGGCGGTGTTGGTCGCGCTGCCGTAGGTCAGGCCGGACAAGGTGTTCGGCAGATTGAACCAATTCGTGTTTACCTCGCGGTTGAAAGAGGTTCCCGACGGACGGAACGTGAAGGAACCGGACGTCGCGATGATCGGGTTGGACGAACCGCCCCAATCAGCATCGAAGAAGGAAAGCAGGATGTTCGCCGTGCTGGAGGTCACCGGCGTCCCCGCCTTGAAGCCAAGGGTCGGCGTGTTCTTCAGGAAGACGTAGGAATTGGCCGCCGTGCCGGAAAGTTCGATCGGGCCTGAGGCCGAAAGGATCGAACCCCCTTCGATGACGACGGCCCAGGCCTGCGAACCGGGCGTGCCGGAAATCTTGATGCCTCCGCCGACGCCGGTCGTGGTGATGAGATTACCACCACCGGTCAGGCGAACACCTTGTCCGCCGGAGAAGCTTGAGCCGGCCGATCCGCCGGTGCCGGAGATATGGATCGCCGTCGCGCTGGTCGACGCCGAGGTGGCGGTGACGTCGCCTACCAGGCGCACGCCCATGTTATAGGCGTCACCCGAGGAAACGCGGCTGATGCCGTCGATCCGGATCGTGCCGGTGCCTGAGTCCAAGACTGTCGTGGTTTCGACGCCGAAGCCGAAGGCGCCGAACGCATAGTTAGAAGAAGTGAAACTACGTCCGCGAATGATGATGTCGCCGCCGCCAACCGAGACGCCGGCGTTCTTGACGGAGGTGTTGATAGATAGTCCCGCATAGAAGCGGATACCTTCGGGTAGCGTAGCCGAGGTGCCCTCGGCGTAGCCCGACCCGGTGGCATCCCCGCCACCGAAGGTGACCGAACCGCCGGAGGTCACGATGGTCTGATTACCTGAAGCGTAGATATGACCGCCGCCGGTGGCGTCGGTGTTAGAAGCGACCAGCACGTTGCTGCCCGAGGTCGTCAAGGTGGAGGCGACCGAAAGGTTGACGTAACCGCCGGCGAGCAGGCGGATCGGGCTCGCCGCGCCGGTAGTGGTCAGATTCGCCGCAGTCTGGACGAAACCGGTGCCCCGGAGCAGGATCTCCGAGGAGGCCGCGTCGGTGCGCAGCGGGATGCCGATCGTCAGGTTCGTGCCGTAGAGACGGATTGGGCCGCGGGCGTTGATGCTGCCGGCCGATAAGGTGACGGTGGAATTATTGGTCGTCTTGCCGAAGGTGAACGAGCCGATGTTGGTCGCGGCGGAAGCCACCGACCCGCCGACGTCGAGGCGGGTGATGCCCGGCGTCGCGGTGAATCCAGTCGCGTTGAAGGACGTTAGCTCGACCGCGCCCGAGGTGTTGATCGCCAGTCCGTTCGTAGAAGTGACGTCGAGGACGTCGGCCTGCACCAGGATGTTCGCCGAAGACGAGGTCACCACGGAGGAGGCGGTCTGGCCGAACTTGGCTGAGGCGGTGCCGCCCTGCGTGAACTTACCGCCGGCGCGCTCGACAGTCACCGACACCGAACCCGAACCGGAAAGCAACTGGACGTCCGTGAGGTTGATGTCCGAGGCCGTACCTGAAGTAATTCCCTTGATGGTCACCGTCCCTGCCCCCGTGGCGGCGAGGATGATCGGGAAACCAGCGGAAGAACCCAGCTGGGTGCCGACGTTGTTCGTGGCGCCGGTGCCGGAACCCGTGAAGAGGATATCCCCATCGACCGTGAGGTAACTGCTGTTGGCGACCCCCGTACGGTAGCCGTGGATATCCATGCCGGCGGCGGTGGTATTGCCCACGGCGACGCCGTCGAGGGTGATGTCCCCCGTCGTGCCAGCGTTGACGACGACGCCTTCAAAGGCGCTGATACCGATGGTCAGGTTGGCGATATTCTGGGTGGAACGACCGCGCCAGACGACATCGCCGCCACCCGAGAACATGCGCACATTGGCGTTATGGCCGACGCCGCCGTTATAGGAGCCGACCATCAGGCCAGCCGGCACGTTCGTATAATTGAGCGCGTAACCGGTCGGGATGGTCGTGCCCTTCGCCGAGGTCGCGGTGGCGCTGCCACCGCCGAGCACGATCATGCCGCCCCCGGTGGTGTGCGTCGCGGCCAAGCGATCGGCGGCGGTCCGGGTATCGAGGGTCGAACTATCCGAAATCAGGATGCCTCGATTACCCGTAGTCTGTGCGGTGCTATTCGACCAATAGACGATATCGCCTCCGTTGGTCTGGATGGTCCGAGAGGCGTTCTGCAGGACGTTCGAGATCGCCTGGAAGACAATCGGCTGATTAGCGCCGCTGGTCGAAACGTTCGCGGCGATCGTCACGTCTCCGCCGAAGATCCGGATCGGCCCGGCGATACTGATCGCCGAGGAAACGGTCAAGGCGGTGGCGTTACCGGTCTTACCGAGCGTAAGGCCCGTCAGTGTCGAGGCATAGGTATAAGCCGGTGAGAAGGCCGAGGTGAAGCTAGCCGTGGAAGACTCGATCGTCGCGGTCCCGACACCGGCGAAGCCCGAGGTGGTCGGCGGCACGTCGCGACGGAAGATGATCCCGCCGGCGTCGACCGTCGTGACACCGGTGAAGGTCGCGGCACCCGTGAGGATCAGGTTACCCGTCCCGGTCTGGGTGACGCCCCCTGCCCCGCTGATGGCGCCGGCGAAGGTGAATTCATCGGAACGATCGAAACCCAGCACGCCTTGGGTGACGACATTACCGGCCAGAGTGCCCGTGGTGCCGCCCGCGCCGACGCGCAGCGTTCCCGTAGTGACGGTCGTACCGCCGGTATGGCTGACGGCGCCGCTCAGCGCCGTGACGCCCGAGCCCAACTGCTCCACCGAACCCGTGCCGGAGATCGCCGCAGAGACGGTCAACGTACCGGTGCGGTTGAAGACAAGAGCCGCATTATTCGTGATGGCGCCCGCGCCGAGCGCGCCGGTGGCGCCGCCGGCGCCGACCCGCACGGTGCCTCCGGAAATCAGGGTGGTGCCGGTACTGGTATTGGCGCCGCTCAGGGAGAGCGTGCCGCCGGTCGCATTGAGGGTGACCGCTCCAGAGCCGGAGATGGCGCCGCTCAGAACCGTATTGAAAGCCGAAAGCACCAGGGAGCCGGCCCCGGTGTTCGTAAAGGTGTGCAGCGTCCGGCCGGTCGCGCCCGCCGTGCCGGCGGAAACCGTGCCCCCCGTGCCCGCCGAAGCGCCGAGGTAGCTGACGATGACCACGCCGGTGCCACCGTTACCGCCCATTGAGATTTCATTGTTCGGCCTACCCGAACCCCCGCCACCCCCACCGGTATTAGCGAGTCCACCTGGCGCCCTTACCCCGACAAGGTAATTCGCACCGGCGCCGCCACCACCTTGGCCACCGAGACCCGCCCCACCAGGGCCAGCTAAAGGGGGTATTCCATGGACACCCCCGCCCCCGCCGCCGCCGTAATAAGTATCGCTGCCGATGATGGCGGAAAGAAGTCCGATACCGCCGTTACCGGCGTCGGTCGCCGCATTACCACCGACGCCACCGGCGCCGCCACCACCGCCGCCTAGGTAGCCGCGATTGCCGTTACCATCGCCCATTCCGCCCGCAAAACCTTGGGTGCCAGCGATAGCGGCAGCATTAGTACCTTGGCCGCCACCCGAAGCGCCGGAGGTGGCGGCGAAAGTCGTCCAGTTGCCGCCGGCCCCACCGCCGAAGGCGGTGAGTCCGAAAGCCGTGGTGTTACCGCCGAGCGTCGCCACGATGCGGGTGTTGATGTCGGTGTTGGTCGAGCCCGTGCCGCCGAGGGCGACGGAGATCGCCGAGGTGCCGCCGCCCAAGGTGGTGCTACCGATGAGTACGCCGCCTCCGCCGCCACCACCACCGACGTGGGCGCCGCCACCACCGCCGCCGCCGACGAGGAGGTAGTCCACCGCGGTGTCGAAGACCACGGTCGTCGCGCCTGTGAAAGCGATGTCATTACCCACCTGGGCGAGCCCGCGACCAAGGCGCAAGGTAGCCCCGCCGATGGTCAGCGCACCGGTACCGAGCGCGGTGTTGTGATAGACGCCGATCGTACCCGCCGTGACCGTGGTGCCGCCGGTAAAGGTGTTCGCGCCCGTGAGCGACAGCGCGCCCGCGCCCGCCTTCGCGAGCGCCCCGGACCCGCCGATGATCCCGGCGAAGGCCGAAGATCCACTCTGGGTGACGTTCAGGGTTCCAGCATCAGCGATGGCGACGGCACCCGTGCCGGCGAACCCTGCGGCGGTCACGACGATATCGCCCCCGGTGGTCGCGACGGCGGCGTTGAACGTGACGCGTCCTCCCGCGGTAAGCGTCAACGCACCTCCCAGCGAGGTCGCGGCGTTGACGATGATATTGTTGTCGGCGACGAGCGTGAGACTGTTGGCGCTCAGCGACGAGACGTCCGAGGAGATCGTGATATCCCCGGCGCCGGCCGAGTAGGTCGGCGAGACGCCGGTGGCCGAACCCGCGCCGGCGGTGCTGATGGTGACATTGCTCGTGAGCAGGCCGTCGCGCAGCTGGTCGGGCGTGAGGTTGCCGCCGCTGGCGGCGATGGTGATGTTGACGGGATCGAGCAACCAGTCGCCGGCGCGGCCGAGGGGAGAACGCGTATCGACGAGCAGGGAACCGACGTCGAGGACGCGTCCGGAAGTCTCGACGCGACCACCGTCCCCGCCGAGTTCGCCGCCGCGCGCGCGGATGATACCGACGGCCTGCGTCAGCGAAAGGATGTCGCGGACATCCGACCAGAGCACGACTTCGCCGCCGCGGCCGAGGCGGATCGCCGAGGCGTCTATGAGCGAGTTCGCGACCTGGGTGACGCGACGCGCCTGCGGGAGCGGACCGGCGCCCTGCCAGCCGCCGCCGACATGGATGCGACCGCCGCCGAGCTCGCCGGTGGCGAGCAAGGACGAGGCGTCGAGCAAAGCGATGGTCGGCGCGGTGATGTCGACCGAGCCGCCCTTGCCGGTAGCGGAAGAGGCGTCGACGAGTCCGCCCTGCTCCACCGTATCGGACGCACCGAGCATGACTCGGCCGCCGTCGGTGGTGATGCCGTTCGCGGCGATCTCGCCGGTGTTGCGGATGACGCCCGCGGCCATCTCGTTGTGCGCCTGCGCGGAGACGATGACCTGGCCGCCGGGCGCGCGCACGATGCGACCATTGTCGACCAACGCCTGCACGCGCGCGGGTTCGACGAGGAGTCCGGTCACGCCCGCGGCGGGATCGAAGTTGAAGCTGACGGCCTCGCCCGCGGCGAGGAGCACGCTGCCCGCCTCGGCCATGATGAGTCCGGCGTTGCGGACTTCCGGCGCGAGGAGCGCGACGTAGCCGCCGAGCGCGCTGCGGATCGCGCCTTCATTGACGATGGTGCCCGTCGCGCCGAGGCGTCGGAAATCAAGACGGCCCGCGAGGAAGTCGGCGTCGCCGATCGACAGCGTCGAGGCCACGAACGCGCCGACGTCGACGCTCGAGGTCGGGCTGAAGTAGACGCCGTTCGGATTGACCAGGAAGACCTGGCCGTTGGCGGTCAGGCGGCCGAAGATCCGGCTGGGGGCGGCGCCGACGACGCGGTTGAGGATCGCCGCAGAAGACGACGGCTGATCGAAGTGCACCGTCGCGTCGCGTCCGACGTCGAAGGCGGCCCAGTTGACAATCGCGCGGTCCGAACCCTGCGTGACGGTAAGCGTCGGCGCGGCGGCCGGACCGGAAGTCGCGAGCGAGACCTGGCCGGCGGTGACCTGTCCGCCGGACGGCAGCGCGCCGGTCGCGGGAGCAGTCTGCGCCATCGCCTGCGGCAGCAGGAACGCCGCCGTCATGAGCACGGCGCGGGTCAGCGGGAAATGACGACGAGTCTTGCTCAACGTCAGAAGTTCAGGGCGACCGAGAACCAGAAGCGGTCCGCGCGGAGCGACCCGTCCTGGTCGGTGCCGTCGACGCGGGGGTTGGGATTATCGCCGATCCGGCGCGACCAGGTGGCGCGCCAGACCGAATCAAGCGGACCTTGCCAGCTGAGTCCGAGTCCGGCGCCTTCGTAGGAAAGGTCGTTGTTCACGGCCGCGCCGGCGATGGCGTTGTCGGCGTTGACGCGCATGCGCGCATGGTCGACGAAGGCGATGGCCTGCCAGCGGGGCGCGCACTGCCAGCGGGCTTCGGCCGAGGCGATATAACCGGCGTCGCCCGAGCCTTCGTTGATCGGATAGGCGCGCACGGAGCCGACGCCGCCGGCGAAGAGCTTCTCGGCGGAGTCGAGGTTCTTGGAGGCGAGCTGGCCGTTGAGCGAGACGGCGAGGACGAGGTCCTGCGCGACATTCTGCGTGCGTGCGAGGGCGAAGCGCAGCTTCTGGAAACGGCCTTCGGCCCGCGTGCTCGCGGCGACCGCGGCCTGGTTCGGCGAGCCGGCGAGGTCGAGTTCGCCGACGGACCATACCGCCTGCGCGGTGGTGACGCCGCCGCCGAAGAGATCATCGTAAAGGTTGCCGTTGAATCCGGCGGAGAAGGAGCGGATGCCGTAGTCGCTGGCGATCGCGCCGGCGGCTTCGTTGCGGAAAGACTTGTCCTCGAAACCGGCGGTGAAGTTGACGTTGAACACGCGGCTGCGCGTGACCGGGCGGACGTAGTCGGCCGACCACGTGGTGGCCTGGCCGGAAAGACGCGCGGCGAGGAACTCATCGGCGACGAGGTCGTAATCCATGCGGCTCACGCCGACCGACACGCGCGAGCCCTCGTAGCCGACGGGGAAGCCGAGGCCGAAGCGGCCGTAGAGCGCGCCGTCGGACTTGAGCGCGTCAGCGCTGAACTGCTCGCCCTTGCCCAGCGGGCTGGCCAGCGCGAGCGAGGCGAGGCCGCGCGCTTCTCCGGTCGAACGCGCTCCGGCGTTGTCGGCGGTGGCAGAACCGGACCACGTCGGCGTGCGACGGGAAAGGAGCACGAGGTCGCTGCGGCCTTCCTCGGTGCCGGCGGCGAGACCGCCGGTGACGGCGGCGCCAGGCAGATCGCCTGCGAGCAGGAGACCGCGGTCGAGCTGACGCATGTCGGTGGGCGCGCCAGGCTGCATGGCGTGCAGGATGATCTGGCGGAGGAGTTCGGGATTGATTCGCCCGTCGGAGGCCACGTCGAGCGTCACGCCGCCGAAGCGCGATTCGAGCACGCGGAAGAGGACGATGCCGTCGGAGACTTCCTGCTTCGGGACGGAGACCGTGGCGACGTAGCCTTGGCGGCGGTAATAGAGCGAGATCTCCGCCGCGGCGTTACGCAGGTCTTCGAACGACAGCGGTCGGCCGACATACTTCGCGAGCAAAGGCGCGAGCTGTTCGGCGGGGATCAGCAGGTTGCCCAGGAAGCCGAAAGCCTTCACCGTGACCGTCGGTCCTTTCGGCTCGATGATCTCAATCTTGAGCGGGGGCGCGGGCGGACCGACGTCGGGCAGACGGGGCGGCGGGAAACTACGCTGAATCTGATTAAGCAAACTACCGGCATCTGGGGCCGTCTGGGCGGAAACCTGGGCGTAACAAACCGACAGCAACGCGCACGAGGCCCAGAAGGAGCCAGCCGAAGCTTTAGATACGTGATGCTGTAAGTTATTCACAATTAGATGGAGAGACCCAAAATGAGAGAAAACCCCTAATCAGAGATGGCAAGTCCAAGCACATCAACGGGTAGGGATGAGCTTAGAAGATACTTTAAATAACCATTAAATGACTAAAATAGTCATATAAAGCCTGTTTAAAAGACTGTTATTAATCATTTAATGCCCTCTGGGTTACCGTTTTTTGCGCCTCGAACTAGCTGGCTCGAGGGTGGGGCATCCGTTCTCAGGTGGCGGGTGGCAGCCCCGGGTGGCAGGTGGCGGGCGGCCGTCTTGAGGTAGGGATGCGATGACATCGCATCCGTGGGCGGACGGACGTCGAATGGTCGGTGATCCTGCCAGGCTCGCGGCACGCGCGTCGTCGAACGGCGGTCATGGCAATGACCGCCCTACCCGATGCGAATCCGCTTCAAACGCCATCTCCCCGTGCCCCCATGTCACGATGTCAGCATGTCCCCTCGCGGCTCGGCCGCGCAGGTAGGGCTGACCACCCTTGGTCAGCCGCGGCCGCTCACTTGCGCCCCAGTAGGTTCATGAGTCCGGGGCAAAGGTAGATCGTAGCGCGACGACGTACGCCGGCACGCTCGACCTTGATTACCTTTGCGGCGACCAGCTTCTCGATCCACTTGTGAACCGTGACCCGATTCTCTTCGCCCATGATGGAGGGCACGGTGAAGGCGGGGCTCGCCAAGAACCTCGGCAG
>Ga0209768_10002452_pt1 | contig 11534 bp, 12 predicted proteins | sample LauGreSBDMM110SD_3_FD_187564 | JGI IMG/M metagenome (GOLD analysis project Ga0209768, IMG submission 187564) | Freshwater lake microbial communities from Lake Michigan, USA - Sp13.BD.MM110.SD (SPAdes) (version 2) | ecosystem: Environmental > Aquatic > Freshwater > Lake | place: Lake Michigan... | reverse complement strand
CCTGAGTAAAAAAAAGTATAGACCTCCAGCTTGAAGGCTCAACCGGTAAATACCCTGTTGCGTCCGCCGCGGGCCACAAAGCTGGCCTCGTGTGGTTTCAAGCAGCCCAATGGATGAAGCCGACCGCATACCGTGCTCGCCGGACTACATCGCGGCGGCGCTGATCGTCTGCCTGGGCTCGGTCATTGGTGCTCGGTGCGGCATCAAGCCCACTCGCACTTCGAGTCGCTCGCAACGGGCGAAGCCTGGATCATTTCCCATAGCCGCGATGGCGAAAGCGGTAGGTGGTTCGGCTCAACCTTCAAGGACGCAAGCGCCGCCGCCACCGCATTCGTCACCACCGCGAGCACGGAAATGATACCCCCCTCGCCCACGCCCTTGGCGCCCAGCGGATTGCTTTGCGACGGCGTGTTCTCCAGCAGGATCGCGCGTATGTTCGGAAAGTCCGCTGCACTCGGCAGCAGGTAATCGGCCAACGAGCCGACCAACAGTTGCCCGTCGTCGTCATAGACCAGATTTTCGAGGAAGACGCCGCCAAGCCCCTGTACGATGGAGCCGATGATCTGCCCATGAGCGGTCATCCGGTTGATGATGCGGCCGATGTCCTGCACCACCAGGTAGTCGAGCAGCACCACTTTACCGGTCTTTGGATCGACGCTCACATGAGCCGCCGCCGATCCATATCCGTAGGTGCGTTTCTCGCTCAGAAACTCTCCTGCGGCCTCGAGCTTCATGCGCCCGAAGTCCGCACGCGTCAGCGTAACGCCGCGCGCCGTGACATCTAGGCCGGGCGAGAAGACCAATTCCGACGCATCGCAGCCGATCTTTGCCGCGGCCGCCGCCGTAATGTTCTTGTGAAGGGTCTGCGCAGCGATCAAAACGGCCGAGCCGCCCATCACAGTGGCGCGCGAATGGAACGAGCCAACACCCTCGGGCAAGAGGTTGGTGGAGCCGACCTTCACGTCGAAATGTTCGATGGCGATGTCGAGCGTTGCCGACGCGATCTGCGCCAGCACCGTTTTGACGCCCTGCCCGATATTCGACGCGCCCGAGAAAACCGTGAGCCGCCCGTCTTCGCCCATCTCTATGCGCGCGAGCTCTTTCGGGCCGGTCGCAGTGGTCTCGGCAAAGCAGCTCACTGCGATGCCGTGGAACGAGCCGTCGATCATCCGGCCCTGCAATGCGGCCTTGTCGTTCCAGCCGAACTCCGACAGGCAACGGTCGAGCGTGGAGGCGTAGTCGCCACCGTCCAGTTCTTCGGTGCGCTTGGGCCCGTCCACGTCGGCTAGGCTGTAGGGCATACGGTCGGACGGTACCAGGTTACGACTGCGGAACTCGACCGGATCGATCCCAAGGTCGCGCGCGGCCATGTCGAACATGCGCTCGCGTAGATAATCGGCTTCGATAATACCGGGCCCACGGTAAGTTCCGATCGGCGTCTTGTTGGTGAGGTAGCAGGTCGATTCCATGTATACGTTCGGCACGTCGTACGGACCCGAAATAAACTGCCCCACATTCCGCGAAGGGGCGGACACCGTGGAGCGCATGTACGCGCCGACGTCGACGCTTACCGATCCGCGCAACGCGATTACGCGACCGTCGGCCTCGCAGACGATCTCCATCTCCGCCTGCATCTCGCGCGCATGGTTGGTGCCGAGCAGATGCTCACGCCGGTCTTCGATCCACTTCACAGAGTTGTCGAGCTCGCGCGCGGCGAAGGGCACCAGAAAGTCTTCCGGATAGAACTCGCCGCGCACGCCAAAGCCGCCGCCAACATCCACCTCGATCATGTCCACTGATGTGATTGGCAAGCCGAGCGTGCCGGCGAGGATGCGGCGCGTGAAGAACGGCACTTTGGCGCCGCCATGCACCGTCATGTGCGAGGCCCCGGCGTTCCATTCGGCCAGCAGTCCGCGAGTTTCCATCGTGATCGCGGTGTGGCGCTGCATGGACAGCTTCTCGCGCCGAATGTATGGGCCGGTCGCCAGCTTCGCATCGCCCTTCTTCGCGGTGTAGATAATCGATGCATTGCTGCTTGTTCCTTCGAACAGCAGCGCGGGCGGCTCTTTGCCGACGACGCCACAACGCGCTACCGCGGGCAACGGTTCGATATCTGCGAAGACGCGGTCGGCCGCGTCTTCGGCCTCGGCCGCCGTGCGCGCGATGACGATGGCGACTGGCTCGCCGACATAGCGCACGCGCGTCGATGCGACCACGTCCTGCTCGAAAGGCGCAAGCTCGGGTAACGGCGCGATTCGCATGGGAATCTTCGGAATCCGGCCCAGCACGCGCATCACGTCTTCATGGGTATACACCGCGACCACACCGGGCATTGCTAGCGCATCGCTGCTGTCGATCGAGTTCAGCACGCCGTGCGCTAAGGGGCTGCGCACGATGGCAGCGTGCAGCAGCCCTTCACGGTGGAGATCGTCCACGTAGTTGCCGCGGCCCAGCAGAAGGCGTTCATCGTCGATCCGCTCGATGGGTGCACCGATGACGGCTCCGCCCGCGGTCATGATGCGCCCGCCCCAACGTACGAAGGCTGCGCATCGACAATCGCATCGATGATATTGACGTAGCCAGTGCAGCGGCACAGGTTGCCCGAGATCACGTCGAGGATTCGCTCTCGGCTCGCATAGGGCTCCTGCGTGAGCAAGGCGTGCGCAGTGGTGAGAATGCCCGGTGTACAGAAGCCGCATTGCAGCGCGTGGTGCTTTCTGAAGCTTGTCTGAAGCGGCGACAGCTTGCCGCCATTCGAGAGCCCTTCGACTGTGATGACCTTCGTGCCTTCGGCCTGCACCGCGAGCATGAGGCATGAGCGCACCGCGTCACCGCCGACGATGACGGTGCACGCACCGCAAACGCCATGCTCGCAGCCTATATGCGTGCCGGTTTGTCCGAGGCCGTGGCGCAGGCAATCGGCAAGCGATTCGCGTACCGGAACGTCGATTGCCACCGCAGCGCCATTAAGTGTGAAGTTGATTTTAATGAACTGCTTTCAGTGGGTCACGCGCGCTTCGACCGGCTCGCCGGTCAGTGTTGACGCGACAGCGCGCGAGACTAGCGTCGCGAGCAGAGAACGGCGATAAGCGCCACTCGCGTGATAGTCGTCGGCGGCGCTGTATTCCTCGAATGCGCGCTTTGCGACACGCACCGCGAGCGCATTGCGTTCTTCCGAGTCTTCGGGAAGTACCGCTCCCTCCATTACCGATTCGGCACCGGCAAGACGCTCGGGGCGCATGCGCGATCCGATCACGCCCACGTGCACGTTGCGCGCGAACCCCGCGTGGTCAACGTCATAGAAAAGCGCCACGCCGGCCAGCGCAAAATCGCCAGGACGCCGGGAAAATTCGAGGAAGGACCAGCGCCGCGTGGCGGGCCAGGCCGGCAGATCAACTCGAACGATTATTTCGTCTTCGGCTAGGTCGGTGGTAAGTGGGCCGAGGAAGAAATCGGCCGCCGGCATGACGCGGTCGCCGCTCGGTCCGGCAATGACGATTTGCGCTTCGCAGGTCACCGCCACGCAGGGCATCTCGGCCGCCGGGTCGGCGTGCGCGAGGCTGCCACCCACGGTCCCGCGGTTGCGCACCTGGTAGTGCGCCACATGGCCGATGGCTCTGGCCAGCAAGGGCTGCGCGCGGCTGAGGTCTTCATGGTCCTGCACGTCGCACCAGCGGGTGAGTGCGCCAAGATGCGTGGCGCCGTCCGCGGCCACTTCGATACCGCGAAGTTCGGCAACACGGCCCAGATCCACCAGCAGCGCGGGCTGCGCAAGACGGAACGCCATAGTCGGCAACAGGCTCTGCCCGCCGGCCAGCAGCTTGGCCTCGCCCGGCCTCGATGCGAGCAGGGCAATCGCTTCCCGCACGGTGGCTGGCGCAGCATATTCGAACGGAGCGAACTTCATGGGGGCAAGCTCCTAGACCGGCACCGAAGACGCGTCGTAGTTTAAGATCCAATCGTAGCGCGCCACGGCCTTCCCCGGCTCCCACTGCGACTCGATGTACTTGATCGAGTCCACCGGATCGGCAAGCCGCATGCTGTGATTGGTGCCGACCATGCTGGCCGAGCCGTTGACCACGCGCGTGGTGCGCTCAAGGCGCGCTTTCTCGTAGCGGGCCAGCGCGTCGTCCGGATCGCCCTCCGATTTTTCGAAGCAGCGCGACAGCACAACGCCGTCTTCGATCGCCATGTTGGCGCCCTGGCCCAGATACGGAATCATCGCGTGGCACGAATCGCCGAGCAAGGTCACGCGGCCGATGTTCCATGCGGGCAGCGGATCACGAATGAAGATGCCCCACTTGTAGAACTTCTTCGATTTGCCGAGCGCATCGACGACTTCTTCGTTCCAGCCAGGGAAGTCGGCAAGGCATTCGTCGCGCGTGCCTTCAGTAACCCACGACTCGACTTGCCAGTCGTCGCGATCGACCTGGCCACCCATGTTGAAGATCTCGCTGCGGCGCACCGGATAAGTCGTGACGTGGGCTTTCGGACCCAGCCAATTGGTTGCCACCGGCCGCAGTTGCGCCGCCGAAAGTTTCGAGGCCTCGACCATGCAGCGCCAGATGATGGTGCCGCTGAAACGTGCCACCGCAGGGCCAAACATCTGATGACGAATACGCGAGTGCAGGCCATCCGCGCCAATGAGCACATCGCCGGACGCGCGCTCGCCGTCTTCGAAGACCAGCTCGACGGTGCCACCGCGCTGCTCGAAATCGACCGTGCGCTTGTTGAGGTGGATCGCGTCGGGCTTGATGGCTTTCACGCTTTCGACCAGCATCGAGTGCAGGTCGGCGCGGTGAAGCATCAGCATCGGATAGTTGTAGCTCGCCTGGCTGTTGCCCATACGCTCGTAGATCGACCAGCTCTGCCCCGTCTTCCAGTGCCGCACCAGCTTGTCTTCCGCCGTCACGCCCCAGTGGCGCGCGGGTGCTTCGAGGCCCAGGTGAAACAGTGCGCTGTTTCCGTTACTCGAAATCTGGACGCCTGCACCGACCTCGCCTAGCACGCTGGTCTGCTCGTAGATGTCGACGTCGAAGCCCGCGCGAAGAAGGCCAAGGCCCGCCGCGAGGCCGCCAAGCCCCGCGCCCACGATAAGAATATGCGGTTTTTGTATCATATTCCGGAGATCCTCTTTCTTCTATTCGGATTTGATGTTGGCGATCTTGATCACCGCGGTCCAGACCGTCATTTCGTTCTGGATATAGGCACGCAGTTGCGCCGGCGTGGACGTCACGGGAATAGCACCGACCACTTCGAGCTTGTCGCGAAAATCTTGGTCCATCGTGGCCTTGGCCAGGATGTCGTGCAGGCGCGCGACCATCTCGGGCTTCATGCCCTTCGGGCCGAGGATCGAGTACCAGCCGTTAACTAGGTACTTGGGATAGCCCGACTCGATGACAGTAGGTATGTCGAAGCCTGCAACACGCTTGTCGGTCGCGGTGCCGAGGGCTCGCACCTTGCCGGTGCGGATGAACGCAGCCGCCGAAGCCAGGTCGGTCGCAACGAACTGGATCTGCCCTCCGGCGAGGTCGGCGAGTGCCGGCGCCGCGCCTTTATAAGGCACGTGCAGCAGATCGAATTGCGCCTGCATCTTAAACAGCTCGACCGCGAGATGGTTGTACGAGCCGATGCCATTCGAACCGTAAGGCACACCCGGCTTGGCCTTGGCATAGGCAACGAATTCCTGCAGCGTCCTGGCCGGCACCGACGGGTGGACGATGAAGATGATCGGGTTGTGCGCCACCATGGCAATGGGCGAGAAGTCTTCCACCGGGTCGTAGCCCAACTTTGGGTTCAGCGCTGGCGTGGTGCCGTGCGAGCTGGTCGCACCCAGTACCAGGGTAAGGCCGTCCGGCGGCGCCTTGGCGACGTAGTCGGCACCGATGGCGCCGGCAGCGCCTGCGCGGTTCTCAACGATGACCGGCGTGTTGAGCGCAACAGATAGCTTCTGGCCGACCGCGCGCCCGATTAGGTCAGCCGCGCCGCCGGCGGGGAAGGTGACGACAAGGCGAATCGGCTTGCCGGCCGGGGGCAAGTCCGACTGCGCCGCAGCCCAGGGAGCTGCAAACGCGATTGGCAATGCAATCAATGCCGACATCAGTCGGGCGAGGGTACTGCGATTAATGGGAACTCCGATGAATATTTGGGCGGGTTGGGGTAATGCTCGAGAAGGTCTCCGTATTTTTTTTCAGGCGGCGAGAAAGGCGTTCACCTATTCGGATTTGATGTTGGAGGTCTTGATCACCGCGGTCCAGCGACTGACTTCCCTCTGGACTCGCGCACGCAACTGCTCCGGCGTCTCCGAACCGCCGATGGCGCCAACCGCCCGCAAACGCTCCTGAATGTCGGGCGACTCGACCGCCTGGGCGATTGCGTCGTGCAGTTTTGCGACCAGTGAGGGTGGCATGTTGGGCGGTCCGAACATGGCATACCAGGCCGAAACATCGAAATTCGGATAGCCCGATTCCATTACTGTCGGAAGATCATAGCCCGGGATGCGCTGGGGCGACGCGACGGCGAGCGCCCGGACCTTGCCCGAGCGGATGTATGGCGTGGCTCCTGCCAGGTCGGCTGCAACGAATAGTATTTGGCCTCCCACAAGGTCGATCATCACCGGCCCCGCGCCCTTGTAGGGAATATGCAGCAGGTCGATCTGCGCCATGTCCTTGAACAGCTCGACGGCAAGATGGTTGTATGAACCGTTGCCATTCGAGCCGAATGGCATTCCGGGCTTGCCCTTCGCCAAACGAACGAACTCCTGCACGGTGTTCGCCTGCACGGAGGGGTGCACGATGAACACCACAGGGTTGCTGGCCACCAAGCTTAGATGAGAAAAGTCTCTTGCCGGGTCATAGTACTTCGGGTTGAGGGCGGGATTGGTACCGTGGGTGCTGATGGTCCCAAGTAACAAGGTCTGGCCGTCGGGCGCCGCCTTTGACACGAATTCGGAGCCGATGGCGCCGGTGGCGCCCAGCTTGTTTTCCACGATCACCGTCTGTCCAAGCGACAGGGTCAGTTTCAGCGCCAGAGCCCGCCCGATAAGGTCGGCCGCACCGCCCGGCGGAAATGGGACGACCAGCCGTACTGGCTTGTCGCGCGCTGCCGATTGTGCAAATGCAGCCGGAACGACGGATGAAATAAGGGTTGCCGAGAGAAGCCGGCATACGACATTTCTGCGATTCATGATGGAACTCCGATGTAGTCAGGGGTTGGGGGTAATACTTGAGAAGGTCTCCGTATTGTTTTTTTTCAGGCTGCGAGAAAGGCTTTCACCTCACGCGCGATGAATTCGGCGTCCTCGGGATTGCTCTGCGGGTTGCCGGCGCGATGGCCCCACACCGAGGGGATCGGCGAAAGACGCGCATCGGGCATGAGCACCACTTCGCGGCGGACGTCTTCTAAGGGGAAAAAGAGATCAGTCTCGGACGGCATTGCCAGCACGGGAGCGCGCACCGCGCCAAGGGCTGCAGCAAGGTCGCCGCCGAACCTCTGCTGGCGGCTCACGTCGGCCTGCTGCACCGTCCAGATCATGGCGATGAGATCATTGGCGTTACGCTTCAAAAAGCGCGCTTCGTAGTGACTCACGAGGAAGTCTTCGATCGACGATGCGTCGAGCTTGCCATAGAGCTCCTCGCGGTAAAACGCCTGCGAAAAGCCCCAGCCGGCGTATACCCGGCCCATGGCGCGAAGCCCGCGAACCGGATGTGTCGCGAACCAGCCATCCTGCCAGGAGGAGTCCGCCGTGAGTGCGGCTTTAACACCTTCGAACATCACGTGCGTATGAACGGGAAGCTTCGCAGTCGCGCAGATGGCAACGATCTTGCCAACCTTTTCGGGGAACATCGCGCCCCAGTGCAGCGCCTGCTGCCCGCCCATGGAAAAGCCATACACCAGCGCCAGCCGCTCGATGCCCAGGGCTTCGCGCAACATGCGCTCCTGGATGTTCACGTTGTCGACCAGAGTGAAGTTCGGGTAGCGGCCGCGATCGAATGGCGACACGGTATTGCTAGGCGATGACGACAGCCCGTTGCCGAACATATTGGGAACGACGATGAAGTACTTGGACGGGTCGATCACCGAGCCTTCCTTGATCAACCATTCGCCGTCGGTGTGCTGCGCGCCGAACGAGGTCGGGTACAGCACCGCGTTGGACTTGTCGGCATTGAGCTTGCCATAGGTCTTGTAGGCAAGCTTTACGCCGCGGTACGTGAGGCCCGACTGCAGTACCACGTTGCCAGAATCGAAGGTCTGGTAGTCGGCCATGTCTTGCCTCAGGCGTCCGGAAGGACTTTGCCGTCTCGGGTGACGCCAACGCCATCCAGCGATACGCTGCAGGAACGCATCGGAATATCGAGATGGCAGAGCGTGTCGCGCTTGCCCCCACCATCGGTGTTGGGACCGGTTGAGAACATGAAGTTGCCGGCGTAGGAGCGGCCATCGTTGCCGTTGGTGGCTTTGCCCAGCACGGCCAGTTGCGACCACTGCGCGCGCGAGCTCAGACCCCAGCCAAGGTGCGACACGGCATAAGCCTCGGGGTCGTTGTACTGACCCATGAAGTCGCGCAGCAACGCCGCATCAAACCCGCCGGTGATGCTCCGGATATAGCCGCCACTGATCTCAAGGCGGATGGGGCTGCGCAAATAGTCCTTGAACGGGAAGATGATGTCGCCCGTGTCCAGCACAACCACGCCCTTGGCCGAGCCTTCGTTCGGCCAGGTTGCGAGAAAGCCCGCTGGCCAGTGGTCCCAGTGACCCGGTTCATCGCTGTAGCCGTATTCGTGTAGCACGTGGTACTGGCCGACTTCCACCGTGAAGTCGGTCCCGGCACCGGACTGCACGCGCATCGTGCGGGCCTTGGCGAGCAACTCGCCGGCGCGCATGACGAGAGCCTTGTCTTCCGCCGACGGCATCAGCCGCACCAGGGATTCGGGCGGTTCCACCACGTAGAGCACGCGCGCGCCGGTTTCCTGGATCAAGTTGAGTTCATAGGTGCGCAGCAGGTGCAGCCCGATGAAATCGATGATGAAGTCAGAAGCCTTCAACGCCCCGAGCGCAACTTTGTTGGCGCTGAGCGGCTGGCCGCTCGCCAGCATCGGCTGCATCTGATAAATTTGGCAGCCGATTTCTTCCAGAGCCTGCTGCGCGGCTTCAATGTTCCGTTCGTTGGCGCCGGGGCGTGTGAGGATCGCCGCAGTTTCCTTGTCGCTTACCTTGCAAAGCACAAGGACCTTGCGCCATGCCTTCACGAGTTCGGCTTGAGTAACTGCCATGAATCTGCCTTTTGCGTAATTGGGGTGGTGACTTCAGTGGTGGTCTGCAGCATTCATTTCAATATCTTATTTGTGCAATTTATGATGTCTGATAAAACAAAGATAAAAAAAGTGTTTACCCTGCGATATTTTTAATATCAAACTAAAAAAAAAAATATTAGTGGATTCAAGTACGAAGTGCAACACGGGCTAACGATTGATGAAACACCTCTGCAGGCGTTCTGAATCCCAAGCGTTTGCAGGGGCGGTTATTCAATCTGTTTTCGATCATCTTAATTTCCTCTTCCGTTATTGACCTGCCCCCAAAAACCGTACCATTTATATTTCCAAGAAGTCCATCACATTGAAGAATGATGGACATGAGAACAAGCAAATACAGCGAAGAGCAGATCATTGGTTTTCTGCGGCAGGCCGAAGCCGGCATGCCTATCAAGAAGATAGGTCGCAAGCACGGCTTCAGTGGTGCGTAGTTTTATAAGTGGCGCTCTAAGTACGGGGGCATGGACGTCAGCGAGGCCAAACGGTTGCGCGAGCTTGAACTGGAGAACGGCAAGCTCAAGCGCCTGCGGGCCGAGGCGCATCTGGACATCCATGCCCTCAAGAGCGGCTTTGGCAAAAAATTCGTCATTTAAGCGCTAGCCCCATAGGTCAAACGCGAGGCTATTGGAAGCATGGTGGGTGATCACCTCATGTCCGAACGTCACGCATGCGCCCTTGTGGGGCTAAGCCGAGACACCTACCGCCATGTGGGCCAGACCAGTGCGCTCAATGTTGAACTGCGCGAGCAAATCGTACAAACTGCCTACGCCCGTAGGCGCTGGGGCTACCGCATGATCCACGACGTACTGCGCCCGCAGTACCCCGGCATCAATCACAAGCGGGTGTACCGCCTTTATACCGCTGAGGGCTTGTCAATCAGGAAACGCAAGAAGACCAAACGCATTGGCGTGCGCGTGCCCCTGGTGGCAGCGCTGGCGGTGAACCAGACGTGGAGCATGGACTTTGTGAGCGATGCGATTAACAGACCTGGCGCCGTGTCACAGCGTATCAAATGCCTTACGGTGGTGGACGACTTCAGCCATGAGTGCGAGGACATCACCGCAGGCTCGGAATTGGCGGGGATTACGTCACGCACTTGCTGGACCGTGCAGTCATGTTTCGGGGCTACTCGAAGGAAGTCAGAACCGACAACGGACCGGAATTCACATGCAGGGCATTCATGACGTGGGCGCAAAAGCACAGCATCAAACATATTCTCGTTGAGCCGGGCAGCCCTACCCAGAATGCGTATACCGAGAGCTTCAACGGCATCTTTCGCTAGGAGTGTCTGTATGAGAACTGGTTCGAGTCGCTGGAGCAGGCCCGCCAGAGCATTGCCACATGGCGAACCGACTACAACGAGATCAGGCCGCACAACAGTTGCGGGCGTGTGCCGCCTGCAACCTTCGCCGCTTTGCATCGCAAGTAAACTGGCGATGCAAAACAAGACAGAAAGGCCGATGCAGGAATCAGTTAATCTTGCAAACCTCGGACTTCTGGAATTTAGATTGGTACGGAGAGTGGGGGCAGGTCACCTGCGCGTTCCTGTTGGCAGCTTCCCGTTTCATTTGACACCTTAACAAAGTGTCTTTGAAGCCGAGCAGCAGCCCACTGAAACTGTTCTATTTGGCGCTGAACAACATGGCTGGAAAGTGGGGGTAAGCCGGTGAAACATTGAAAGCCTGTGCTAAAACGGTTTACCATTCAATTAGAAAAAAGATGCCATCAAACTAACCCTTGCCCCATCCGTACAAAATTCTGAACACCCTCAAGCCAATCATTATTTTCCATGCCAACTTACTCAAACTATAAACATGACAAGCACACAAGTCTACAAACCAGGTAACTATCGTTTCGTCCCTGGCGTTTTCCAGTACTCGGCAGGAGTTGCCGCTGAGCCAGGGTTTCGGATCGAACGTGTCCGCTTTATGAATTTTGTGTCTTTAGCTGAGGGATTCTGCCTGATTGAGCAGACCCTTAAAGTTGCAGGTCGTCCGCTTTCTGCATTTTGCGCTTGCGAATTACGTTCCCCGAGACCGTTCGATGAGGCCGGTTTTGAGGCCTTCAACAGGGAGTACGTTGGCACACTCGTACGGTGGGGGCTGTTTGATGGGACAACCAATCCAGTTGCACGCAGTAACGTTTGTCCGGAAATTGATCCACCAAATGCACCAGGCTTTTACGCGTTTTCCTACACGGTTGAGGACTCGTCTGCCGCACCAT
>Ga0209768_10002448_pt1 | contig 11536 bp, 8 predicted proteins | sample LauGreSBDMM110SD_3_FD_187564 | JGI IMG/M metagenome (GOLD analysis project Ga0209768, IMG submission 187564) | Freshwater lake microbial communities from Lake Michigan, USA - Sp13.BD.MM110.SD (SPAdes) (version 2) | ecosystem: Environmental > Aquatic > Freshwater > Lake | place: Lake Michigan... | reverse complement strand
AGAGAAGATGATCATCTCAATGCACGAGCATCCGGTCTACAACCCGCTTGACCTGAACCAGTACGGTATGCAGCGCCAGCGCGGTCGCTCGTTCTGCGCCTACGAGGGTCTGGCCGAGTCGTACCTGGACGTGACCTTCGATAACCTGATGAACGGCTCGTGCTGCATCACCTCACACAACGGCTGGAAGTGGACCGACATCGTCCATGACCTGGGCATGCGTCTGTGCGACGTGGCCCACCAGGACTTCCTGGTCCATGTGCGTACCGCCGATGAAATCGAGCAAGTGCGCGCGCAGGGCAAGATCGCCTGGGTGGCCTGCATCGAGGGTGCCATGCCCATCGAAAACGAGCTCGATCGGATTGACATCCTCTATGGCCTGGGTGTACGCCTGCTGGGTCTGACCTACTCGGAGTCCAACGCTCTGGGCTCAGGTCTGAAGGAGGATCGGGACTCGGGTCTGACTGCCTTTGGCAAGCGCGCGGTTCAGCGCATGAACAAGGTGGGCATGCTGATCGACGTCTCGCACGGCAGTACCCTCACCGCCATCGATGCGGCCGAAATCTCCTCGGTGCCCATTTGCATGTCGCACACCGGCGCGCGCAAATTGTGGAATTCCAAGCGACTGGCCACTGACGAAGCGATCAAGGCCGTGGCAGCCACGGGCGGCGTGGTGGGCATCGAAGCGGCTCCCCACACCACCATCACCTACAACCGACGCACCCATGACATCGATTCGGTGATGGAGCACTTCGAGTATGTGGTCAACCTCATCGGAATCGACCATGTGTGCTTTGGCACCGACACCAACTGGGGCGACCATGTGGGCTTGCACAACAAGTTCGCCAAGTTTCTCTCCAACAGCGAAACCCGCAACACCGAGGAGTTTCCGCGCGTCGAATATGTCAAAGGCATAGAGAACCCGCGTGAAAGCTCCAAGAACCTGCTGCGCTGGTTGGTGGCCCATGGCTACAGCGACGAGGACATCGGCAAGGTGCTCGGTGGCAACGTGATGCGCGTGCTGCGCGCCGTCTGGAAGTAAGAGTTAACGGCCGGCCTCAAAAAGGTCGGCCCATCGGCACATGCTCGCTCGCACGTTCAGGTGGCGAAGACAGCGCCGCTGCCTGTTGGCATCGGACAAGGTCTGCGCCGAGCAAAGCACAGTACGCAGGTCCAGCTGAAAGATACGGCCCGATCTAGGGGTTGGCTGTTCGGTGGAGTCTCTTTGAGCGGAAAGTTGAAAGGGTGCCCCACACACACTTTCATCCTTTGAAATTAAGGGTGTAGCACTCCACTTTTGAATCCGCCATTCCTGCGCGAAGGCCAAGGGGGTGGCCAAAACCAGCATGCAACAGCTTCAAGAAATGCCGGTTGGCTCTGTTGACGATTGATGACGCCTGAGTCCGAGCTTGATTGCTCACAAAATAGTGTTACTGTTGATTTTTCGGCCTAATTTTCACTCGACCTTGATGTTGGCCCTGCTCACTATGCGCTTGAACTTGTCGATTTCAGATCGGATCTGCTTGTCGAAGTCGTCGGCCAAGCCGCCTACCGGCTCCGCACCCTCAGCATCGAGCTTGGCGCGCACTTCCGGGTTGCTGAGCAGTGCGTTGATTTGCTTGTTCAGTTCAGCGATCAATGGCTTGGGCGTGGTGCCCGGCGCCAGGATGCCGAACCAGTTGGACATTTCGTGGCCCAACAGGCCGGATTCCGTGAAGGTTGGGACATCGGGCAGCACCTTGGCGCGGCGGGTGCCGGAAATGGCGATGGCCTTGAGCTTGCCGCTCTTGATGATTGACGCGGTCTGAGTAACCGTAGCGAACAACAGGTTCACCTGGCCGCCCATCACATCGGTCATTGCGGGGCTGCCGCCCTTGTAGGGAACGTGGATCATCTTGGCGTCAGCCAGCAGCGCGAGCAGTTCGCCCGCCAGGTGCGGAGAAGAGCCTTCGCCAGAAGACGCGAAGGTCAGGGTGCCGGGCTTGGCCTTGGCCAAACGGACCAGCTCCTGGACATTGGTCGCCGGGAAGTTCGGTGACGCCGTTAGGACCGTGGGAACCGCGGCAATCTGGATCACAGCGGCAAGGTCCTTGACCGGGTCGAAGTCCAGCTTGTAGATTGCCGCATTCACTGAGTGGCTCGATGACACCATCATGATGGTGTAGCCGTCGCCAGGCGCAGCTGCCACAAGGGTCGTTCCGATCTTGCCGCCGGCGCCTGGCCGGTTCTCAACAACCACTTGCTGGCCGACGGCCTCACCGAGCTTCTGCGCAATGATCCGGCCCAGAATGTCAGTGCCGCCTCCAGGCGCGAAGGGAATGATCATGCGGATCGGCTTGTTAGGGTAAGCCTGGGCGGACGCGGTCTGCGGCATGGCCACGAGTGCTGCAACGCCTGCCAGCATGGCCGCGAAGGAAGCGCGCTTGAACCCGGTTATCAGGTCGGCTACTGCTGAATTCATCTCCATTCTCCTTTTTCAAATTTTCGATGCGATGAAGCAGCGGCCAGGCCCCTGCCCAGTTTTTGCGCATGACTATTGACATCCGCATCTTCATGAGCATAACATCACGTTCATGAAACTGAACAGCGTTCAGCCTATTGAACAATTTAACAACCAAAGCGTGTCGGCGCCGGGTGTGCCCGCGCCGGCGGTCGGCACCGCCATCCGCATCCTGGACTACCTTGCAAAGCAGCATCCCCGCGCTGGTGTCACGGACATTGCGCGAGCGCTGGGTGTAAGCAAGAGCTCATGCTTCAATATTCTGGCCACACTGTCACAGTTCGGCATGCTGTCCAAGCTGCCCGGTGGTGCGCAATATCAGCTGGGGCCACGCCTGGCTGCACTGGCCGGAGCAGCCAGGCGGCAATACAGCTACCGCGAGGTGCTGCAGCGCCATTTTGGCGACCTGGCGGCCGAGACGCACCTGGTCTGCGTCGTTGGCCAGCCGCTAGGGGACGACACCTCGTTCGTGATCATCGACCAGATCGTACCGCCGGGTTTCAGGCTGCGCAATTTGGCACCGCGGGTTGGTACCGTAGTTCCGCTGAGCGGGCCGGCCCTAGGGCGCGCCCTGCTTTCAGGAATGGACGATCTCGAAGCCCTCCAGATCATCCGGCACATGATTCCCAACTTCAGCATGGCCGACGAAACCGAGTTCAAACGTGAACTGCGCGAAGTGCGCGAGCGGGGCTATGCGGTGAGTCTGGAGCGGTACCAGAAAGGAATCAACGCTGTTGCGGTCGCGATCGAAAAGGCGGGCGAGCCTTATTTGGTAGTCGGCCTGGTCGGGGACTCGACCGACTTCACTGTAGAGCGTATCCACCAGCTAGGCCCCAACCTAGCCGAGCGTGCGCGCGCTTTGCGCAGCGCTATTTCGGATACACCCTACCTAATGGTAGCCACATGACCCAAACAACTGCCCAGCCCGATTCGCACAAGGATGCACCGGCGGATGCCGAGGGACCCTTGGCCGGCGTCAAGGTGCTCGACTTGTCGCGCGTACTGGCCGGACCTTTCGCCTCCATGATTCTTGCAGACCTGGGTGCTGATGTGACCAAGGTGGAAGAGTGTGACCGGGGCGATGGCACGCGTACCATCCCGCCTTTCGTGAACGGCGAAAGCCACTACTTCCTGTCGATCAACCGCAACAAAAAGAGCATCGCGATCGACCTGAAACGGCCCGAAGGCCGAGACCTCATACTCAAGCTCGCAGCCAAGGCGGACGTGCTGCTGGAGAACTTCCGCCCGGGCGTGATGGACCGCCTGGGACTGTCGGTGGAAGCACTGCACATGGCTAACCCGCAGCTTGTGATCTGCTCTATCTCCGGCTTTGGCCAGACCGGCTCCATGCGCGAGGTGGCGTCATTTGACCTCGTCACCCAGGCCATGAGCGGCGTGATGAGCATCAACGGCGAGAAGGAAGGCCCACCTACTAAGATGGGTATTCCTATGGGCGACGTAGGCGGTGGCATGTGGGCGGCAATCGGCATTCTCGCGGGGCTGCAAAAGCGAAACGCCACCGGCCGCGGCTCACGCATCGACCTGAGCCTGCTCGAAGGGCTGATGGGCCTGCTGGGATATCTCGCCGAGATTTATCTGGTGACGGGGGAAAGCCCGGGCCGCGTCGGCAGCAACCACCACAGCATCGTCCCGTACGGCCGCTATCCAGCCCAGGATTCGGATCTCGTCATCGCTCTGCACGTAGGGCCTTTCTGGCGCAAGTTCTGCGTGGCCGTCGGCCGACCGGAGTTGCTCGAAGACGCGCGCTTTCGCACCACGTCCGACCGCCAAGCCAACCGGGACATGCTCGAGCAGGAAGTGATCGCCTTGCTCAAGACTCGCACCGCCAAGGAGTGGTGCGAGGTGTTTGCCGCCGCGGACATCCCGCATGGCCTTGTGTGCAACATCGAAGAGGCTGTCGAGCAGGAAGTGATCCGCGAGCGCGGCATGGTGCGCACCGTAGAGCACAGCCGCGCCGGGTCCGTGCGCGTTCTCGGCTCGCCGCTCGTATTCTCAGATTTCGACGCCAAGCACTACGAACCCTCGCCCTTGTTGGGCCAACACACGCGCGCCGTGATGGCAGGCATCGGCCTGTCTGACGCCGCCATCGACCAACTGGTCCGGGATGGCGTCCTGGGCCAATCCATTGATCCCCCAAACGAACCATCGAGGAAAGCATGAGCGACACCCAACCCCACGCCCCAAAGCACACAGGCTATGCATCTGAAGAAGAATTGGCGCGCGTGCGATCCAAAATCGGACAGAGGGTCACTTTGAACGATCCGCCGTATCTCACCGAAGTGACGCGCGACGCCGTGCGTCACTGGGCCTGGGCGATCGGCGACAAGAACAAGCTGTACCTGGACGAAAAATACGCCACGGCTTCGGTGCATGGCGGCATCATCGCGCCGCCGTCGATGCTGTATGCCTTCTCGCGTCTGGCAATCGGCTACCGTGGCGGCCTACCCGGCGTGCATTCATTCTTTGCCGGCTCGCACTGGAAGTGGAAAGAACATGGCCGGCTGTCCGACTGCATCACGCCAGAAGTCACCTTCAAGGACCTGCAGGAGTTGCCAAGCCGCTTTGCCGGCCGCATGTGGAAACAGATTTCCTCGATCGACTTCAAGACCACAGACGGCCGGCTGCTGGCGCAGTCTGAGTCGTGGGGCATGCGAACCGAACGTACCCAGGGCAAGGAAAAAGGAAAGTACGACGCGCTGGAAAAGAAGATCTACACCAAAGAAGAACTGCAGGTCATCGCCGACAAGCAGATCGCCGAAACGCCGCGCGGCGCCACCCCGCTGTACTTCGAAGACGTTGAAATCAACAGCTACATACCCGACATCGTGCGCGGCCCTTATACGGCCACAGTCGCCGTGTGCTTCGAGCAGGCCTGGGGCGGCCTGTTCATTTGGGCGCACAGCTACTGGGTCGAATACTTGAAGCGGCATCCTGCCGCGGGCATCCTCAACGGCTATGGTATCCCCGAGCCGCCCGAAGCCGTGCACTGGGATACCGCGCTCGCCAAGAGTGTGGGTGTGCCCGAAGCTTATGACTACGGACCCGAGCGCATCTCGTGGCTGTCGGTGATGCTCACTAACTGGATCGGCGACGCAGGCTTTCTGGAGGAACTCTATTGCGAAATTCGCCGATTCAATCTGGTGGGTGACACCACCTACTGCAGTGCTCGCGTGACCGACAAGGAAGTTCTGCCGGACGGACGCGGCCGTATCAAACTGTCAATCCAGGCGATCGATCAGCGAGACGCTGTGACTGCCAAGGGCTACGCGGCAGTCGTGCTGCCCCGACGTCCCGCCTGATCTGCCAATGGGACTCGGTGAGCTACTTCGCCCTGGCGACACTGTCCTCGTTGGAACCGGTACCGGAGAGCCGGTCGATCTAATTGAGGCGCTGATCGCGGCGTCCCCGTCGGTGTACGGCTTGCGCGCGATCCAAGTGATGACCGGCGGGCGAGAAAAATTGGCGGATGCCGCTGGCCGCAGCTTGAGCCTGATGTCCCCCGTGCCGGGTCAGAAGACGCGTAAGGCCATCAACGAAGGCCGAGCCGAGTTGCTAACACTTCCGATGTCGGGACTGCTGGACGCCATCCTGAACGGCTCGTTGCGTATCGACGGCGTCCTCATGCAAGGCCGAGCCATCGACGCGTATCGCGCGACACCGGGTTTGATAGCCGACATCATGGTGCCGGCCTGGGAGCGCGCCCGCTTCCGAGCGCTGGAACTCAATGCCTCGCTGCCGCGAATAGGGTGCGCAAGCGAGCTTGAAATTGCGCATGCCGATCTCGTGGTCCACAGCGACCGGCCGCCCAATGAACTACCGGAAGATGAAGCCTCGGCCGCCGCTCTGTCAATAGGCAACCTTGTAGCGACGATCGTTGCTGACGGCGCGACGATCGAACTTGGCGTAGGCCGCGCACTGGCGGGCATCACCTCGGCCCTGATCGAGCAGCGCCGCAACCTCGCGATGCACACAGGCATCGTCGGCGACGCTGCTATGAGGCTGATCGAGGCCGGCTGTGTCACGCGGCCGCTGATCGGCAAAGCCTGTGCAATCGGTGCAACTGCGATGGGGACGCAGGCGTTCTACGCCTGGGCCGATGGCAACGAACGCATCGCCCTCACCGACTCGCGCCGGGCACACAACAGCGACTATCTTGCGAGCTGGCCCAGTTTCACCGCCATCAATTCTGCAATACAGGTGGATCTGCAAGGCAATGCCAACGCCACAATGCATTCGGGACGCCTGGTGTCCGGACCTGGCGGCGCGGTAGATTTTTCCAGCGCAGGCGTGCGAGGGGCGGCCTCCATCATTGCCATTTTCTCGACAAACCGCGATGGGGCGTCCAACATCGTGGCGACGACGCAGGCCGTGTCGTTGCCGGGCAACTTCATCACCCATGTGGTAACCGAGCACGGCGTTGCAAATCTGCGCGAGCTTTCGCCACATAAGCGTTCGCGCGAACTCATCGCCATCGCGGCGCCCCAACACCGCCAAGACCTAGCCCGTGCGGCGGGCATTTTCCTTTAACGAAACGGACGAAGTCATGAGATCGGCGACACTCCACGATGAGGGCGCACTCTGCGGTGTGAAGGTTCTTGACATCTCGCGTGTCCTGGGCGGTCCACTGGCGGCGCAGGTCCTGGGCGACCACGGTGCCGACGTGATCAAGATCGAGCCGCCGCGCGGCGACGAAACGCGAGAAATGGGGCCACCCTTCAGCGGGGACGCCGCATCGATCTACGTGAACGTCAATCGCAACAAGCGCGGAATCTCCCTGGACTTATCGAGCCAACCCGGGCGCGACGTACTGCTGCGCCTTCTCGAGAAGGCTGATGTGCTGATCGACAACTTCAAGCCCGGCACAATGGAAAAATGGGGCATGGGCTTTGACGTGCTGTCGAGGCGCTTTCCGCGGCTGATTCACGCCAGCATCACCGGCTTCGGTCCGGACGGTCCGCTGGGCGGCGCACCGGGCTACGACGTGATGGTGCAAGCTTGGTCCGGGCTAATTTCTGTCAACGGCACGCCGGACAGCGGGCCCGTGCGCCTCGGTGTTCCCTTGGTGGACATGGCGGCTGGAGCGAACATCGTGATCGGTATCCTGCTGGCGCTGCATGCGCGCGAGCGTCGCGGCCAGGGTCAGCACATCGACGTGAGCCTGTACGACTCGGCGATCGCGTTGACGCATCCGCATTCGGCTAACTGGTTCATGTCGGACAAGACGCCTGGTCTCACGGGCAACGAAAATCCGAATCTTTCCCCCTATAGCCTGTACCACACGCGTACTTCGGCCCTGTTCATCGCTGTGGGCAACGACTTGCAGTTCGTGCGCATGTGCGAAGTGATTGCCCGCCCGGCGCTCACCCGTGATCCGCGCTTCGCAACCAATGGCGTGCGAGTTATTAACACGGCCGAGCTACGCGTCTGCATCGAGGAAGCCATCGCCGACCTGGACGGCGCCGAGCTCGCAGCCGCCTTGCTCTCAGCCCAGGTGCCAGCCGGACTCGTACAGACGATTCCGCAGGCGCTGTCGCACCCTCACACGATCCACCGCGAGATGGTGATTGAGCTTGACGGGAATCGCTGGGCGGGCATCCCCGTGAAACTGTCAGACACTCCCGGCAAACTGCGGCGCGGACCGCCAGAGTTCAATGAGCATGTGGATGAGATCCTGCGCGAGCACGGCTTCGACGACGCAGAAATTCTGGAGTTGAGACAGCGCAAGGTGCTGGGGCAACCAAGGATCCGCCAGGGTCATAGTTAATGCCGGGGCGAATAAGTTTTTTGATATGAAAACCCTGCGTTTTCCCAAACTGACCTTGCCCCCGAAAAACGTGCTCCATAGCTGATGGAGCTGGCCAGACTGCTGGTGCGAACGCCTGACTGAAAATCTAGCTTTGCATTCCTTAAATAGCAAGGGCGTACTTCGTGCGGGCTTCAAAGTGAAGTTCAACACCTGGCAATTTAATGAACGAGGGTAAGGGCTGGCTTTCCACATTGCTGATTTGTACGAGATGACTTAGCCGAACAGCGAAGGCAATTGATGCGGCCACCGGCTGTGGTGAGGAACGGTGATGTTGTGATCATGGTCGTCTCAGTACCATTGATACATTAGCAGCGAAAATTTGTTGCCGAGTAAATTGGTGGGTAGAAATAAAAAAAGCCCCTAAAGAGGGGCTTTGCGCTTTGTTTAATGGCGGAGTGGACGTCCGCATAAATACTTGCGTAGATTTTTACTTTTTATATATACCCATCTAAAAACCCATCATCATTAGATGCTACGAAGTCCTCAGCGAGGGTGAGTTGGTCCGCCAGCCCGGCGGCCCAGTGCACCGCCTGAAGCCGACCCCACTTCCAGCTTCGTCGCATCTCGCGCTCAGGCCCGTGAAGCACTCCAACCAGAGCACCTTGGTCGGCAGTGTATTTGCGTGGGCGCATCAAAAGGGGAGATAGGACTTGCTGTCGACAGCGAGTAGTCACCGGCTAATGGACTGAACCGGCCCGTGCGGCAGCAGGATCTGGCGCACCACCGCGCCACTGTTCAGCAGATCGAAGCCATGGTTGAGCTCTTCAAAGCTCAGGTAGCTGCTGCGCAACTTGTCAATCGGCATGCGCCCGCGCAGGTACAGGTCCACATACTTCGGCACGTCGCGTTGCGGAATGCCCGAGCCCATGAACGAGCCGCGGAACACACGTTCTTCTGTTACCCATGGCAGTTGCTGCATCGTGTAGGTCGCGCTCGATTCGCCGAGACCCACTCCGATTACCTCGCCACCGCGCACGGCCATATCGTTCGCCATTTCAAGCACCTTGATGTGGCCCACCACGTCGAACGCATAGTCGACGCCGCCGTTGGTCAGGTCTTTCACCTGCTGCACCGCGTCGGCATCACCCGCACAGACGCAGTGCGTGGCACCGCAGGCGCGGGCCAGGTCGAATTTAGAGGCCAGCAGATCGACCCCGATGATGGTTTCGGCACCCGCCTCTCGCGCGGCCATGATGGCGGACAGACCCACGCCGCCCAGTCCCAAAATGGCGACCGAGGAGCCCGGTTTGACCTGTGCACCATTGAGCACGGCACCCGCACCAGTAACCACCGCACAGCCCAGCAGAGAGGCGAGCTCGATCGGCATTGCGGGATCGATCTTTACCAACGATTGCGGCACCACCACCGCATATTGCGCGTAGACCGAAATGCCGCTGTAGTGATTGAGCAAGCTGCCGTCGGGCATCTTGAGACGGCGGGCACCGTTGCCGAGCTTGCCTTCAGCCTTCGCTCTGCTGACGGCGATGCACAGTCCCGGGCGGCCGGCCAGGCACACGCGGCAGTGGCCGCAGCCCGCGACGGCGACCATTGCCACGTGGTCCCCCACCGTGAAGCCTTTGACGTTGCGGCCCACCTCGCGAACGATACCCGCACCTTCATGGCCGCCCACGATGGGCATCGGGCGCTTGCGCATACCTTCCAGCGTCGTCAGGTCCGAATGGCAGAGGCCAGCACCGCGGACTTCGACGAGCAGCTCGTCGTGCCCCGGGTTGTCGAGCTCGACCTCCTGGACATGAAACGGCCTGCTCTGTACGAATGGCGCATGCAGACCCTGCTCGTACATGACGGCGGCAGTCATTCTCATGGTGGCTTTTCTATTGCGGTTGAAGGCCGGAGATCTTGACCAGGCGTTCCCAGGTGGCGATCTGGTCCTTGTTGAATTGCAGCAGGGCCTGGGGCGTCGTGGACTTGGCGATCATGCCTGCCCGGCTAGCGTACTCGGCAGCCGCCGGGCTTGCGAGCACATTGACGAACGCGGCATTGAGGGTGTCGATCACCGCCTTGGGTGTGCCCTTGGGCGCCCAGAAGCCCGTGAAGGAGGCGTAGTCGTAGCCGGGCACGCCGGCCTCAACCATAGTGGGGATGTTGGCCATAGATGGAAGGCGCACGTTGGACGAGATCGCCAGCGGGCGCAGCACGCCCTGCTTGATGAAAGGATCGGCCACCAGCGGATCCACGATCATGAAATCGAGCCGGCCAGCGACCAGTTCGAGGATGGCCTGCGACGTACCGTTGAAGGAAATCTCCTGGCCCGTCATGCCAGTCAGAGAGTTGAGCAACTGCACCGCGACCTTACCGCCCGCGTTACCGATACCATAGTTCAACTGCCCCGGGCGCGACTTGGAGTACGCGATAAGATCCGGCACCGAATTGATCGGAAGGGCGGAACGTACCACCAGAAGCAGTGGGTTAATGGACGCCAGCGTAACCGGTTCGAAATCTCGGATCGGGTCGTAGCTCAGGTTTTTGATCAGGTGCACGTTGGCCGCCATCACCGTATTTCCTCCCAAGATAAGCGTGTAGCCGTCCGGCGCCGCGCGCTTGGCCGTATCCGCTGCCAGCGTGCCGGAAGCGCTCGCCCGGGTGATCACCACCAACGGCTGGTTGAGCGTCTTTTGCGCTCCGCCACCAATGAAGCGCACCAGCTGCTCCGAGAATGACCCCGGCGCCGTCGAGACGATGACCTGGATCGGCTTGTTCGGAAACGGGTCGCCCTGGGCAAACGCCGTCGCAGCGCTCATAAGAGCGGTGGCCGTTAGCAGGCAGTGAAAAATCTTGCGCATGTCGGGTATCTCCTGTGCTTCAAATGGCGCTAATGCTAAAAGCACTTGCCTGTAAGACGTTCGATCATCTTGTCGCCGATGATCCCAGTCGGGAAAACCGTTAACTTACGGATAATTATTGGTCAACGCAGCATTAGTTGCTGTGCTTTATCCCGTGCTCTTGATTAGCAAAGCGTTACGTTCTTTCTCTTGAACCAGAAAGGTTTCGAATTTTGTAGCGTATTTCGATAAAACTTAAAAATAAACCCGCACTTACCCTGTAATACTTTTAACATCAAACTTAAATATAAACTATTTGTAAAAAAAAATATTAATAAAAGTCTGTGCAAAAATTAATATTGAGTTGGGATATTATGCGTGATATTAAAAGACAATTTAGTTATATATGATTCAATAACAAGATCG
>Ga0209768_10002444_pt1 | contig 11551 bp, 10 predicted proteins | sample LauGreSBDMM110SD_3_FD_187564 | JGI IMG/M metagenome (GOLD analysis project Ga0209768, IMG submission 187564) | Freshwater lake microbial communities from Lake Michigan, USA - Sp13.BD.MM110.SD (SPAdes) (version 2) | ecosystem: Environmental > Aquatic > Freshwater > Lake | place: Lake Michigan... | reverse complement strand
GAAGATCGGCAGATCGCGCATCAGAAGTTCACCGAGCGGCCAATCGAGACGAGCGCCGCCTCACCAACGATCTCTGAGAGCGTTGGGTGTGGATGCGTGGTGCCGCCAACCTGCGCTGCCGTTGCGCCGAGCTCCATCGCCAGGCTCGCTTCGGCGATCAGATCAGTCACCTTCGGCCCCACCATGTGCACGCCGAGGATGGCGCCACTCTCTGCATGACGGAGCACCTTGCAGAAGCCATCGGCGTCGCCGCCAACGTGCGCCTTGGCAATGGCAAGGAATGGCACCTGGCCGGCAACGAACGGCACACCGTCTCGCTCCAACTCCTGGGTTGTATAGCCAACGGAGGCAACTTCGGGGCGACAGTAGGTTGCACGCGGCTGCTTCACATAGTCCATGCCGTGCAGTGGCTCGCCCGCGATCGCGTGCGCCGCGATCATCCCCTCATGTGCCGCAACGTGTGCGAGCTGCAGCCCGCCGATGACATCCCCCACCGCATAAAGGTGTGGTTCCGCCGTCTGCATCTGTGCATCAACCTTGATGAAGCCACGCTCAGCGATCGCCTTGGTGTTTTCTAGGCCAATCTCGCCGCTATTTGGAACGCGGCCGGCGGCAACAACGAGCATCTCAGCGGCGAGCGAGATCGCATCGCCACCCTCAACCGGCTCAATCTGCATCGTGACCCCACTTGCTGACTTCGCGAACGAACCCTCCTTGATGCGGTGGGCAACATGGATCGCGATCCCGCGCTTTGTAAACGCGCGCGTCAACTCCTTTGAAGCATCGCGGTCTTCAAGGGGCACAAGCGCTGGGAGAATCTCAACGATCGTCGTTTCAGCGCCAAGATCGCGGAAGTAGGAGGCGAACTCACAGCCAACGGCGCCACCACCAACCACGATGACGCTGGCAGGCTTCAGCGTTCCAGTAGTGATCTGATCACTATCAACGATCACGCGTCCATCCGTCTCTAAGCCAGGGATGCGGCGAACGCTTGAACCGGTGGCAACCACGATATCGGTTGCGCTGATCGTCTTCTTCTCGCCGGTCAGCGTGCCGCTCTCATCGATGAGGGCGACCTGCACCGAACCGCCGCCGAGCAGCGTGGCGCGTCCTGCGATGAGCTCCACGTTGTTCTTTTTGAAGAGGCTCTTCAGTCCCGCGTGCATGCGCGCAACGATCTTGTCGCGTCGCGCGCCAACCACAGCGGGGTCGACCCCTGTTGCTGGGGTGATCTGGATTCCGAAATCGGATGCCTTTCCAATCTTGGCCAGAAGGTCGCCCGTCTCAAGCATCGCCTTGGCGGGGATGCAGCCCCAGTGGAGGCAGGTGCCGCCGACCTTCGCCTGCTCAACCAGCGCGACGCGCTTGCCGAGTTGTGCCGCGCGGAAGGCGGCGGCGTAGCCGCCCGTTCCGCCGCCGAGTACGAGAAGATCGTGGTCGGCCATGCGTGAATCCTACGCCCCACCGCCGACCCTTGCCGCGCACTGCTAACCTCCGCCGCGATGGACCTATCGCTCCTCCTCGCCGCCACCCTGGGCGCCTATCTTGCGGGCTCGATCCCGTTCGGCCTCCTTGTGGCGCGCCTCACCGGCGGTCCCGACCCGCGGTCAATCGGCTCTGGACGCACCGGCGGCACGAACGCGCTGCGAGCGCTCGGTCGCCGTCGCGCCGCCGTGGTCTCCGCGGGTGACATCTTGAAAGGGACGCTTCCCGTCCTCGCCGTTCACGCCCTCGCCGCAGAGGGGGCAGAGGCTTGGAACAGCACGTGGACAGTGATCGCCGCACTCTTTGCCGTGATCGGTGCAACGCGCTCCGTCTGGGTCGGCTTCAAGGGTGGCCGCGGGATCGCAACGGGCTTCGGCACGGCGCTCGCCGTAGCACCGCTCGCACTCGCCGCCGTCTCCCCCATCTTCATCATCATTATCTGGCGCACCAGGCTCGTTTCGCTCGGATCACTCGTCACAGCGGCGCTCTTTGCGCCAGCACTCTTTCTCATCAGCTATGCAACCACTGGAGGGCTAGATGGCGCGCTGATTGCATACGGCCTGGTTGGCCCAGCACTCGTCTGGCTCGCGCACGCAGACAACATTGCGCGGCTACGTAACGGGACGGAACGAACCTTTGATACGGGGATGCTGCAGCGCGACTAGAGAGGATCCTAATTAGTGGGAGCGGATCACCCTGATTGAGACCAGGAGCGTTGCGCAGATCAGCGCAGCAGGAATAAGCGGAAGCTGACGAATTGCAAGGCCGAGCGGCGGGATGAGCGCGCTCAGCGCCTGCAGGGTTAAGACGGCAGCGGCGACCGAGAGCGCTGCGGTGAGAGCGCTAAGTGCAGCTGAGCGCCTCATACGGCGAGTGCATCCGCCTCGTCTGGGATCCCGATCGGTGCCACGAGCACCTCACCGAGCAGCTTCTGTGCAGCGAGTGACTGATGCGTTGTGAGTGGACGGTGAAAGAGCACACTTACGTCTGCTCCAGGAGCGCCTCGTCGACGCGCACCACTCTCTGGGTCTAGCCCGATCGGTCCACCAACAGCAACGCACGGAACTCCAACAGATCGCGCACGCCGAATCAGATCGATCGCCGCTAGGAGTGGCACCTGTGGTGCTGTGCTTGTGGGCGCTCCGCCGAGTGCGTCAACGAGCACCGCAACCTCTTCAATGCCAGCGCGGAAGTGTGCCGCTTCGCGCATGTTCGGGATGCGGTAGCGCTCAACACGCAGTGCAGATTCAAGTCGATCCCACACTCCAGCGGCAGAGGCATGCTCTGGTCGCGCCCTTGTGCCAAAGAGTGCAACGACCAAGCGTCGCTGCCCATCGGCGAGCGCAAGCGCCGCCTCTAGTCCATATGCCGCGTCGCGGTCCGATCCTGCCAAGAAGAAGATTGGCAACTTGCCAGAAGCGTCACGCGCATCTGCAATCGCGCGCACGACATCTGCAATCGCAGCGCCACCGCGTGCGGCGATCTCGTCTGGACTCAAGCCAAGGCGTGCCGCCTTCGCGCGAATGCCGCGCATTGATGCCGCCGTTACTGGGCGGAGCTGCGCGTTCGTGGACCAGCGGCTCTGTAGTGGTGCGATCGCAGCGGAGATCTGCTCCTGATCTGCGGAGGCAGCTGCGGTACGGCGTCGTATCGCCTTCGCCTGCGTTGGGCCACCACTTTTCGCTGGGGGACTCTTCTTCATCAGATGAGGATAGACGCGAATCAGCCGGTGTTGCGGAGACCAGCCGCAACGCCACTCACGGTAAGTCGAACGAGGTATGCAAGCTCATCGCGCTCCGACTCCCCCGTCGCGGCACGTAGTTGCGCCAGGAGGCGCACCTGGATCCGCGAGAGGGCATCAAGGTCTGGGGCGCGTTGCTCAAGTGAACGCTGCAGATCAGGCTCCGCGCCGAGGAGGCGCGCAGCGCCAGTCACCCCGAGCAGACCGCGCTCAGCGGCGGCGCGCTCCGCAACGATCAGCCCCCAGACACGCTGCACCGGAGCGCCACCACCCACGAGGGCGAGTGCAGCAAACTCCTCTGCAACTGCGGGTGATGACTTCGCGAGGATCATCGCCGCGTTGTCGATCAAGGAGCTGAAGTAGGGCCAACGCTGATACGCCTCCTGCAACGCCTGGCGTCGCTTCGGATCGGCGAGCGCCGCCTCAAGCAGGCCGAGCCCGTACCAACCCGGAAGGTTGATGCGCGACTGACTCCAGGCAAAGACCCACGGGATGGCGCGGAGGCTATCAATGCTGGCGCGCTGCGCTCCGCCGCCAGGCTGACCGCCACGCGCGCCGCGGGCTGCTGGACGCGAGCCGAGGTTCATTCCGCCGAGCTCTGCGATCGGTGTTGCAGCGCGGAAGAACTCTTCGAACCCCTCCTCCTCGCGGACTAGGCGCAGGTATGCACCACGCGCCTCACTGGCGAGCGTGTCAACCAGTTCACGATACTTCTGCTCCTCAACCTCCAGCCGCTTTGCGGCGCTCGGCTGCGTAGCGGTAAACAGCGCTGCGAGGATCTGATCCCCATCACGGTAGGCAATCGTTGGGTCTGCGTAGCGCGACGCGATCACCTCGCCCTGTTCGGTGATCTTGAAGCCGGCAAGGAGACCGCCCGGGTGCTGTCCAAGGATGGCGCGATGCGTTGGTCCACCACCGCGACCGATCGCGCCACCGCGACCATGGAAGAGCGTGATGCGCATCTTGTGCACAGCGGCTGCCCGAACGAGCGCATCTTCGGCCTGATGAAGTGACCAGCCGCTGGCGAGATAGCCGCTCTCCTTATTCGTGTCTGAGTAGCCGAGCATCACTTCTAGGTGGTCGGCTCGGGATCTGATTTGTTCCCGCAAGCTCTGATCGGCAAGGACCTCATTAAGAATCTCGCCGGCTGAATCAAGCGCGGCAGATGACTCCATCAGCGGAACGAGATTCACCAGAGGCGCACCAGGGGCTGCATCTGCTGTGGCGGAGGACGGAATACGCTCGTCACACGCCCATGTAAAGAGGGCAAGCAGCGTGCGCAAATCCTCAGCTCCCTCAAACCCGCTGATCACGTAGTTAGTCAACGCCGCTTCACCATGCACCTGCTGGACCTCAGCTGCGACGCGGATCGTTGCGAGCACTTCGCCAACGCTCACCCCTGGAGCGAGCTCTACTGAGAGGGCGGCGGTGAGCGCCTCGCTGCTTGACGCGCCACTCAGTCCGTTCAGCACCTCGAGCGCCGAGGCATGCACTGCGCGAGCCTGGCGAACCTCAAGCGCTGCGAAGTGGAAGCCGAACGTCTCAACCTGCCACTGGAGCTCCAGCAGTTCGCCGTAGGCCGAGCGCTGCAGGCGATCGGCGGAGAGTGCTTCGCCAAGCTCCTTCAACTCACGCACAAGGTCACTCGGATCTGCGTACGCCCCTTCGCTCCCCTTCTTCTCACCGTGGATGCGGAGCTGTCGTGTGCGCCAGAGACGTTCAGCAATTGCGCCAAGCCTGCGCCGATACGCCTCGTTCGGGAAGCGATCCCTCAGGATGCGCTCAGCGTCGCCGAGATCACGTGCGTCGCGCTGGAGCGCTACCGCGAGCGAAGCTGGGATCGCATCTTCTGGAACCGTTGCGGCAATAGAGAGCGTCAGGCGCTGCGCAACAGCTCCAAGGGCTCGCAGTGTGTGGTCTGCCTGAATGCGCGCCGCCTCTCGCGTCGTTACAGCTGTGACGTTCGGGTTCCCGTCACGGTCGCCGCCGATCCAGCTCCCCCATCGGATGGTCGGCATCTGATGCGGCGGCCGTGAGCCACTCTCCCCCTCGGCGGGATCGAGTTGCCGGAGCGCCTCGTCAACGCCGCGTAGAAGTCGCGGCGCGAGGCGAAAGATCGTCTCGTCAAAGTGGACCATGGCGGAACGAACTTCGTCGAGCGGGGTGACGGAGCGCGTACGGATGCTCCCCATGCGCCAGAGGTTCGTCACCTCTTCGCGCAGCCTGCGCACGCAGAGCGCAGCTTCAGCAGGATCAATGGCGGCCGAGCGCCGATCAAGTAGGACGCGCATCCTGCCGAGGAGCGTGATCAGCGTGCGCCGACGCGCCTCCGTTGGATGCGCGGTGAGCACAGGGTGAAAACGAAGACCTGCAACGCTCGATCGAATCTCCGCTGCCGTTGCGCCAGCGGCGGCGGCTGTGCGAACCGCCTCAGCAAAGGAGTCTGACTGGACAGCACTAGCGCCGCCAGAGGCTGCCGCCTTGGCCACCTGCGCAATCTCAATCGCGCGGCCACGCTCCTCCGCGAGGCTCGCCAAACGGAAGCGCAGCGTCAGCGCTCGAATAAGGCGCGCCGCATCCTGCCTGCTCGCCCCATCAAGCAGCGTGGGGCTATCGATCATCTTGCGATACGAAGCGGCGAACGCTGCACCCTCTTGCTCCACGATCGTGTCGTAGAGGAGCGCGTCAAGGAGCTCTAGGTCTCTCATGCGGCCCCCTCTCTCTGCGTACGACGCTAGCCTCGGCGAGGGAGTCGATACACCTCACCGCGGAGTCGCTCAATCAGCCCCTCCGCCTGCAACTGCTCAATGGTAGCGGTGACAGCCTCAGCGCCGTGCTCGCCGCGCGCGCCACGAAGTTTCACCCCCGCCGCGCCAGCGTCGCGCAACTCATCGAGGAGCCGGCCACGGAGCCAACGTCGTGTGCTGCTGAATCGCGGCACGACCCCCTTCTTCCGCAGCGGAGGGGCTGCCACTCTCCCCGCCGAATGACAGACGCTGCGTAGCGGACATGAGCCGCAGTCGGGTGTGCTCGCGCGGCAGTGCGCGTTAGCGAGATCCATCGCCGCCTGTGCCCACTGCCCAGCCTCGCGCGACTTCAGTTCCGCACCAAAAAAATTTGCCGCCGCCTGGAGCGGCTTCGGTGAAAGCTTCGCCTCGCCCATCACGCGCTGCACAACGCGCGCAATGTTCACATCAACAGGAATCTCGCTGCCGCCAAATGCGATCGCCGCAACCGCCCGTGCCGTGTACGGCCCTATCCCAGGGAGGAGCTGCAGATCTTCATGGGTCGCTGGAAGACCACCAGCGGCATGCGCCGCCTGCGCCGCTCGGTGAAGTAAGAGGGCACGACGGTTATAGCCGAGCCCTCGCCACGCCTCAAGCACCTCCGCCGTCTCAGCCTTGGCGAGCGCGGCGAGCGTTGGGAATTGAGAGAGGAATCGTTCGGCGAGCTGATCAACGCGCGATATCTGCGTCTGCTGCGCCATCACCTCAACGATTAGAACTGAGTAGGGATCGCTCCGCTCGCGAATCTTCAGCGGCCGTGCACTCTTCGCATACCAGCGAAGGAGGAGCTGGTTGACGGTCCTGATCTCTTTTCTCGTGAGCGCCATAGCGCGCCTAGCGATGCCTAGCGTCCGCGCGGGAGCGTGGGCGGAATTCTGTTCTTCAGTGCAACCTCGCGCAGTGTCCGCGCCAGTTCGGCCTGCTCCAGTGCGTCGGCGAGCGCATTATGGTCCGCGATCAGATCGGTTGGATAGACCTGGCGGACGAATCGCTTCACCGTCTTCTTCCAGGTGAGGTTCTCACCACCATGCAGCGTGTAGTAGACGCTCTTTAAGTCCATCGCCGACATGCCGAACGGATTCCTCACGCCGGCCTCCGTGAAGGCCATCGTCAGCCACATCCAGTCGAACGGCGTATTGAAGCCAACAAAGAGTGGCGCCGATTCTGGCGCAACCGCCTCGCAGGTGCTGCGCACCCATTCGGCGAACTTGCGCACCCCCTCAAGCCGATCGACACCGCTCTCTTCAAGGTGCCTGCGAGTGAGGTGGTGGACGCGCTCCTCTTTGGGGCCCCACGCCTTTGTTGGATCTGGACGCAGCTCTATATAGAAGGTGCGCGAGGGATCATCCACAAGGCAGGCGCCGATACTGATGAGGCTCCCCTCGAGCGGCGTCTGGCCGGAACACTCCACATCAACGCTGAACCAGCACTCCTGTGCGAGGCCGGGTTCGAACGGTGGTGGTGCTGGCTGGTTCTGCTGCATGGCTGCAGCCTAGAACATGCTGGGCGCTATTCGCTTCGCACCATGATGTGCTTCGCCACCGTGTAGTCCTCAAGCGCGTACATGGACTGATCCTTCCCGTAGCCCGACTGCTTAAAGCCACCGTGCGGCATCTCGCTCACTAGCGTGAAGTGATCGTTCACCCAGACGGTGCCGAACTGCAGCGCCTTGGAGACCTTGAAGGCACGTGCCACATCGTTCGTCCAGATCGACGAGGCGAGGCCGAAGCGGCAGTCGTTCGCCCACTCCACCATCTGCTCTTCGCTCTTGGCACGCTGCACCGTGACTACTGGGCCGAATACTTCGTCCTGCACGATCTCCGAGGACTGCGCCGGTCCCGCAATGATCGTTGGGCTGTAGTAGTGCCCCTTTGAACGAATCGTCTTGCCGCCATGGACGATCTCCGCCTTCTTTGCTGCGCGGCTAACGAAGCCTTCAACGCGCTTCAGCTGTTCTGCGCTGATCAGCGAGCCCATCTCAGTGGCCTTATCCGTTGTCGCTCCCACCTTGATCGTCTTCACCTGCTGCTCAAGGAGCGCCACGAACTTCTCGTACGACTTTGGCCCCACCACGATGCGGCAGGCTGCGGTGCAGTCTTGCCCCGCGTTCCAGAAGCTCGCCGCGCGCATCGTCTCAGCGGCAAGGTCAAGGTCAGCGTCATCAAAGATGAGGACTGGCGCCTTTCCGCCGAGCTCTAGGTGTAGACGCTTGACGCTCTCAGCACCCGCTGCGGCGATCCGCTTACCAGTGGCCGTGTCGCCGGTGACGGAGACCATGTCAATGCCCGGGTGACGCGAGAGTGCCGCGCCAACTTCTGAACCTGGTCCGGTGATGACGTTCAAGACACCTGGCGGCAGGATCTCCTGCGCCAGCGCGCCGAGCATCAGCGCACTGATCGGTGTGCGCGCTGAAGGCTTCAAGACGATGGTGTTCCCCGTTGCGAGCGCTGGACCGATCTTCCAGCCCGCCATGAGGAGCGGATAGTTCCACGGCGCAATGGAGGCGATCACGCCAACCGGATCGCGACGGATCATGCTCGTTCGCCCAGGGAGGTACTCGGCGACCGCCTTCCCCTCCATGTTGCGCGCAGCGCCGGCGAAGTAGCGCAGGTTATCGACCACCGCATCAACCTCAACGCCAACGGCGCTAATCGGCTTCCCCGCGTTCTGCGATTCAGCAACAACAAACTTTCGCTTCTGCGACTCAAGCGCATCGGCAAGCTTCAGCAGCGCAAGGCTCCGCTCACCTGGCGTGGTAGACGACCAGGAGGGGAAGGCGGCACGAGCGGCGGCGACCGCGGCGTTGATGTCCTCTTTGCCGCTGTGCGGCACCGTTGCAATCTTGGCGCGCGTTGACGGGTCCTCAACGCTGAGGGTCTTCCCCGACTTCGCGGCGACCGCCTTACCGTTGATGTACTGCTTGAAGACCGCCATGACTCCTCCTCCGCTTCACCTATCGGGGGCGGCGCCCACCGAAGATTGCCGCTAGCCTACCGCCGCGCAGCCCAGCCTGGGGAGGGGTGGCGCGCACCCTGTGGCGCACACCCCGCTGCGGCGCTAGGATCCACTCATGTCAAGACAGTTCGTGATCCAGCTCGCGCATAAGCCAGGCTCCCTCGCCGCGCTCTGCCGCGAGCTTGAGGCGAAGTCCGTTGACCTGAAGGCGATCGGCGGTGGCGGCGTTGGAGAACACGGCCACGTCATCCTGAAGACCGCAGATGACGCAGCAACGCGCGAGGTGCTGAAGGCGGGCGGATATGAATTCATTGAGGGCGACTCCGTCCTGGCAGAGGTTGATGACAAGCCGGGCGGCATGCTCTCCGTCCTTGAGCGACTCTCAAACGCTGGGGTGAATGTCTACGGGCACCTCTTCACCGGGCGATGGGGCGATCGCGCCACCTTCTCATTCGTTGTTGATGATCCAGAGAAGGCGCGCGCGGCACTCGAGAAGGCGTAGCTCAACCGCAACGTCGCAGACGCCGCCTTCGCGCTCACGCTCTACCGATAAACTCCAGAATCGTCTCCACTGCATCCTGATAGCGCAGCGTTGCGAACGGATGATGGTTGAACCCTTCAAGTGGCTGATAGCGGATCCTACCGAGCGAACCGATCGGCTGGCACCACTCTGGTCGCACCAAGCGATCTCGGGTCCCGTGAATCACTAGCGTTTCAACCGGGAAGTCACCACCGCGTGCAACCACAGCGCGCGCCGCGCGTTGCGCGCGGAATGCCTCATCACCGAGTCGAGTCGTAACGGCGTGAAGGTACGGAGGCGGCTCTGGATCTTCGTTTGGCAGTCGCTCTCCTGGATCCGTGTCGGCGCCAATCCCCGTTGGAATGCGCAACATCGGCACGAGGCGAGAGAGAAGCGGCGCGGCGAGACGTTTCCAAGTGGCGACCTCTGCCTCAAGAGCTGGAGCTGAGAGGACCAACTTCTCCGGCGTGATACGCCCTGCAGCAGTGGCGCCGAAGGCGATCAGACCGCCCATGCTGTGCCCCACAACGACAAGTGGGCGACCCTCACTTTTCAGCGCATCAACCTGCTCGGCGAGATCGTCGTGATATCGACTCCAACGAGAGACGTAGCCGCGCGGGCCCTCAGAGCGCCCGTGCCCACGGAGGTCCCAAGTGACCGTCCGCCAGCCAGCCTGTGCGAAGGCGCGTGCCGCCTGGGTGTAGCGCGATGAGTCCTCGCTAATCCCGTGCCCGAGGAGGAGGTCGCCAATCGGCGCAGCCACCGGGCGGTAGACACGGCGATAAAGCAGCAGGCCGTCGCTGGCGCGGAAGGGGTCCAGCTCGATCTTTACCGCATCCATCGCCAGGATCCTACACTTAGGGGGGCAGACCGCAAGCGTCTAGATTCGGAGGCAGTAATGAGTGACGCAAAGGGTGCAGGGATCCGCAGCGAGCGCGACTCGTTCGGCGCCATCGACGTGCCGAGCGAGCACCACTGGGGGGCGCAGACAGCCCGGTCACTGCAGTTCTTCGCCATCGGCGAAGAGGAGATGCCGCGCCGCATCATCAGCGCCCTAGCGCTGGTAAAGCGCGCCGCCGCAGAGACGAACGCCGAACTCGGCCTCCTGCCGAAGGAGAGTGCCGCGCTGATCACCAAGGCCGCAGACGAGATCCTCTCTGGGAACCTCGCCAACGAGTTCCCACTCTCCGTCTGGCAGACCGGCTCGGGGACACAGAGCAACATGAATGTCAACGAGGTGATCGCTTCGCGTGCAAATGAGGCAGCTACAGGGACGCGTGGCGGAAAGAGCCCGATCCATCCGAATGACCATGTCAACCTCTCGCAATCCTCCAACGATGTCTTCCCCACCGCGATCCACATTGCAGCGGTGCTCGCAGCCAACGAAGAGTTGCTCCCTGCGCTGAAGCAGCTCCACTCATCTGTTGCGTCAAAGGCTGCCGCCTGGTCCAACATCGTCAAGATCGGTCGCACGCATCTGCAAGACGCGGTGCCGCTCACGCTCGGCCAAGAGTTCGGCGCTCACGCGTCGGCACTCGCTGCAAACCTCGAACGCATCAGCGCCGCCACCGCTGGGCTGCACCCACTCGCGCTCGGCGGGACCGCCGTAGGGACTGGGCTGAATAGCCACCCAGACTTTTCCGCAAGCGCAATCAAGAAGATTGCCGCCGCAACAAAGCAGCCATTTGTTGGTGCAACAGATAAGTTTGCGGCGCTCGCAGGCCAAGAGCCAGCGCTGCAGCTCTCCGCAACACTGCGGACACTCGCCGCAACGCTGACGAAGCTCGCCAACGATGTGCGCTGGCTCGCCTCTGGTCCGCGCGCCGGCCTCGGCGAACTCAGCATTCCAGAGAACGAGCCTGGATCCTCAATCATGCCGGGGAAGGTGAACCCAACCCAGGCCGAGGCGCTCACCATGGTCTGCGCGCAGGTCTACGGTCTTGATGCGGCGATCGCCTTCGCGGCGAGCCAGGGGAACTTCCAGTTGAACGTCTACAAGCCGCTGATCGCGCACAACCTCCTGTTGCAGATCCGACTCCTCGCCGACGCCTCGCGCTCCTTCGC
>Ga0209768_10002440_pt1 | contig 11557 bp, 12 predicted proteins | sample LauGreSBDMM110SD_3_FD_187564 | JGI IMG/M metagenome (GOLD analysis project Ga0209768, IMG submission 187564) | Freshwater lake microbial communities from Lake Michigan, USA - Sp13.BD.MM110.SD (SPAdes) (version 2) | ecosystem: Environmental > Aquatic > Freshwater > Lake | place: Lake Michigan... | reverse complement strand
ATCAAAACCTGGAGCCAAAGTATTATTCAGTTTTAGCTTTTCCTTACTTTCTTTGAAATAGGCTGTCATTCCTGATTTGTTTCCTTCAATTTTCTTTTTTTGTAAGGCAACAAAACTAGCATCCAATTTACTTCCTTCTAGTTTTGCCAAATCCGATTTGGTTTTGTTTTCTATCGCAGCACTAAAATCAGCATCATTCAATTCCATCAATTTGTCAAATTCAAACGCACTTTCTGCAAGGGTTGCTTTCGCCAAATAATTATTTTCGTTTGCACCAACACCCGAATACTCAATAGATTCGTCAAAATTTTTGGCATCCATTTTCAAAGTCAAATCGTAACCGTTTTTCAAATACAAATCGGTATATTCAACACCATCATACATTTGATACAATCCTTCTTTTATGTTTACGGTATCTTTGAATACCCCGTCTTTATTAACTTGGATTTTTTTATACACCTTTTTATTATCTCTTAAAGAAATAAAATCACCGTTTTTATTTGCAATTTCGGCTTTAAAAGTAACATAGCTTTTTGTTTGAGCTTGAGCAGTAAAAGCAGCTGCTAATACCATTCCTATAATAAGTACTCTTTTCATAATTATGTAGTTTAATTTTAGATATCAAATATAGTTTTTGTTCAAACATTATTATTAATTATCCAATACTATTTTTTAAGAAATCAAATTTAATTACTAAATAGCATAAAAAAACCGTCAAATAATTTTGACGGTTCTCAATGTTTTATAGTTTAGCTCCTATCTAATATTTTGCTAATGCATCTTTTTTCCAGTTTTGAATAGATTCTATTTTACTTTTTGAAAATTCAACTTCTGTTAAAGTAGCCTCATTCCAAAATAACCATTTTCCAGATTTCACTCCATTATTATATTCTCCAATTGTTTTTTTATTCCCATTAATGTCATAAGAAATCCACAAACCATCTAGTTTTCCATCTTTAAAAAACCCTTCTTGATGAACCAATCCGTTTTCAAAATAGTAAGTTGCTTTTACTTTTTGATCTACAATCTGCAATTTTGGTTCTATTGATTGTGCAAAAAATACCCCAGATATTAACACAGCTACCATAATCATATACTTTTTCATAACGCTTTATTTTAAATTAAAATTTATTTCATTACAAATATATAAAAATAATTTACATAAACATTACTTTTACTTAACAATTTGGTAACATTGGAAAATTTAACATATTTTTAAATCAATAATTTTGGAAGAATACCTGTAAAACTTGAGAAATAAGCAATAATTGTTATTATACTATTTTTCAATTATTTTGGTTAAAGTGGTGTTTTTTATTTCATTTCAATCAATTTTTATGAGTCTAATTTGAAATAACTAACCATATAATTCATAATAAGTCCTAAATTTGCAGTGCTATTAAATAGTAAAAAATAAAATTTAATAAAATTTCAATAATGTATAGAAGTCATACTTGTGGCGAACTCAATGCCTCACATATTAATACGGATGTTACTCTTGCTGGTTGGGTTCAAAAATCTCGGGATAAAGGATTTATGAATTGGGTCGATTTACGCGATCGTTATGGAGTTACCCAATTACTATTTGACGAAAGTCGTAGCAATAAAGTAGTTTTTGAATTGGCAAAAACCCTTGGTCGCGAATTTGTAATTCAAGTAAAAGGAACCGTTATAGAGCGCGAATCCAAAAACGGCAACATGAAAACTGGCGACATTGAAATTTTAGTTTCAGAAATGACTATTTTAAATGCTGCTTTGACTCCGCCTTTTACAATTGAAGATGAAACTGATGGTGGCGAAGACATTCGAATGAAATACCGCTATTTGGATATTCGTAGAAATCCCGTAAAAAACAACTTGCTTTTCCGTCATAAAGTGGCAATGGAAGTACGTAAATACCTTTCAGATTTGGATTTCTGTGAAGTTGAAACGCCTTATTTAATTAAGTCAACCCCAGAAGGCGCAAGAGATTTTGTGGTGCCAAGCCGAATGAATGCGGGACAATTTTATGCGTTGCCTCAATCGCCACAAACCTTCAAACAATTATTGATGGTTGGTGGAATGGACAAATATTTCCAAATCGTGAAATGTTTCCGTGATGAAGATTTGCGTGCCGATAGACAACCCGAATTCACACAAATAGATTGTGAAATGGCATTTGTAGAACAAGAAGATATTTTGAATGTTTTTGAAGGATTGACACGTCATTTACTAAAAGAGATAAAAGGCATTGAAGTAGAAAAATTCCCTAGAATTACCTACGATTATGCAATGAAAACCTACGGAAATGACAAACCAGATATTCGTTTCGGAATGGAGTTTGGCGAGTTGAACGAATGTGCACAACACAAAGATTTTCCAGTTTTTAACGCTGCCGAATTAGTAGTTGGAATTGCAGCACCTGGAGCAAGCGAATATACCCGTAAAGAAATTGACGCTTTAATAGATTGGATGAAACGCCCTCAAATTGGCGCTTTAGGAATGGTTTATGTAAAATGCAACGAAGACGGAACCTATAAATCATCTGTAGATAAATTTTACGACCAAGACGATTTGGAAAATTGGGCAAAAATTACAGGTGCAAAACCAGGCGATATGATTTTTGTTCTTTCAGGTCAAGCCGATAAAACAAGAACGCAACTTTCCGCTTTACGAATGGAATTGGCAATGCGTTTAGGATTGAGAAATCCCGCAGAATTTGCCCCATTATGGGTTGTAGATTTCCCATTATTAGAATTTGAAGAAGAAACGGGTCGTTACCACGCAATGCACCATCCGTTCACCTCGCCAAAACCAGAGGATATGCATTTGTTGGAAACCAATCCAGGAAAAGTGCGTGCCAATGCTTATGATATGGTGTTGAACGGAAACGAAATTGGCGGTGGTTCAATCAGAATTCACGACAAAGCAACGCAACAATTAATGTTCAAATATTTAGGTTTCACCGAAGAAGGTGCCAAAGAACAATTTGGTTTCTTGATGGACGCCTTTCAATTTGGTGCGCCACCACACGGCGGATTGGCTTTTGGATTGGACAGATTGGTTGCCATTTTGGGCGGACAAGAAACTATCCGAGATTTTATCGCCTTCCCAAAAAACAATTCTGGTCGTGATGTAATGATCGATGCGCCGTCCATAATTGATGAAACGCAGTTAAACGAGCTGCACATAAAATTAGATATCGTGTAGTTCATCGATAAAATGTGCTCGAAAACGTTGAATATCAATATTTTTGCAAAAAAAATACACACAAATGATTTTCGTATTACAATAAAGTTTACATTTGTCTCATTATAAATTATTATTATTTTTACAATGCGTACAGGTACAGTTAAATTTTTCAATGAATCAAAAGGTTACGGATTCATTACAGACGAAGAAACAGGAAAAGACATTTTTGTGCATGCTTCAGGAATCAGAGCGGAAGAATTACGCGAAGGTGACAGAGTAAGTTACGAAGAAGAAGAAGGTAGAAAAGGTAAAGTTGCTGCACAAGTTGCAGTACTTGAAGACTAAAAATATATATATTTTTGTTACCTAAAGTGTAAACGTTCCGGATCATTTCGGAACGTTTTTTTTTGGATTATTCCCAACTGTTTTTTGTCAAAAGAATAAATTCTGCCATAGAATTATCTGACAATTTAAAAATCTTGACAACCTCATAAATCAAGCGTTATTTATAATCATTAAAAATTATAAAATTATATCGATATAGTTGTAACGAATTTTTATTTTTTCGTTGCGAAATCAATTATTGAAAGTTATCTTTGCGGGTAAAATCAAAGGTTAAAACATTTACTATGCAATCAAGTTTATCCAGTTATTTTCCAATACTAATGCAAATGCTGTTAGCGGTTGGATTTGTTGTAGGAATAATAATAGTTTCAGGAAAATTAGGCCCAAAAAGATCATCGGCTACTAAGGACAAGAATTTTGAATGTGGAATAGAATCTGTTGGAAATGCGCGGATTCCTTTTTCGGTAAAATATTTCTTAGTTGCCATATTGTTCGTGCTTTTTGATGTTGAGGTTATATTCTTATATCCTTGGGCAATCAATTTTAAGGAATTAGGAATGGAAGGAATGGTTAAAATGGTAATTTTTATGTTTTTGCTTTTAGTAGGATTTTTCTACATTATCAAAAAGAAAGCTTTGGAATGGGAATAAAATAATTTAAGATTTTTGATTTCCGATTTTTGATTTCAAAACTGGAATTAACGATTGATTTCCGATTTCTTAAAAAACAATATTGATTTAAAAAATGATTTTAATTTCGGGTTTATTATAATCTGAAATCTAAAAATCTAAAATCTTAGATAAAATGACTGAATCTAAAACAAATATGGTTGAAGCACCTGAAGGGGTTGTAGGAGAAGGGTTCTTCGCTACAAAACTGAATGATGTTGTGGGATTGGCAAGAGCAAATTCTCTTTGGCCTTTGCCCTTTGCAACTTCTTGTTGTGGAATTGAATTTATGGCTACGATGGCTTCGCATTATGATTTGGCACGTTTCGGTTCTGAAAGAGTGAGTTTTTCTCCTCGTCAAGCGGATATGCTAATGGTAATGGGGACAATCTCAAAAAAAATGGCGCCAATTTTACGTCAAGTTTATGAGCAAATGTCGGAACCGCGTTGGGTAATTGCTGTTGGAGCTTGTGCTTCTTCAGGCGGAATTTTCGACACGTATTCTGTGCTTCAAGGAATTGACAAAGTAATTCCTGTTGATGTTTATGTGCCGGGTTGTCCACCAAGACCAGAACAAATTGTTGATGGCGTAATGAAATTGCAAGAATTGGTTAAATCCGAATCGGTACGAAGAAGAAGTTCTCCAGAATACCAAGAATTATTAGCTTCTTATAACATAAAATAATGGCTTTAGATACCACTCAAATTCAAGATAAATTAGTTGCAACATTTGGCGAAAGCGTTTTTAATTTCACTCAGGAAAAATCTATTTTCTCACTTGAAGTGGCTTCCGATAAAATCACTGCAGTTTTACTTTTCCTTAAAAATGACGAAACCTTACGTTTCAATTTTCTAACTGATTTATGCGGAATTCACTATCCTGAAAACGATGAAAGCCATCAATTTACGGTAGTTTATCATCTTCATAATTGGATTGATAATGTGAGAATCAAAATCAAAACCTATATATCAGGCACAAATCCAGAAATAAAAACAGTTTCAAATATTTTTCTTTGCGCCAATTGGATGGAAAGAGAAACGTATGATTTTTATGGAATAAATTTTATTGGTCACCCACAATTGAAACGTATTTTGAATATGGATGAAATGATTTCTTTTCCAATGCGAAAAGAATTCCCATTGGAAGACGGCGGAAGAACCGATAAAGACGACCGTTTTTTCGGAAGAACAATAGACAATTACTAAAAAAACAATATGTAATTTTTCACATTAAATAAATGTCAGAACTATTATTACCACCAGAGCATCGATATGCTGAAATTATAAAAAAGCGTCAAAATGAAGACGGAAGTGAACTTTCGATTCTTAATTTAGGCCCTACGCACCCAGCGACACACGGTATTTTCCAAAATATTTTGTTGATGGATGGCGAGCGGATTTTGGAAGCCGAACCAACCATTGGATACATCCACAGGGCTTTTGAAAAAATTGCAGAAAACCGACCTTTTTACCAAATCACGCCACTTACGGATAGGATGAATTATTGTTCATCGCCAATCAATAATATGGCTTGGTGGATGACATTAGAAAAATTATTAGACATTGAAGTTCCCAAAAGAGCACAGTATTTAAGAGTTATTGTAATGGAATTGGCGAGAATTACGGATCACTTAATTTGCAATTCCATCCTTGGCGTAGATACCGGAGCCTATACTGGTTTCTTGTATGTGTTTCAATTTAGAGAAAAAGTATACGAAATCTATGAAGAAATTTGTGGGGCTCGTTTGACAACAAATATGGGAAGAATTGGTGGTTTCGAAAGAGATTGGTCGCCAGAAGCTTTCCGCAAATTGGATGTGTTTTTAGAAGAATTTCCAGTTGCTTGGAAAGAATTTGAAAACTTGTTTGAAAGAAACAGAATTTTTATTGATAGAACTGTAAATGTAGGGCCGATATCTGCTGAAAAAGCGATGGCTTACGGATTTACAGGTCCCAATTTACGTGCTGCCGGAGTCGATTATGATGTTCGTGTGGCGCAACCGTATTCTTCTTACGAAGATTTTGATTTCATTGTTCCTGTTGGAAAATCAGGTGATACGTACGATCGTTTTTGCGTTCGTAATGCTGAAGTATGGGAAAGTTTGAGCATCATTCGTCAAGCATTAGCAAAAATGCCTGCAGGAAATGACTTTCACGCTGATGTTCCAGATTATTATTTGCCACCAAAAGAAGATGTTTACCATAATATGGAGTCCTTGATTTATCATTTCAAAATTGTAATGGGTGAAGTTCCTGTTCCAGTTGCCGAAATATATCACGCTGTTGAAGGTGGAAATGGGGAATTAGGATTTTATTTAGTTACCGATGGAAGCAGAACGCCATATAGATTGCATTTCAGAAGACCTTGTTTTATTTATTACCAAGCTTATCCTGAGATGATTAAAGGCGCATTATTATCTGATGCGATTGTTATTTTGTCGAGTTTGAATGTTATTGCAGGAGAATTAGACGCATAAAAAAATTATAAATTTTGAATTATAAATTATAAATGACACGATTTCATTTCAAATTTAGAATTCAAAATTCAAAATAATAAAAAATGGAACATACACATTACAAGCAGGAAATAAATATCACGGAAGCATTGATGGTTCGCATCAATGAGTTGATAAGTCATTATCCTGAAGATAAAATAAAATCGGCTTTATTGCCTGTTTTACACGAAGTTCAAGATGCGCACGACAATTGGTTGAGCTTAGAATTAATGGACAAAGTAGCCGAAATTTTACGAATCAAACCTATTGAAGTTTATGAAGTTGTTTCGTTTTATACGATGTACAACCAAAGACCAATTGGGAAATACATGTTTGAATTTTGTCAGACTTCGCCTTGTTGTTTGAATGGTGTGGAAGATTTAATGGATTATACTTGCGAGAAATTAGGTGTAAAAGTAGGCGAACCAACAGCTGACGGACTTTTTGAAGTAAGAGGTGTTGAATGCTTAGGCGCTTGTGGTTATGCGCCAATGATGCAATTGGGAGATTTCTATAAAGAACATCTTACCAAAGAAAAAATCGATCAATTGATTGTTGATTGTAAAGAAGATAAAATTACGTTACACGATAAATAATATGTCACAAAAAATATTATTAGACAAAATAAATGTTCCGGGAATTAGAACCTACGAAGTATATCGTCAAAATGGTGGTTACGCTTCTGTGGAAAAAGCGATGAAAACAATGACACCCGATGAAGTTGTGGAAGAAGTTAAAACTTCGGGACTTCGTGGTCGTGGCGGAGCAGGATTTCCAGCTGGGATGAAATGGAGTTTCATTGATAAAAAATCAGGAAAACCAAGACATTTAGTTTGCAACGCCGATGAATCAGAACCGGGGACTTTCAAAGACCGTTATTTAATGGAATTTATTCCTCATTTATTGATTGAAGGAATGATTACTTCGAGTTTTGCGTTGGGAGCAAATTTATCTTACATCTATATTCGGGGTGAATATATGTGGATTTATAAAATATTAGAAAGAGCCATCGCCGAAGCAAAAGTCGCTGGTTGGTTGGGGAAAAATATATTAGGAACAGGTTACGATTTAGAATTATACGTTCAAATTGGAGCTGGAGCTTATATCTGTGGGGAAGAAACCGCATTAATAGAATCGTTGGAAGGAAAAAGAGGAAATCCTCGAATCAAACCACCATTTCCTGCAGTTTCAGGTCTTTGGGCAAATCCAACCGTGGTAAATAACGTAGAAACTATTGCAGCTGTGCCTTGGATTGTCAATAATTCAGGTGCGGATTATGCTAAAATAGGAATTGGTCGTTCTACGGGAACTAAATTAATTTCGGCATCGGGACACATTAAAAACCCAGGGGTTTATGAAATTGAATTGGGGTTAAGTGTTTACGAATTTATGAATTCTGATGAATATTTAGGTGGAATGAGTTCTGATCGACCATTGAAAGCGTTTGTTCCCGGAGGAAGTTCTGTGCCTGTTTTGCCAGCGCATTTAATTTATAAAACTGCCAACGGTGAAGATCGTTTAATGTCTTATGAATCGTTGAGTGACGGAGGATTTGTATCGGGATCAATGTTGGGTTCAGGAGGATTTATTGTTTATAATGACACTTCTTGTATTGTAAGAAATACTTGGAATTTCTCAAGATTTTACCACCACGAAAGTTGTGGACAATGTTCGCCTTGCCGTGAAGGAACGGGTTGGATGGAAAAAGTTTTACACCGAATTGAAAACGGTCACGGGCGCGAAGAAGATATCGATTTGCTTTTGAGTATCCAAAGTAAAATTGAAGGAAATACGATTTGTCCATTAGGTGATGCAGCGGCTTGGCCAGTGGCAGCAGCGATTCGTCACTTTAGAGATGAATTTGAATATCATATTCGATTCCCAGAAAAAATTAAAAATAGAAATCACTTTGTAGCAGAGCCTTTTGAAAAGGTTAAGCATTTGGTTTCTAAAATAACAGTATAAAAGTTGATAGTTGACGGTTGATAGTTAATGGATTTCTAAAACTAACAACCAAAAACCAACAACCAACAACCAATATTATGAAAGTAACTATAGATGGTCAGGCGATTGAAGTAGCACCAGGAACAACAATCCTGCAAGCAGCACGTATGATTGGTGGTGAAAGTGTTCCGCCAGCAATGTGCTATTATTCTAAATTAGAAGGGAGCGGTGGAAAATGCCGTTGTTGTTTAGTGGAAGTTGCCAAAGGAAGCGAAGCCGATCCAAGACCAATGCCAAAATTAATGGCGTCTTGTGTAACAGGATGTCAAGATGGAATGGAAATTAATAGCAATTCTTCAGAAAGAGTAACGGAAGCGAGAAAATCGGTGACGGAATTCTTGTTGATAAATCACCCTTTGGATTGTCCAGTTTGCGATCAAGCAGGTGAATGTGATTTGCAGAATTTAAGTTTCAAACACGGAAAATCAGAAACAAGATTCATCGAAGAAAAAAGAACTTTTGAGCCAGAAGATATTGGTCCAAATATTCAATTGCACATGAATCGTTGTATACTTTGCTACCGTTGTGTGATGGTTGCTGATCAATTGACAGACAATCGCGTGCACGGTGTTATGGACAGAGGCGATCATTCCAATATTTCAACGTGTATTTCAAAAGCAATTGACAATGAATTTTCAGGAAATATGATTGATGTTTGTCCTGTTGGCGCATTAACCGATAAGACATTCCGATTCAAATCGAGAGTTTGGTTCAACAAGCCTTATAATGCTCACAGAGATTGCGATAAATGTTGTGGAAAAACTACGGTTTGGATGTTTGGCGACGAAATTCAAAGAGTTACGGGTAGAAAAGATGAATTCCACGAAGTAGATGAGTTTATTTGTAATGGATGTCGTTTTGACCACAAAGAAGTTTCGGATTGGGTTATTGAAGGACCTCGTAAATTCGAGAAAGATTCTGTAATCAATCAAAACAAATACTACAGAAAATTAGAAACAGTTCATATTGCTACGGAAACTGGAATCTTAAAAGGAAGAGACCAAGACCGTAAAAAAATTAGTATGCCTGCAATTCCATTGAGTAAAGAAGAAGAACAAGAATTTCAAAAAGGTAATCTTTAGATGATGGATACGACAATTATAATCGAAAAAAGTGTCATTATTTTAGTTGTTTTTTCAATTACTATGTTGATGGCGATGTATTCAACTTGGGCGGAACGTAAAGTTGCTGCTTGGTTACAAGACAGAATTGGTCCTAACAGAGCGGGTCCACTTGGATTACTTCAACCTGTAGCCGATGGATTAAAATTATTCGCTAAAGAAGAATTCGAACCAAATACTCCAAATAAATTTTTATTTATGGTAGGGCCTGGAATTGCTATGGGTACTGCTTTAATGACGAGTGCAGTAATTCCTTGGGGCGACAGATTTCATCTTTTTGGACGAGATATTTTATTGCAAGCAACCGATATTGATGTGGCTTTGTTATACATTTTCGGAGTTGTTTCTGTGGGTGTTTATGGAATTATGATTGGTGGATGGGCTTCAAATAATAAATTCTCATTGATTGGGGCGGTTCGTGCCGCTTCGCAAATGGTTTCTTATGAAGTTGCGATGGGACTTTCGATGATTGCTCTTTTGATGATGACGGGAACGTTGAGTTTAAGAGAAATTTCAGCGCAACAAGCAGGTATGAGTTGGAATGTTTTTTATCAACCAGTATCGTTTTTAATATTTTTGATTTGTGCTTTTGCAGAAACCAACAGAACGCCTTTTGATTTAGCGGAATGTGAAACCGAATTAATTGGTGGGTACCACACAGAGTATTCTTCTATGAAAATGGGATTTTATTTGTTTGCTGAATATGCGAATATGTTCATTTCTTCGACCATTTTAGCGGTTTTATTCTTCGGGGGTTATAATTATCCTGGAATGAGTTGGGCTGTTGAAAATTGGGGTGTGAACATTGCCAATGTTATAGGAATTGCCGTATTATTTGCAAAAATATGTGGATTTATCTTTTTCTATATGTGGGTTCGGTGGACTATTCCAAGATTTAGATACGATCAATTGATGCATTTGGGATGGAGAATATTAATTCCATTATCGATTGTGAATATTATGATTACGGGAATTGTGATTTTAAGACACGAAATAATTGCGTTTTTAGGATTTTAAATTAGAAATTGATGTGGTAACAGATTGTGACCAGTTAAGAAATTTTCTGGTAAAAATCGGGGTAAATTTCAATAAATCAATAAGTTGAGGTGGTCACAATTTGTGACCACCTCAAGAAAGAAAAAAATAATTACAATATATGAGCCAAGAATTAATTATTACAGAAGAATTTATAATGAGCAAAATCTTGCTTATAAGAGATCAAAAGGTAATGGTTGATTCAGACTTAGGAGCACTATACGGAGTGACAACTAAGCAATTAAACCAACAAGTTAAACGAAATATAAAACGCTTTCCAAGTAATTTTATGTTTCAGTTGACCGAAATTGAAAAAACATATGTGGTCGCAAATTGCGACCACCTCAAGAAATTAAAATTTTCGTCATCTTTGCCTTATGTTTTTACAGAACACGGAACAATGATGTTAGGAAATGTATTAAGCTCGGATAGAGCAATTGAATTTAGTATTAAAATTGTTGAGGCATTTATTAAAATGAGAGAATTTCTAACCAATAATTTAAGTGTAAAACTTGAAATTGAGGAAATTAAAAAGCAGTTGATGAATCACGACAAGAACATTGAATTGGTTTTCAATTACTTAGATGAAATGATGGAAAAGCAAGATAATAAAGTGGAAAGAATCAAAATTGGTTACAAAAAATAATAATTAAACGAAAAACATAATAAAGACCCGAATGCCCTAGCCCTGATTGCAGTGGAAATCCCACGCCTTTTG
>Ga0209768_10002438_pt1 | contig 11558 bp, 12 predicted proteins | sample LauGreSBDMM110SD_3_FD_187564 | JGI IMG/M metagenome (GOLD analysis project Ga0209768, IMG submission 187564) | Freshwater lake microbial communities from Lake Michigan, USA - Sp13.BD.MM110.SD (SPAdes) (version 2) | ecosystem: Environmental > Aquatic > Freshwater > Lake | place: Lake Michigan... | reverse complement strand
GACATGATGGTCGTGATGCAAGAGTTGGGCCGTGGCTTAGTCATAGAACCATTTTTAGCGCATGCAGTAGGTGTAGAGTTTTTAAAACTTGCAGGTAGTCACACAGCATGGTTAGAGCAGGCAGCAACAGGTGAGAAAAAAATTGCCTGTGCATTAGGTGAGAAACATGCACGCTACGATTTGTTTGACATCACCACACAAGCACACGCTGAAAACAATGCTTATCGCTTGCAAGGTGAAAAATCCGTCGTGCTGCATGGTGCACAAGCAGATTATTTAATCGTCTCTGCACGTACAGCAGGATCTGACCGAGACAAATCAGGCATTTCATTATTTGCGATCGCTGCTGATACCAAAGGCATCACGCGTAAAGACTATAGAACCAATGATGGCATGCGCGCCGCAACGATAAGTTTTGGTAATGTCATCGTTCCTGCTGATGCTTTGTTAGGTGAACTACATCAAGGTTGGCACTTGATAGACCAAGCAAGTGACTATGGCGTAGTCTTATTATGTGCAGAAGCATTGGGTGCAATGGAGAGTCTTACACAGGCTACATTGGAATATCTCAAAACACGTCAGCAGTTTGGTGTACCGATTGGTAAATTCCAAGCATTACAACACCGCATGGCAGAAATGCTCATGCAATTAGAACAAGCACGTTCACTCGTTATGCTAGCAGCAGTAAAAGTAGCATCGACGGATCCAGAAGAACGTCGCCGTACCGTATCAGCAGCAAAAGCGCGTATAGGCATGGCAGCGAAATTCATAGGACAGCAAGCAGTGCAAATGCATGGCGGTATGGGAGTCACCAATGAATTACCTGCACCGCATTATTTCAAACGTTTATCGATGATAGAGCTCAGCTTCGGCGATACCGATCATCATCTAGCGCGCTTCATAGCACAGCCTGGATTTAAACAAGCAGCTTAATAATAAGAGGATGGCATGCGTCGTTTTTTAACCGTAGAAGAACTGGAAGCAGAAGTTGGTAAAGAAGTGGCTGTTTCAGAGTGGATGATGTTGAGTCAAGAACGTGTGAATCAATTTGCAGAGGCAACCGATGATCCGCAATGGATACATGTGGATCCTGAACGTGCAAAACGTGAATCACCGTTTGGCGGAACCATAGCGCATGGTTTTTTAACCTTATCACTGCTACCAAAATTCTTTGAACAATGTATTGATCAGCCACCAGGAAAAATGAGCATTAACTATGGCTTAAATAAAGTCCGTTTTCCTACCCCCATGCTAGTAGGTGGTCGCATGCGTGGACGCTTTACCATGATGTCATTAGAACGCATTAGTGGTGGTATACAAACAACGTGGCAAGTCACCATGGAATGCGAGGGTAGTGATAAACCTGTTTGTGTAGCAGAGTCAGTGTTAAGGAAGTATTTTTAGAATTATTTGATACTGCAATGTCGTAGGTACGATTAGCGTAGCTTAATCGTACGAAAATTAATGTTAATGGATGATGTCGCTACGTTAATTATTTCTACAAGATATTTCAAATTACGCAGACAGTTGCTTTGCTAATTCAACTAAATCATTTGCTTGAAAATCAAATCGAGTGAGGTCGCCAACGGCTTTTGCTTTTTGCATGCCATATTCATATGGTCTATGCACATAAGCTGTCATGAGTCCATAAGACTGCGCTGCATCTAAATCATCTTCATGTGTTGCAACGAGCATGACTTCGCTAGGTGCGACATCATATATATCAGCCACACCTAAATAAGCTTCGGGATCTGGTTTGTAATGCTGAAATACTTCAGCTGAGAGTATAAGGTCCCAAGGTAGGGCAGCTTGCTTAGCCATGTTTGCTAACAAACCTAAATTACCATTCGAGAGTGTGGTGATGGTGTACTTAGCTTTGAGTTGTGTGAGTCCCGCTATGGTGTCAGGCCAAGGTGTAAGTCTATGCCATGCAAGATTGAGATATTGTTTTTGTTCTTCAGTTAATGCTGCATGAAATTCAGGCAGGATGCGGTCGAGTATGCGACGATGTAAGTCATCGATTTTTGTCCAACCCAAATTCCCACTACGTACCTCGGCCATGGCAGGTTTATAACCTGCTCGCCATGCATTCGCGAATGCAGATCCATCAATGCCAGGCATGATGTGCTCAGCTTCTTGTTGTATGGAGCCATGCCAATCAACGACAGTGCCAAATACATCAAAGGCAATGATTTTTGGCATACGCATGCTTAGCGTCTTTCATATTGAGTCGCACCAAATAATAATTCTTTGGCTTTGTCATCAACTAAAGGTTTACGCAATGCCGTTAAGACTTCTACACCGCGTTGTACTGCAGGTCGTTCACTGATTGCATCATGCCAGCGTTTTGTATGCGGATAGTCAGCCCAGTCTATGCCTTGATTTTTCCATGAACGGGTCCAAGGAAAGCTAGCGATATCTGCAATAGTGTATTCATCACCTGCGAGATAAGGATGGTTAGCGAGTTGTTTATCCATGACGCCATATAAACGTTTAGCTTCATTGGTATAACGGTTGTAAGCGTAATCAATTTTTTCTGGCGCATAGATACGAAAGTGATGCGCTTGTCCCAGCATGGGGCCTAAGCCACCCATTTGAAACATGAGCCATTGCAGTACAGTGAATTTTTCTCTATCAGTGTGACCGAGAAATTTATCAACTTTACTTGCGAGGTAAACCAAAATCGCACCTGATTCAAACAACGACATAGGTTTGCCATCCGGTCCATTGCTATCGACGATGGCAGGAATTTTATTGTTAGGTGAGATAGCAAGAAACTCTGGTTTGAATTGATCGCCCTCACCAATATCAATATTATGAACACGATAAGGAAGGTCACATTCTTCTAACATGATGTGGACTTTATGGCCATTTGGTGTTGCCATGGAATAGAGATCAATCATCAGAGACTCCTTTTGAATGAAAACGCGCCGAAGAGTCGGCGCGTGTGGGACGTACTTGAAATAATACCGCAGCTTAGGAACGTGTCACGGGTAATTCTAACTCTTCACCTGGTAGGCTCACATAGCGTGCAAGTTCGAGCTTAGCAATGGCGTTGCGATGGACTTCATCCGGACCATCCGCAATACGCAGGGTACGGTTATGTGCCCATAATTGCGCAAGCGGAAAATCATCGGATACACCACCACCGCCATGAGCTTGAATTGCCCAGTCTATGATTTTTTGCGCCATATTTGGTGCCAACACTTTAATCATCGCGATTTCTGATTTCGCATATTTATTACCTACGGTATCCATCATGTAGGCTGCTTTAAGCGTCAATAAACGTGTGCTATCAATCAAGATGCGTGATTCAGCAATACGTTCACGCCACACACCTTGCTCAGAAATCTTTTTGCCAAATGCAGTGCGGCTATTTAAACGACGGCACATTAGTTCAAGTGCGCGTTCTGCAGTACCAATCGCGCGCATGCAATGATGAATACGACCAGGGCCTAAACGACCTTGTGCAATTTCAAATCCACGGCCTTCACCCAAGAGAATGTTTGAAGCAGGTACGCGTACGTTTTCAAATAAAATTTCGCAATGACCATGTGGTGCATCATCATAACCAAACACAGGTAAAGGACGTTTAATCGTCACACCCTTAGTATCAGCAGGCACCAAGATCATGGATTGTTGTGAATGACGTGCTGCTGTTGGGTCTGTTTTACCCATTAGGATAAAAATTTTGCAGCGTGGATCACCAGCGCCAGAGATCCACCATTTATGACCATTGATCACATAGTCATTGCCCGCGCGTTCTATACGTGTCTCTATATTAGTGGCATCAGAGGAAGCCACATCAGGCTCTGTCATGGCAAAGGCAGAACGAATTTCACCACGCAGAAGCGGTTCTAGCCATTCACGTTTATTTTCTTCGCTACCATAACGTTCTATGGTTTCCATATTGCCGGTATCCGGTGCTGAGCAATTAAATACTTCTGGTGCCCAAGAAATACGACCCATGATTTCACACAGTGGTGCATAGTCAGTGTTGGAAAGACCTTCAGGCGCACGTGTTGATTTTGGTAGGAATAAATTCCATAAACCTTGTTCACGCGCTTTAGGTTTTAATTCTTCAATGATCTTGGTTGGTATCCAACGATTACCTTTGTCTTTGCCATTGCTATCGACTTCATTTTTATAGGCATGTTCGTTGGGATAAATATGCTCATCCATAAACTTCAGGAGTTTTTCTCGCAATTCATTGCAACGCGGTGAATATTCGAATTCCATTTTGTCCCCTTAGTTTTTTTACTATCGAATTAAATTGATTTTTTACCAGATGCGAATTCCCAACCCATCTCAGCCATGGGTCGTGCAGCTTGTCCATTCTTTAATGCTTGTTCACTAGCAGCCGTGCCGTCTTGATAGCGTTTCATAATGCCTTGCAAAATACCCGCCATGCGGAACATGTTGTAAGCAAGGTAGAAACGAAAATCTTCTTTATGAATCGCGATACCGGTACGCTCACTGTATTTCGCTAAATAGTCTTCTTCGGTTGGTATGCCTAATGATTTTAGATCAAGTCCTGCAATACCACGAAACAGTCCCGGCACAATATGCCAACTCATGCAATGATAAGAAAAATCAGCAAGGGGATGTCCTAGCGTAGAGAGTTCCCAATCGAGTACAGCTAGTATGCGTGGTTCAGTTGGATGAAAAATCATGTTATCCAAACGATAGTCACCATGCACAATCGTTGTTTGCTCACCTGCAGGGATATGTTGCGGTAGCCATTCGATTAAATGCTCCATAGCTGGAATGTGTTCAGTTTCTGAAGCTTTATATTGTCGTGTCCATCTATCTATTTGACGACCAAAATAATTGCCTGGTTTGCCATAGGTTTCTAGTCCTATCGCTTTGTAATCAATAGTGTGTAACTGCGCAATCACACGATTCATTTCATCATAGTGCGCTGCACGTTCTGCATTACTCATGTTGGGCATGGATTGATCCCACAACACACGGCCATCCATAAATTCCATGATGTAGAACGCACGACCTATCACTGCTTCATCTTCACATAGAGCATATTGGCGCGCAGCAGGGAAGCCTGCTTTTGATAATGCATCCATGACGCGAAATTCACGTTCTATGGCATGTGCAGAAGGGAGAAGTTTGGCAGCAGGTGCAGGTTTAGTGCGCAATACATAACGCTGAGAACCTGCAGTGAGCATAAAGGTAGGATTAGATTGTCCACCTTTGAATTGTTCTATTTGTAAATCACCAGTAAAACCATCCACATGCTTGTGCATGTAATCGGATAAAGCACCAAGATCAACTTTTTGACGTTCTGCTACGGGCTTGGTACCCATAAATTCTTCATACATGGTGATGTCTCTTTGGTTATGTTTTATTATTTTTAATCGACTGTTTTAACGAGGTTAATTCGTTAAATTGCTAAGCAAATTCACTTAACTTGATTCTACCCTGATGCCGCTTAGTTATCAGATTCCTCGTGCTTTTCTATATTGATGAAACAAGGCTTCCATAGTGGTGCCGCGCGACTCGGCTTGTAATGCAGAAGGAGGGGAGTAATTCATGAAACGTACTACCCAATCATGATGAGCATCACCCACATCGAGTGCATTGATACAGCCCGCAGTTTGCGCCAGATTGCCTAAGAAAAGACGTTGACCTGTGAGTGCATAGGAAAGAATGGCGCGATTCACACCACCATGTAACACCAAGAGCAAAGTATCCCAATCTGGATCAGCACGTAATGTATCAATGGCTGGATGCACTCTGTCCATCAACTCGCCTATGCTTTCACCTGCCAGAAAACGTTTCTCTTCTGGTGCGACACCTTCAAACGCACCTATGAAAGCTTCACGTAACTCAGCATCAGGAATAGCAGCGAGTTTGCCTCCTCGAATCTCAACCATCTCAGGTGCCAGCTGCAATTCGATTTGTTGTTTTGTTTCTGCTAACACTAATGATGCGGTTTCTACTGTGCGCGGTAAACCCGATACGATCACACGATCAAAGCGTATGCCCGATTCGGCAAAGACACGACCAGCAGCAGTCGCTTGTTCTCTACCTGCTGCATTCAGCGGTACGGATTCAGGTAAGACTGGATTTCCAGCAGCATCAAAATAAGTCACGCTGCCATGCCGCATTAAAAAAATGCGGCGTCGTTTTGAAAATGTCATCGGTAGTGTGGCTTTCTTTTTTCTAGAAAGGCAGTAATGCCTTCTAATCCATCTGCGTGATGCAGGCTTTCGACGAATTTTTGTTTTTCAGCTTCGAAATGCTGGGGCAGTGTATTCACAGGCGCTTCACGTAACAGGCCTTTGATATTTTCTAGTGCATTAGGTGAGAGTGCAGCGAGTTCATCACTCCAATCGAGTGCATCTGATAGAGCATGACCATCTGGTACCACTCGATTAACGAGTCCACTTTGATGTAAGCGAGCAGCTGAAACTGCTTTACCTTCCATGATGATTTCACTGGCAAGTTGTCGCGGAAATGCACGCGATAAAAACCAAGAAGCACCGCCATCTGGTGTGAGGCCGACTTTGACATAGGCCATAACGAATTTTGTAGAGGCCCCCGAAACAATCAGATCACAAGCTAATGCGAGAGAAAAACCTGCGCCTGCAGCAGCGCCTTCCACTGCAGCGATGACTGGCTTAGGGCAATCGCGTATCGCTTCTATCCAGTTGTGTAATTGATTAATCGACTCTGCTTGAACGGAAGGATCTTGTTCACGATTCACTAGTAAACGATTCAGATTACCGCCGGCGCAAAAAAAATTATCTGCGCCAGTGATAACAACAGCACGAATAGCATGATCGCGTTCTGCAGTAGACAAAGCCTCAATGCCAGCGGCATACATATCGGGATGCAGCGCATTCTTCGCGCCAGGATTAGAGAGTGTCAGGATTAAAGTCGCTTCGCGTCGCGAAGCTAGCAATTCAGCAGACATGGTTGCGGGCAGGTGAGGGTTAAGAAAGTGAGTTTTAATTAAATTTAAGTGATAATAGCGTGCTAGTTTCTTATCATTCTGCATTGTACTCTCAGTGCCGAATCTGCAGTGATGAGGGCTGAGTAGGCTTATGGCGAGATAAAAAAATTCTTAACAATCGAAGGAGACACCATGCTGACCCTATGCGGTTTTGCAGCGAGTAATTACTACAACAAGGTCAAGCTCGCGTTGCTAGAAAAAGAAGTGCCGTTTGAAGAAAAGTTGGTATGGGCGGATCGCTCACCTGCGCTGATGGAAAAATCCTTATTAGGGAAAATTCCGTATTTCGAAATTGGTGATCAAGTGATTTGTGAATCGCAAATCATGGTTGAATATTTAGAAGATGCGTACCCACAAAAACCATTGATGCCGACTGATCCAGTTGAGCGTGCAGACATCAGACAGTTAATTATTTTTATGGAATTGCATCTGGAATTGGTCGCCCGTGAGTTGTATGCAGAAGCTTTTTTTGGTGGCAAAGTGTCAGATGAAACCAAAGTAAGAGTAGAAAAAATCTTAAAGCGGAATACAGCAGCATTCGGCAAGCTAGCGAAGTTTGCACCTTTTATTGCGGGATCAACTTTCACATTGGCTGATTGCGTCGCATTGGTGCATTTACCTATGGTTGGTCAAGCGACGAAAGCGATTTATGGTGTTGATATGCTTGCCGACTATCCAATTCGCGAATACGTGAAGAAGTTAGGCGAACGTACTACTGTGCAAAAAGTCGATGCAGATCGCAGAATCAATCGTGAATTGTTCATGCAAAAGATAGCTGCTAAAAAATAAAGCAGCTGCTTGCTCAAAGCTTTGCAAGCCGCTCTAGCGCGGTTTGCAAAGTTTGTTCTTGCTTCGCAAAACAAAAACGCACTATGCCTGATTCACGTGGCTCTTGATAAAAAGCCGAAATTGGAATCGCAGCCACACCAATTTCAGTCGTCAACCACGTACAAAATTCTGCTTCCGGTAAATCAGAAATAGCAGAGTAATCCGCGCACTGAAAATATGTTCCATTCGAAGGCAAGAGTTTGAATCGCGTATTCGCTAATCCTGCACGAAACATGTCACGCTTCTTTTGATAAAAATGTGCGAGCTCTAAATAAGGCGAAGGGTTGTGCATGTATGTAGTTAAGCCATGTTGCACAGGCGTGTTCACGGTAAAGACATTGAACTGATGCACGCGACGAAACTCTGCAGACAACATAGCAGGTGCTGCAACAAAGCCGACCTTCCAACCTGTGACGTGATACGTCTTACCAAAACTCGATACTACAAATGTGCGTTCAACCAGTTCTGGGTAGCGACAGAGTGATTCATGGCGCTTGTCATCAAACACCATATGTTCATACACTTCATCGGACAAAATCAAAATTTGTGTGCCACGTACGATATCAGCTAGTTGTTTTACATCGGATTCACGCATCACCGATCCCGTCGGGTTATGCGGTGAGTTCACCATAATCAAACGGGTTTTAGGTGTGACAGCAGCAGCGACCTTATCCCAAGGAATGACATAACCCTGTTCATTAATTTCCATTTGCACGAACACAGGTTTTGCGTTTGCCATTTCTATCGCTGGCACATAGCTGTCATAAGCAGGTTCAATCACAATCACTTCTTCACCTGCATGTACACAACACAGCACTGCAGTGAGTATGCCTTGTGTACCACCTGCAGTAACGGTGATTTCAGTAACAGGATCGTAATCACACTGATAGAGATCGTGAATTTTTTTTGCAATCGCTTCACGTAACGGCAAAATACCTGCCATAGGGGGATATTGATTATGACCACTACGCATCGCATCATTTACGGCATCAAGCAATGTGGGGTCACATTCAAAATCTGGAAAGCCCTGACCAAGATTAACCGCTTTTTTCTCAGCTGCTAAAGCTGACATCACGGTAAAGATAGTGGTGCCTACGCGCGGTAATTTAGATTGCAGAGGAGCGAGTTTGAACTCTGCGTGATGAGTAGTCATAGAATTTTGCGATGAATATTGATTAAACGAATGCAGGTATTGTAGCTTGTGAAGTAAATCTTTTGTATTTATGGGTTAGGTTCGTAGAGCTTAGTCCATGCTTCAGGGCTAGCGATGGTAAACAATCCTAAGCGTGTGGTTTTACGTGCCAGTTTCAATAAAGCTTTATCTTTAGTGATTAAGACATCAGCTTGTGCAGACTGCGCACAGACTAAAAATTTTTGATCATCTTTATCGCGACATACGGGTAATTTGATTGTTGGTTCTTCATCTGGCATCACATGAATGAGTGCATCAAATTCTGCGAGCAATGTTTGCTGCTCAAGGTCAGTTAAGGCTAATTTTTTATAATTTAAGACCAGTGTCCATTCCATGCGGCAGGATAAGGAAGTCACACACTCCACCTGTTGTTGCTGCATAGCGGATAAGAGCTGCTGCCAACGCGGATCACGAAAGACAAATAAATCTAAACAGACATTGGTATCGAGGACGATGCGTGGTTTTTTCATTGCATTACAATCTGCATGGTGAGGAATGTTTTGGCAGTTTGCTGCCTTGTGCTGATTTGTTTAGGACGACTGTTTATGTTGATGTTGCTTTCCCCTGCCAAGACCTTGGATTATGCGTCACCTTTAAAGACCAAGACACATACTTTGCCGGATTTTATCCCGCGCTCTGCTGAACTAATCACGGTTTTACGTAAGCTGCAGCCTGCTGACATAGGCAGTTTAATGAAAATCTCCGACACGCTGGCGCAGTTAAATGTTGAGCGTTATGCAGATTGGTCAAAAAAATTCAATTTTGATAATGCGCGTCAAGCGCTCTTAGCTTTTAATGGTGATGTCTATGAAGGCTTGGATGCGGCTTCACTGACTGAAGCGCAACTGACATGGGCGCAGGATCATTTGCGTATTTTGTCAGGTCTGTATGGCGTGTTAAGACCATTAGATTTAATGCAAGCCTATCGGTTAGAGATGGGCACACGCTTAGCTAACCCTAAAGGCAAAGATTTATATGCGTTCTGGGGCAAGACAGTCACAGAGGCATTGCAAGCTGTATTGCAAGAACAAAAATCTCCAGTTGTGATTAACCTTGCATCGGAAGAGTATTTTAAAGTTGTGAAACCCGACTTACTGGATGCGCCAGTAATAGCGCCGGTGTTTGAAGATTACAAAGACGGTAAATATAAAATCATTTCGTTTTACGCTAAGCGTGCTAGAGGATTAATGGCGCGTTATGCCATCGATAAAAAAATCACCAAGCCAGAGCAATTGAAAAAATTTGATACAGAAGGCTACGCGTTTGATGCAAACCATTCAGATGAAACCAGTTGGGTGTTTAGAAGGCGAGTGTCAGCTTGATTGAAATATAGTTTGGATTTGCTGCGGACGATTACGCTACGCTAATCGTCCCTACGAGTTCTAATTTATTTAAGGTGTTGTATGTAGAGGAGAAGCCGGACGAAGTCGCTGTGCTATTCGTCCGTTTATTTAAATCTGTTAATTCCAGAATTTCCACCAAGCTGCTTCTGCACGTTTACTGCGGGGTGAGGCAGCTGAATTGCCTTTGTAGTTGAGTTGATAGACGCGTTCTGCGTCATCACGTAATTCTTTTAATCCCATTGCTTCATACGCTACAACTTGTATGCGCAAGGCTTCTTGTGCTGATGGTGAACCAGGATAATCACGCACGACGGTTTGTGCACGATTGACTGCAGCTAAAAAAGCACCGCGTTGTAAGTAGTAGTTCGCTACATGGATTTCATATTGCGCCATGGCTTGCACGAGATATCGCATGCGATCGGTTGCATCAGCTGCATATTTACTATTTGGGAAGCGATCGGTGAGCTGTTTAAAGGCATCAAAGGCATCGCGCGCTGCTTTAGGATCGCGCTCAGTCGGATCTTGACGACTGATGAAATCAAACATGCTCTTCTTGTCTTTGAAATTGACCAGTCCACGTAAGTAATACATGTAGTCAACGTTGGCATGATTCGGGTGCAAGCGTATAAAACGCTCAACTGCTGCTAGACATTGCGCTTGATCGTTTTGACGGTAGTAGGCGTAGGCTACTTCCATCTGTGATTGCTGGGCGTAAGCACCAAAGGGATAACGCGATTCCAGCTTCTCAAAATATTTGATAGCTTTGTCATAGTTGCCGCTGTTTAGCTCGTCTTTGGCCTCAGCGTATAATTTCGAGGCAGACCAGTTTTTCGTCTCGTCTGCTTTCTCCGAGAGTGAGCCGCAGGCCGACAACATGACGGCAATCAGGAAAACAGTTATTTTCGTTTGAATTTTCAGCATGGAAGTGGGTCAGGTCGCGTCTTGTCTTAATAAGATGCGATTATATCCGATGCAAACAGCAAAGAAACCCAACCCGTATAAAGCTATGAATAACCCAATTGCTGAGGAAATCCTAGAAGACGCAGAGGATTTCGACCTTAGCCCTGATGAAGGCACGACCTTAACCCTAAAAGTGGACCCCGAAAGCTGCGGCATGCGGCTTGATAAGGTGCTTTCAGGCCTGTTGCCGCAGTACTCGCGCAATCGCTTACAACTGTGGATTGAGGAGGGCGTGGTCACGGTGGATGGCGCACCCGCAAAA
>Ga0209768_10002434_pt1 | contig 11560 bp, 11 predicted proteins | sample LauGreSBDMM110SD_3_FD_187564 | JGI IMG/M metagenome (GOLD analysis project Ga0209768, IMG submission 187564) | Freshwater lake microbial communities from Lake Michigan, USA - Sp13.BD.MM110.SD (SPAdes) (version 2) | ecosystem: Environmental > Aquatic > Freshwater > Lake | place: Lake Michigan... | reverse complement strand
TGTTGCTTTTCTTTTTCTTCTACTGTTTCCATCTTGGTCGTCAACATTGTCATCATCGCCTTTTTTTGTCACAGTGAGAAAAGTTGCTTCTTCTTCGTCATCTTCTTCTTCGTCATCTTCTTCTTCTTCTTCGTCTTCTTCTTCTTCTTCTTCTTCTTCTTCGTCTTCTTCGTCTTCGTCATCATCCTTTCCACCAGTCATAACAAAAAAACGAATATTGTTTTCATTTTCTTTGAAAAGTCTTAAGATCTTTGTCAGATCAGTGAAATCTTCGTCAATTGTCTTTTTTTTTCCAGGAGGTGAAATAATTTGTATATATGGGATACACTCGTCTTCGTCTTCGTCTTCGTCTTCTTCTTCTTCGTCGTCTTCTTCTTCTTCTTCGTCTTCTTCGTCTTCGTCGTCGTCGTCATCTACAACAGGAGGAGGTGGAGGTGGACGAGAAGGTTTCTGTGAAACCTTTGAAGGAACAATCTGTTTTTTCGGTTTCTGTTTCCGGTCATTAGAATCATTTTGTTTCTTCTGAAATCTATCATGTACCAAAGACGTGAAAAGTTCGTTGTATATGAGCAAAAAAATGGCGTCTTGTTTGCAAAGTTTCTGAAGTAATTGATTGTTTTCATCTGAGCGTTTTGTAGTCAATAACTTTCTGAGTTGTAGCATTACTTCGGTATAGTATCCAACAGCTTGAAATTCTTGTTTAAGTGAAACGGCATTTTCATAGCTTTCATCGACTGCCTTGTTACAAACTATAAATCGAGTCATCCGAAAAACAAACTCATGAATGACTAGATGTGGATTTTTTACATTCGGATGATTTTTCTTGATGGACCTTTCCCATAACTTCCTCTTCTCAATGTCGTACGTGTAAATTCCCTTGGAACAATCCCATGGAAGTTGTTTGTCAAAGAAGCTCATCATTCTTTTTTATAAACTTAATATGGTATATCGAAAAAATTGCACTATACTAGTGTATGTTTATGAAAGATCGTTGACAACTTTATAGTAGTAAGTACGTTTTTAGGTATCATTTTTTCAACGCTCATATATACTTATATCTGTTTTTTTAGTTACCAGGGTGTATACGAATTTTTTAATTGAACACTTTCGATCGTTGAAGACTTTTTAGTTGTTTGTTCGTCTTTATAAAGACAATAAGGACTTGATGGATCCATTAGATAAACAATGAAAATATAAATAAGAACTGTTATACTTAATGAAATCACAATATCTCTGGAAGAAGTTAGACAAATCATAAATAAAACGACAAACTTCGATATACGTGACTCGAATAATTTTTCCACGATAGGAACTAAATCACGAAGTAAGAAAGAAGTTCCTATATTTATAAAAATTGATGTGAAACCAATCATATACTTGTTTCCTAAAAGACTAAGTGCTATTGTATCTGCCATGGAAAAAGTGAAAAAAAAGAGTTTTGTTGTAAACGAAAAAAATCACTTTCTCATTATAAATTCATCGAAGAAAAAACTAGAATTTTACTTTTTTTTCTTACTTCTTTCAAGTTTCTTTTAATGACTTCAACGATGAATTTAAAGACAATTGGTATCAAGGAGTCAGTGGCGTCGCTTTTAACCTCTGGAGAACGCATACCGTCGCATCTAAATGAAGGTGAAAGTATAGAGGACTTAGTGAACAAAACTTCTGTCAAGGATGAAGTAGTAGCATCGCTTTTGACAGGTGAGAGTAAGACATCTTTTGAAAGATTTATTTTATTTCCAATTCAGCATCCAAGTATTTGGGATATGTACAAGAAGCAAGAAGCATCTTTCTGGCGTGCAGAAGAAGTCGACTTATCAAAAGATATTAGGGACTGGGAAAAGTTGAAACCAGTCGAACAAAACTTTATTTCGAATATTTTGGCATTTTTTGCCGGTAGCGATGGTATCGTCGCTGAAAATCTCTGTCAGCGATTTTATAACGATATAGAAATACCAGAAGTACGTTGTTTTTATGGATTTCAGTTAATGATGGAGAACATTCATACTGAGATGTATTCTCTATTGATTGATACTCTTATCAAAGATGAAAGAAAACGCACTGAACTGTTTCATGCCATTGAAGAAATTCCTTGTATCCGTCAAAAAGCCTTATGGGGTAATAAATGGATGAAGGATGTCTCTGCATCTTTTCCTCAGCGTCTCGTTGGGTTTGCAATGATCGAAGGTATATTTTTCTCGGGAAGTTTTTGTGCTATCTACTGGTTGAAACAGAGGGGATTGATGCCTGGACTGACATTTAGTAACGAATTGATTAGTCGGGATGAAGCGCTTCACACGGAATTTGCAGTTCTTTTGTATAATTCTATTCAGAGCAATCTTCGACTTCATCAGGAAATCGTCCATGATATGATTCGTGAAGCGATTGAAATCGAAGAAGAGTTCATCACTCGTAGTCTCCCTTGTCAGTTGATTGGAATGAATGCAGAACTTATGATACAGTATATTCATATGGTAGCTGATCGCCTTTTGGTACAACTTGGGTACTCAATGATTTGGAATGCTACAAATCCCTTTGCTTTCATGGAAATGATTTGTTACACTGGAAAAACAAATTTCTTCGAGAAAAGAGTGGCGGAATATGCTCTTGGTGGGGAAGAGCAATCCGCAAATATTGTTTTTGATTCTGCTTTTTAAGAAACGATACAGGTGCGTATATGTGTGCGTCCATGAGTTATGGAAAAATGTCTTGTGAAGTTTTTAATATAAACAATAATTTTCTCAGTTAGATTTATCTTTTTGTACAAGACAGTAATTATATAAAAATAAATGTCTTCCTCTATTGTATCATCTCAAGCTATTCATGTCACTACGACACCATCACTATCAGCACTCAAACAATCTGCACTTATATCTCTATCTCAAGATAAAGTTATAAAGCTAGATTACTATGCAGATAGTCTCAAAAAGGCATGTAAATTAGTCAAGACACAAGACGCAGATACAATTTTATTTAAAAATAACGATGAGTATACTTCTCCAATTACAAAAGTTTTTCAAGTAGAGGCAGATGGAAGTAATGGTAATCAATCTGCTGATATTATCTGTGTATCAGAGAATTCGATTTATATTGTGAATAGTAATATGTTGGCAAAGTAGAATGTTTTTTTCATCCAAATTTAACTATCTAGCCAAACTCAATCATATAAATAGAAGAACCATGCCTTTTGAAACAGTCTCTACTTTTTTATACTTTCTTAGTGTTTTCAGAGTGGTGAAAAAATGATATAAACCGATTTACTTCACTCTGAGGAGTTTTCTCATAAAAAAATAAAAAGTACTAAGAATGATATTTGAGTATGTGGAAGAAAATTCCAGCAAAAGATTACTAGAGACAGAATGGTTTGATTGCTTATCAGTACATGTAAATAGTTTACGAATTAGTGTAGAAATTGAAGACCAAGTGGATACAGGAATATGGCTTATAAACACACATAATACACTAACAAAAGGACATGTACTTCTGAATCAAATGACATCTGATAAGAAACGTCTTTGGACATTTTTCTTCAATCCATCATCTTCTTCGAATAGAGATACCTTGTTTTTTGATCAATATGAACAAGTTCGAACAAAATCAGACTTCACTAAAATTCTACGATTGCAGAAGAGTACAAAGTGTCGATTCATAGTACAGGTTGTTTTTATCTGGTCACAAGGAAACATGAAAGGGTGTATTTTTGAAGCAGTGCAAGTACAATTCGTCGTTAACCCATTGATAAAAACTACTTTTAGATTTTCAAAGCCTTTTTCCCCAGAGACTACCAATAGTGGAAACTCTCATGAGAAAAAAGAAAAGATGTCTGTTTCGACGACGACTTTCGTAAAAGCAAAAGATCATCGAATCTTTGGAAAGTTTCTAAAAATGGTTGAAATGGGTATTCCTATCGTAGCTGTAAACCAAAAACTTACTTTGTCAAATGTAAAAATTCCTGGAGGGTTCGAAAATATATTTCCAAATGATCCAATGCCAGAAGAGTGGCTCAGTTCTCACTACGATAATGAATCGGACATAAATAATATAAAATCGTCAACCCCTTTGATCACAAATGTTGTACTTCGATCTGTCAAGGAAGATGAGTTTCGTGAAAGAAGAGATGTGAAAAAAGATTCTTCTTTTACGATCACTTTAGAGCAAATTGCGTCTTCTATTATGTCACTTAGAAAAACTAAACTCTTTTCTTCGTAGATTTATTCTTTCTCTGTTTAGAAAGCGACGACTTATTCTTTCTCTGAGAAAGCGACGACTTATTCTTTCTCTTTTTCTGTCTTAACCCTTTTTTGCCACCACGATGCAATGAAATCAATTTCAAGGTTTTTCTCTTTTTATGGTTGGGTTTGTTTTTTTTGCCACCACCTTGCGATGAAATCCTTTTCAAGGTCAAGGTTCTTCTCTTTTTATGGTTGGGTTTGGGTTTTTTGCCACCTATCGCTTCTTCGTCGTCGTCGTCGTCGTCGTCGTCGTTGACGGGGGTGGGATTTTCATAAGAAATGGAAGTAGATATGGGTACATCGTTGGACTTCGTAGTCTGATCATTTATAATATTATAAGAAGGTTGTATAGAAGGTTCAGAAGGTTGTATAGAAGGTTCAGAAGGTTGTATAGAAGTGTTGACGGGCTCCATGTCGGACGGCAAAAGAGATAATTTGGGCACGTTATCATTGAACGGCGACGAAGAAGAAGAAGTTTCGGACATTTTGTTAAAAAAGGGAGATTAAACGAAAAAATTATTTTCTACTTATTTACTATCCATATTTAGAAAAAATACACACCGACCTTTTTTTAGACTTTACATTTTATTAGTAAATTTCACTCATTACTTTGTAGTCTTTTTAATCCTAGCAGTTTTTTTCTTTGATGTAGATGATTCATGTAGTTTATTATCAGGCTCGGATCTATCAACTATATCCTTCATTTCATCACTAGATATATCATTTGTTTCCAGGAGTTGAATACGTTGATCAAGTAAGTGAATTGTTGCTTTTAGAATATTTAGTGTAGAATCAAGTCCATTTAGTTGTTCTAAAGCAGTGTGAATTTCTTTATTTCGTAGTTCCTTTAGAACAGTGTTTACCACATCAGATGAAGACGTATTTTGATTCATTTATTTGACTTAAAAAAATGGGCAAAAGTTGAGAAAATTGTAGTATATTATTGTCTATAATTTATACGGTCGACAAAAAAATAACTATACTATACGTACGAGACTCAAATCTTTATATTTTTGATTTCTAATTTTGAAAATAAAAAATCTTTTCGTTTAAAGTAGGACTATACGTGATTTATCTATCTTCTTCTTGTGAATCTAACAGAAATGGTTAATGCACCAAACGTTTACGATATTTCAATTAAAGGGTCAATTGTGACGATTGAAGGATATAAACTTTTTGAACAACATGTTCAAGTATGCGATAGTGAAGATGATGCCAAATTTTTTGCATCGAATATCGCTCGACAGAAACAATTAGAAGGATATAAACAATTTACTGGGATGAATAGCGTGCGTCAAGATAGTAACACCTTGAATCACTATGATAAGATTGATAAGAAGTTAGACGACTCTTTTCATGGTCGGAAATTAGATGACAGTCCAATAAACTATCATAATACCGACTATAAAGAATTGAAGGAGTCGGAGACTAAAAAAACTAAGAAAAAGACTAGAGTGAAAAAAATTAAGAAACAGACTAGAGTAAAAAAAATTAAGAAAAAGACTGAAAAAAAATTTTTTGATTTAGTAAAAGAAAAAATTATGCCGAAGCCTAAAGAAAAAAAGAGGGAAAAAGTGAAAGGAAATGATTCACTTATTGAAAAACGATCGTCAAAGGAAAGTGAATTATTTCAATAAGTAAATGAAATACCGATCAAAAATTGAAAATCCACACCATTTCTATTGTAATTTGTTGTTGTTCTACTCCGTAACAAGTAGAAGTTAGTTCTTTCTTCACTACTCGTTAGATATCATACTCTTTTTTTCTTCTTATATAGTATAACTTTGACATATATAAACTGCGAGGATATTAAGTTTTATTTGAATTCGTAAAAGAAATGAGTAACACTAATCAAAATTTAAATCTTAGCCGATTTAACATGAACTCAATTCCAGATGACTCGGTGGTAGTATTCATAGGGAAACGAAACACAGGTAAGTCTTTCCTGTGTAAAGATTTACTATACTATCACCAAGATATACCTGTAGGTACAGTGATATCTGGTACAGAAGCCACAAACTCATTCTATTCAAAAATAGTCCCAGGTATATTTATTCACGAAGAATACAATGAAAGCATTGTAGAACGATTCCGGAACCGTCAAGCGACGGTCGTGGCGAAGAAGAATGAAGAGGTAAATCAGTCAGGGGGGTCACGTATTGACCCAAGAGCTTTTCTCATCTTAGACGACTGTTTGTACGATGCCTCGTGGACGAAATCGATTAATGTCCGTTCTCTATTCATGAATGGGCGACATTCAAAAGTGCTATTTATCATTACTATGCAATATCCGTTAGGCATTCCTCCAAATCTTCGTACAAATATTGACTACGTTTTCATTTTACGTGAGAACGTAGTCTCAAATCGGAAGAGAATTTATGACTGTTATGCAGGGATGTTTCCTAGCTTTGAAGTCTTCTGTCAGGTCATGGATCAATGTACAGAGAACTATGAGTGTCTAGTAATTCATAATAACGCTAAGAGTAATAAGATAGAAGATCAAGTATTTTGGTACAAAGCAGAAAACCATGATGACTTTAAGATGGGAGCTGAAGTCTTCTGGAGGTACCACAATGAGAACTATACGGATAAAGGAGGTGAAGTATACGATCCTAGTCAGGGGAGGAAGGTCAGACAGATTGTGAATGTGAATAAAAATGTATAAAAGTTTTGAAAATAAAATGAAAAAAAACTTAAAATGTCACAGATCGTCCTTTCAGTCTACGTCTCTGTATGAGTTGCCAAGAAGAAGAGTAATTGAGATCATTTTCAGATTTTACAATGATTGATTTTAGTTCCTTTTGTTCTGGTTCATTTCGTATGAAGAATATTGACTCTTCTACTGGTTTTATAGTTAGAGTTGTAGTCGCACAATGCTGCATTGGCTCATAGTGTATTATGTGACTCATATGGCGATAATATTTATCAAAAACAGTGTAAGACCCATGAATAAATTCTAAGTACTCGTATATTTTATTTTGAAGTTCAATTGGTAATCTACAAATTTGTCTATGAATTTCTAGCATTGGAAATTTTAGTTTCTTATTTTCGCACGAAATATTCATTTTGTAATTTGTACTCTACTAAAATATTTTTTTGTGGACCTTTTTACATTTCAAACGCCGACTTTATTTAAATTCTGCTCTCTAAAAAATATGTCAACATTTTTGTTTTTGCAAACTCGTCTGCTCTCTTAAAAATATGTCAACATTTTGGATGAATTAAATACGAATTTCACAGTACCAAAAAATATCAGTTCTCGTCCATATATTTTTAAGAGAGAGCAGATTTTTAAAAAAACTACTATAATGCCGCCATGTACGTAGTTTTCTGCAAATATTTAAATTACTTTGCTTAAAAGCTCAAACAAAGGTTGACTCTACTACTCGTAACTACAAAAAGTCTTTATTTCTTCTTTGACTTGGTTCCACCACTCGGAGTTTTCTTAATATTCCCTTTGTTACCACCTCCTGCAACGTCAGAATCATACATAATTTTCTTTTTTTCAAGAGAAACTTGATAAGTAGTGGCAAATAATTTTAATTCTTCAATCCAAATGTCTTGTATAGCCTTCACTTTCAGGAGTTCCAATTCTTCTTCCTTCGACGCAAGATTCTTTTCCAAAGTAGCAAGTGTATCCGACGTCAAGCTCTGGATGGACATACTCAAAAGATACTGAAATGTTTGATTTGTAGCTGATTTTGAAGACTTCAATTTTGGAAAGGATAGTTCTTCCAAAAGTTTTATGAGCTCATCAGTACTCTTTTTGTGAATAACAATCGTCTCTTCTACAATTCCACGAATAAAACGGACTTTTGCACGAATCATAACAAGTTCTTCTTCCATGACAAACAACTGATAGTCTTTTCTCTTTCCGTAGAATTCAAGACGTATTCCGAAAAAGTATTCCATGATTTCCGACACCGAAGAATACTGTTGAATGACATCATTGCGATCAAAGAGCATCATATTGGTCAAGGACATTTTACTGGTGAGTTTCAATACTTTTTCGAAAATGTCAACATTTGCATCATCCGTAGTCCTGTTCTGTGACATTTCCATCAAAATAGTTGGATCGACTTCCAGTTCAAAATGCACGATACTTTCGGTACAATTTGTCTTGTAACCTTTCAGAAATCCGTCAAACATAGCTTCTTTTGCTGACATTTTCTTCTTTTTGCCTTCTTTTTGTGGTTCTTGTGGTGTATCATGAGTCAATATAGAGTCCAAGAACGATTTATAGTCACTTGTCCACGTTTCAATCGGAAGTTCCGAAACTACGATTTTATTATACGAGGTAACTGAGTATATACCCTTAGACAAGAAACTCGTATCAGATAAAGCAATCATTTGTCCTTTGAAACCGTTATAGAAAGGTCGCATGTTATCAAACGAATCTCTTTTGCCTTGTAGTCTTTCAATAAACTGCTGACAGATATCCTTTGGGTTAAAAGAAGGTACATACGTACTCCATCCAGTACCAATTCCTCTTACCCCATTGATCAAAGTCGTTGGCAAAATAGGAACATAAAAAGACGGTTCCACTTGTTCCCCATCATCTTCGAGGTATTTTAGTAAAGGACGATCTGCCATAGGAAAGAGAACTTCTGTGACCGGGTCTAGTGCAGTGAAAATATAACGAGGACTGGCCGAGTCCTTTCCTCCCTCCAATCGAGAACCGAATTGGCCATTCGGTTGAAGAAATTCTATATTGTTCGAGCCTATAAAATTCTGTGCCATACCGACGATGGTTTTATTGAGAGATTCTTCACCATGATGATATCCTGAATTCTCACTTACATAGCCAGTAAGTTGTGCGACTTTGATTTCATCTCTCAAGTTCCTTTTGAAGCAAGCGTATAGAATTTTCCGCTGAGAAGGTTTTAATCCATCAATTACACTTCCAATACTTCTTGTATTGTCGTAGTTCGAAAAATGAATCATTTCCTGGTCAACAAATTGTTCCAACGGTACTTCTGTCAACATATTATCCAGTACATTCTTAAAATCATACTTTCGTAACCATGCTTTACGGTCATCTGCTCGTTTGTTGTTAAAGACCATATCAATCTTGTCGTGTGACTGCTGAGTAGCAATAAAAAGCATCTGTTTCAGCTCCTTGAAGTATTCTTTTGCCTCGACAGACGTAGAAGTTCCGAGACCTTTGTAGTACTTGATTTTCCAGGATCCAGTAGCTGTACTTTGCCATTCTGAGAAAGCTCCAAGAGAGTAAAAACTTAACACAGAAGAACCCTTTGTCGCCTTAATAATCGGAGTCAGTAGGCATGTGATAAATCCAAGTGAAATCAACTCTGGCCAACAAGTTTCTATCCAATTAATGAATAAGCCTTTGATATGAGATCCATCGACATCTTGATCAGTCATGATCATCACTTTTCCATAACGAAGTTCAGAAAGTGTTTTGTATACCTTACCAGTCTCTAGAGCCAGAATACGTTTAATATTATTCAGTTCCTCGTTGTTAGAAATCTGGGTACGTCCAGCTAATGTAGTCTGTTTATCTCTTACATTCACAAGTTTTCCTTTTAGTGGGAATACTCCAAATAAATCTCTTCCCACAACACTCAAACCAGCAATAGCAGTAGCTTTAGCTGAGTCTCCCTCTGTCAAAATCAAAGTACATTGTATTGATTTGCCAGACCCAGCTTCATTTGCATCGTCTAGTTTCGGAATATCATACAAACGTAATTTTTTCTTTCCCTCTTGGTTTGCGACTCTTTTTGTTTCTTTAAACTCATGGAGAGCAAGAACTCTATCCACAAGGCCTAATTTGATGATTTTTTCGATAAACTTATCTGGAATATCACACTTGGAACCAAATTTGGTGGATGGTGTTGTCAGTGTATCTTTCGTCTGGCTATCAAAAGTTGGATTTACGATTTGACAAGCCACGGCCACGAACAGATTATCTTTCACAACCGAAAGTTTGACTTTGATTTTTTTCTTCTTTTCAATCAACTCAACTACGGCCTTTGCGATTGCATTTGCAATATAGTCTATATGTTTCCCACCCTTATGAGTACTTAATCCATTGACAAAAGAGATGTGCTTGAAACCGTCGCATAAGGAAATACCAACTTCCCAACGAGGATGTAACTTTTCTACCACTTTACCGATTTTAAACTCATCAAGTAGGTCCAACAACTTTTCAAAATTACGTATTGGTACAACTGTCCCATTAAATGATACTTTTACACCAGGTAAACAGGCTGCCAGTTCAAATGCTCTTTTCTCAATTACTCGAAACATTGTATCGGACCATTCGGTTAAACCAAATCTTTCGAGGTCAGGAATCATACTCACCGAAGTGAAAGGTTCACCTGTGAATGAAGTGATGACTGGAGGTTCAATCGTCTGCATATTGTTCCGAAAGATTTGTGAATACTGCAGTTCTCGACGGTAGTCAACTGTAGTGACTGTAAATCTATGCGAAAAAATATTACAAATTTTACTTCCCAATCCATTCTTACCACCCACCACTCGTTCTTCCCCCTCTTCATAATTGGTAGACGTTAACAAGTTACCGAAAATGAGTTCCACGGCATACATTCCATACTCTGTTTTTTCAACATCGATGCCTTCTCCATCATTTTTAATAGTAAACTCCTTTGTTTCACGATTCACAGATATGTCAATGTTTGTCACGTGATACTTCGTTGCAAGTTTAGGGTCTCTTAAACGAATACATTGGTCAGAGGCATTGACAATCAGCTCATCTAGAATCTTATACAGAGCTGGAGGATAAATGATATCTTCACTTTGTAGGGTAGAATGGTCTGAACTCAACATAAACATCGTATTCGGTGCATTATCACAACTTCCAGCATAGGTATCAGGCAACTTATACACGTGTTCAATCTGTGTCATACGCTTGTACTTATTGGTCGAAGACTGTTCCTGTATGGAAGGCTCCATTTGTTTTTTGTTTTTTAGAATGAATTATTTTATAACTTCTGAATAGATGAGTATATAGACCTATATGTTTCCTCATTATCATTTTTTTTTCTTTTTCAACTAAAAAGTTAGTATGTCTTACTTATCACTATAACCGCTCTGAAAACACTAAGGTGTTCTATAGCATGAGATTGATGCTTCGTCAGCCATCTTCCTGATTGTTTGAGGATCAAGACCGGTAAGGACAGCAGCTTTTCCAACTGTAACAAAGTTCCTTTCTTTTTTGACATCATTCATAGTATTGTTTTATTTTAAGATTAATACATATTATTGTCTTTAAGTTCAGATCGAATTATAAAAAGTCCTAGAATTTGTAAAGAAATAATAAAGTTTGAAACAACTGTTCAAGCCTA
>Ga0209768_10002431_pt1 | contig 11566 bp, 34 predicted proteins | sample LauGreSBDMM110SD_3_FD_187564 | JGI IMG/M metagenome (GOLD analysis project Ga0209768, IMG submission 187564) | Freshwater lake microbial communities from Lake Michigan, USA - Sp13.BD.MM110.SD (SPAdes) (version 2) | ecosystem: Environmental > Aquatic > Freshwater > Lake | place: Lake Michigan... | reverse complement strand
TTCCTTAAATTTGCGATGATGTTTTATCTAATTGACTACCTGGAGTTAGAGAATGAATTCTTTGTAGTACCTCCTTAAAACCTGTATCTTTTTTAATGGTGATATGATCCCCAGCAAATGCAGGTGCACTTGTTATGATAGATTCCAAATGGGGATTGTCTAGTAGATATTGCTCTCTTGCAGCAATGCGCATGATCTCATCATGTATCTCACCTGTATCTTTATTTCTAAAACTGTATGTTGGCATAATTTCTCCTCACACTTCTATTTAGTGGCAGAATTCTTTCTCGTACAGTAAACATTACCAGCAACGCTAATTCTGTATTCGTCAGATGTAAAAAACGGATAAACACAGTGCATTAACTTAGATGGAAACAACATCATCGTATTTTCGTAACTTTCGTCAACAGGAACATAATGATTACTGATACCACCAAGAATTCCAGTGTACGAAAACTGGAAATGACCTGGAACATTGTTATTTGAGTTAATTCCTGGAGATGCAGCAAGTTCATCTCTCATTTTAAATGGTACTTTCGTGTAAATAACGAAAGACATGAACCCATCATGGTTGTGAAGTGGATTAAACTCATTTTTTGCTTGAAAATTCACCCAAAGAGAGTTTACACTTAAATCTACTTCGTCTCTAGTAAGAAATGAGTCTTTAAGAAAGTTAAAGAACTCAACATACTCTTCAACTTGTGGCAAAATTATTGTTTCTGCATGTTTCAGTGATTTTGGCAGTGCAAATTCTCTTTTTAGATTACCACTGAGACGAGTATTCCACTGTTGTGGTTGATGCATGTCAAAGTCTGCTTGAATCTCATCAATCTCATCACGAATTGGTTGTAATTCTTTGTTCGTGAAGACATGCTCAATAAATCCGTAGTTATTAAATGTATTTAAACTCATTATGCTGGAACCATCCTAAATTTTATTCTATCGTTTTGTTTTTGATAAACTGCTTTGTGATTTCTATCTTTCCACTCACAAACATACCACTCTGGAATTGGTCTATTCGTCCAAACAGCAAATGGTTGTTTGTCATTAATATAATAATTGTGGTATGCTTGAATAGAATCAGTTGGTACTTTATATTGCTCTGGCATGCACTGTGGCATTGGAGTTGCAATACTTTCTGTTATATTAGTTGGCGCAAAAGACAAGAAGGGAATCAATCTTTCTGCGACATGATGTTTTCCATAACGAAATGTATACTCTTTCATGAGATCTCGCCATAGATTATATAACCACCAATAGTTATCCAGTGATTGACGACACCAGATACCTGATGGATGTTTCATATGTGAGGCAAGATACAAATTATATTCACGAGAATCATCTAGTTTCCATCGCATTGCTTTGCGACCTGAAATGGACTTACCTTCATACTCATATCCATCAAGGAGACGATGAGCAGTGGAAAGAAGTTGTGCATATTCTAAAATCATCTTAACGACATGTTTGTCAAGATGTTGTTTAGCACATTCTTTAGTGTCTTCGTGCAGATAGAAAATATTCATAGCATTCGAATTAAACCAACAGTATCAATGGTAGTTAGCAAGATGTAGTTAGCGAGCATGCCAAAAGATTTCCGAGTATAACTAGCCCAAGCATACATGGCACAACCAGCGATCCATACAGGATAAAGAGCCAGAAGTGGAGGGTTGGGTACTGTAAGAGCCATCGTGATGGAGCAACCAATGCTAACAGCCCAAGCGAGCAACTCAACAGCAAAGCGAATGCGATTAGAACGATAGTCATCTTTTATCCATTGTAAAGTTGGTCCAAAAATATCATGCATAATCTTTTCTCAATGCGTAAAGACCACGAATTCCACGAATGGTGTCATGAATTTGCTGAATTGTGTCAGATGAACTTGTATGTAGAATACCATGACCACCTTTAGCATTGAATGGGTTAATGCATCCTGTAGAATCGTCAACTAAAATGCTACGATCATGAGCAAATTTTGATTTTTCTTCTTTGGATCGAACAAAATTGGCTTTATATGGGATGTTCCATGTGTCTAACCACTTTTGTTTTTGTGATTTTGCTGCATTTCCTTGTTGAACATCAAAAGTACCCAATGAGGTAAGAATTTCAATGTGAATATGCTCAAGTTTACTGACATAAGTCAACAATTCTTGTGTGTCTGGCATGAATTCTAGATCTTCAAAGATCTGATACTCCATTACAGCTGCACGAAATCGTTTTCCGTCAGTTGCATGCGTGCGTAAAGAGCGATATGCCTTGTCAAAGTTGCAAAGCACACCATCCATGTCTAAGTATAATGTAATCATAATGTAATTATACCTCAAAAATCAATTTAAGGCAACTTCTTTTTTGTAAATTTGGATAAATCAGGTGGAGTCCAGCCTTCTGGCTTCAAAATCTTGCCATCTTCTCGTCTTTTTACCTTGCCAGTGACTGGATCAACCTTTGCCATGTTGCTTCGAAGCACTGCATCCCATGCACCACCAACATCATAACCCTTCATGTGACAAAATCCAAGTGTAACCCAGATTAAATCCATGCAACCATCAAGCATTTCGGTCTCATCACGATTCCAATGAGCATCAATGAACTCTTTGAACTCTTCTTCCATGAGAGATTTGTACAATGCAGCATTTTCAGGTGATTCTTTCTGATCGCAGGCAGATAAAAACATTCTTACATCAAGTGGCATACTCATTATTTGTTCCTTTCGGTGTCAAAGTAGTGATGTGAGTGTCCTTCTTGTGGTCCAAAGGTTTTCGGTGAAGGAGGTTCAAATGGCCAATTGTTAGATGGTAAATTCATAGAGTCATACATTTCTCCAACATGTGGAGGATCGTATGTTTCTTGAAAATCTTCTTCATCCCACTCGGATTCTTCAAAGTGATTTACATAATCTAAAGCACCTTCTGGTGGAAAAAATCCACAACCACGAATAAACAACTCAACATGGTATAATACACCATCTAGTGTATCTGTGTTAAACTCAATAGTGGTAATTGCATTGTTACCAGATATGTCATCAATTTGTTTAAGAATATATTTCATTAGTCGTGCTCCTGTAGTGACCATTTCAATTGTTTAATTTCATATTTCAAATTTGAGTTTTCATACTCAAGATCGTTGATTCGCTGCATCAACTCAAGAATTGCTTCTTCTTTATCATTCAGTGGAATTAGTTGGTGGTTCATTTTCTTTTCTCTTTATTGACCAAGATCCGTCTTTGTTATCTATCCACTCTAGAGTATCGCCAGTTTTCCAACCAGCACTCTCCATAATTTCATCGGTGAGTGGAAGAACTAAATCTCCACTTCCATCGTCTGCTTCTTCAAGTGTAATTGTCCAGTGTGTAGGTTTCATATCTTTTCTCCGCAGTGTGGACATTTCTTTGTAGAAACATTCCGCATTTCTTTGATTGTTTTGTTTAACTTTCGTGCATCATAAAGAATACGACGAATTGCTTTTCGATCTCGCTCGTGTTTGGCTTTTTCAAGTTCTTCTTTTAAGTGGTGTTTCATCTTTTGAAGTCTACCCTCAAAGATTTCTATGAATCCAGTTATTCCAACTGAATCACTCATAGTTAATCTCCAACCAATTAGTTTCTTCTGGTAAAATCTCTACAGTGTGTCCATGTTTTGCACTAGTGTTAATCATGTTTTGAAGAACACCATGACCATATCCGCTCGTGCCATAAGATGCTTTATGACAAGCATAGGTAGAGCCACTGCTTCCGTCAAACATAAAGCAATGACCTTCTTCATATGCTCTTGTAATACCACTGTTTAGTTTCCAAGAATCAGAACCAAGATATCCACCATACCAACAAGCAAAAACTTTATGGACTGGTGGATTATCTAGTGCAGTGATCTTAACAACTACCCATCTATCTGGATTATAATCACTCATACTAAACCTCTACGAATTTAAGTTCGAAACGATCTGCACGATCTTCGTAGTTGATATAACCACGAGGATTACAAACAACACGACAACCCTTAATCATGTAGTCAAAGTCTTCATGAGTATGACCATGAGTCCACAACTTAATTCCTGGACGATCCATGATAAATTGATCTAACTTGGAATTGTAAGCACCATTCATGAGTTGATCTTTCTTGTAACGAGGATGCTCTGAACTCTTGCTTGGAGCATGATGCCCAACTACAATGGTAGTCATCCATGGAGGAGTCATATTGTAATTAGTCTCAATAAACTTCAACATTGCTTTGTGGTCTTCCACAGCATCCTGCGGAGACAGGTATGCTTCACGAGTCTTGAAGACTGCATGATACAATCCAGCACCATTCTCATCTTTCTTGTGATCACCATTCTCGTCAAGAGTTGGTTCCTGTGTTCTGAAGTTTACAGTCCTAAGACTATTTTTACAGATCTGAAAATCATTCATACGACGAGAAACATGATTCATGGTCATCTCGTCTTCACCATTCATGTCAGTCCAAAGAGTTCCACCCAGAAATACATAATCTCCAAGAGTGAATACTTCTTTATCAAGAACATGAATGTTCTCTAGATGCTTTAGTGCATCTTTTAGATAGCCGATAGAAGTGGCAAAATCACCATGGTAATGTTCGTGATTACCCATAACATAAACCACATGAGGAAAGTTCCTACTGCAAGCAGTAAAAAACTCAAGATAACGATCAGTTTTAGCAGAAGATAAAATACTATCGGTGACACGAAGATCAACAGCAGTACAAATATCACCAGATAAAATAAGAACTTCAGCATTCTGAGTATTTTCTAATTCTAGCTGTCCGAATTCTAAGTGGACATCGGAGCAAATTGCGATTTTCATTAATATACCTTTTTATTTCTTATAGGGGTTGTCTTTATTTTTTGCTGTGGGTTTCAGTGCCACACAAACATCTTCACTTTTAAACGAGATATAAAACTTACATGGATTGCCAACAAAGTTATTGGGTGCAGAGTTATCAATATAAACATCTTTCATGTGCACAGTATTAGTGGTGCATCCACTCAAAAGAAGCAAAACTAATAAGACTCTAACCACCATAGTAATCAATTATCTTTTGCATTGAAGGGATTAAATGTACCATGGAGTTATGATAGTCCTCTGGATGCATGTACTGTCCCTCGTCCAAATGTAGTCGAATCTCTTCTAGAAGATACTCAATATGATTCTTTAGAGCAGCAACAACGATGCCATCTGCAACTTCCCATGGGATTTCTAACTTAGCCACCATATACTCCATACTTTCTTATCAAAATTGTAATGAGTAATCCCACAGTCAATTCAAGACCGAACAATGCAAGGATTATCCATAACACTAACATAACTCTATTATACACCAATTAATCTTGCAAGACAACAAGTTTTTTCACTGTCTTGGGATTGCAATAAACAACATGTTTTACTCCCTCTTCTAATCCAAGGGGAAGATCTGTATGAATTAGAACACCAAACTCATTCTGGCGAATGACCATACCAACAATGGGAATGTTCTCATACTTTGCGAATACTCTGTCTCCATAGTTCCACTTCTGGGGTTTCGCATTTTTAGCGAACTGTTCAGCAAGAGTACTCATCGACTCACACTCAATTCTGCCTCTGGATTATCCCAGCAAGCATTACGATAACGATAGACAAACTCGCATAAACCATCATACGAACCCCATCCGTTCTCTGGATTATATCTCTTATATTTCTCTGGGTCGGAAAGCAAAATAGTCCAACCAACATTTAGTAAGTCTGCGATCTCTCGTGCTTTGGTGAACTGCAATTCTTCTGGTCGCCAAAGGATAGTATACAATGTCACTGTTCCAGCCATATAAGGTATATTAACCTCACCAGCCATCTTACCAAGATTGTGCGTGATATTACCACTGTAAACAGATACAGGCTGAGTAATCATTAAATAAACATCAAGACTCATTTTTAATATCTCGCTTTTGTGCTTGTCGTTCGGACTTCCAAAACACTCTCTTCCAATCTCTTAGGTGTTTCCACCATTGGGGAGCGGATGTTTTATTTCCTTGCTTTACATTTGCCATGTTTATACCTTTGTTCCAAACTCGATGAGTAATATTATTACCATTGCAATTAGACTAGTCATTCTTCTTCCTGTAAGTCAGAGTACAACCACTCTAGATACATGAGTGCTTTCTCTAGATAATATCTCTGGTCTTCGGATCCATTCGTTTCAATGGCTTCCTTAATATCGTATAGACAGTTCTCGCAGTGACCAACAGTTGTAGCCATCTCGTTTGATTTAATCATGGATTCACCCAATAGTTTTCAATGTTAAACTCCACTCCGACTTCTTGTTCTAAGTCTTCATCGGGGATGTCATCTTCGATAGAGTAAGACTCACGAATATAATCATTCCTGTATGACTCGGCTGATTCCTTGGTCTTGAAGACTCCAAGGATATTGTTATCGCTATCGTACTCATTCTCATCATACTTTGTAAGAATGAATACCTTTTCATTAAGAACAAACTTCATATATGCAACCTTTTACAGTGAAAATTTTCTCGGGGAATTTTTTGCAGCAATCTGATTCCAAACACTGCAACCCTATAGAGAATTATACCCTAATACGGAATTAAAGACAAGGATGTAATTATGATGGTGGGCTAAACCCTCCGCATAGCCCATCGGGTAGGAGTCCCTGTGTTATATTTTATGTCCCCTAATCCCTATACAGATTACAACTGTTTCATCTTCTCAGATCCAAAGTACATCAGTGCCAGTCCTACTGCTGCTATACCCATTAGTGCCAACAGTGAATTCTCTGGTGCGTCCATGCCACCAACAGCACCCATTACTATTACTAGTCCCACGATAAATCTAATCATTTTATATTCCTTTATTGTTGTAAGCTGCAATCATTGTTGTCAACGATTCTTTTGCTAGTACTACTGCTTCTGCCAGTAGATGCCCCACCTCAGTAGGGAATGCTACTACTATTACAATCACGAGTATCCATTTCAACATTCTATTCTCCTTAAGCAGTCAACATGTAAGTAGCAAGGTCTTTCCACTCTTTGTTGCTGGCACGGATCTTGGCTACAGCAATAAGAGTACGGAGGGAGATCTCGGAGCACTCGTTCTTGATGGTACGAATCAGACCAAGAGCATCAGCCTTAATAGTAGCATCGTACTCTGGCAAGAACTCTTCACTCTTTGCAATGAACTCCATGCGGTCGATCTTCTGGTCGAGGGACATGCTTAGGTCGATCATCATAGAACGACTACGGATGGCTTGATCGATCTTTTCTTGAGCCATATTAGAGATGAAAATCACACGACCAGTAAAGTCGAAACTGCGTGGCAGGTCATCATCCTTCATGTCAGCATTCCAGGAGATGATACGCTTACCGTAAGAGTCCAGAGCACCTTTAAGCAGATTAAGGGCAACAGGGTCACGAAGAACAGCGTCACAGTCATCAAACACAATGATGGATTTGTTGTTTTCGAAAAGGGTACGATACAAACCCTTGGCAGTAGAGTAACCCTTAACCATGGTGAAACACTTGCGAGTATTGATCACCGAACCGACTGAGAATTCAGCCAGATCAGAAATGTCTTTGTAGCCATGCGCTTCTAGCGTCTTAGTGACTGTATAAGTCTTACCCAAACCACCTTCACCAGTGATCACAGCGGATGGCTGAACACCAGTGGCAACCATCGTGACCAGCTTCTCAACGAAACCGAAACGAGTGTTAATGTCGTACTTGGATTGCTTTTCAGCGACAGCAGCGATGTGCACTTCCATGTCACCCACCATTGCATGCACCTTGCGCTCCACATATTTCTTGGAGTAAGATTTGATGGTCTTAGAACCCACTTTAGCGATGTAGTTGGTTCCGTCGAAGGTGATAGCAGTAGTAGTCATAATAAAGTCCTTTTCTCGATTCAATAATAGAATTATGCCCTAAGTTGCAATTAACGACAACAACTTTCTGGAATAACCCTCAATTCCGTAGGGTTATTCTGCGAACACCACCGACAAGTAACCAGCGATATAAGCATCAGAAGCACCGATCATAACACGAAGTTCATTCGTAATAAAATCGATAGAAACGGATTCTGGAACCCATCCATCTGCCAAGTCATTTTTAGCGTCATTAACACCACCAGCGAAACCTAAACAATCATTCATTTCTATTCCTTTTCAAACTATAACGAATCTTACAGTAATCAGGAATTAACGACAACCATTAAATGGACAAAACCCCATATCGAATGGGGTTATTTCTCTCTCTTCGTCTCTCTAAGTTAGTGGTTACTTACTACTCTCGATCAACCCTAACACCGTAATTATGCCCTAAAGTCAATTATAAATCAAATGTATTTTGCAAGTTGCAGACTAGACTTCCTCCCACAGATCGCCATCCTGAACAAAGCGACCACTGCCCATATTATCCCTAATAGGTGCCACTGGATCTGGGATCTGATTATTACCTAGACTAGTGAAGGAGTGGACTTGTGCTTCTGCTCTGTCATCACCAGAAGTCATCCACTCGGTCTGCTTCTTGGCTATCAGTGCTTTGGTCTCTGGAGTATGTTTCTTCTGGTTGCCACACGAGCGACTGCAGAACTCACCACGCTTGTTGTGCACAGCGTTACACTTAGGGCATGTTTTTGATTTGTATCCCATCACTCGCCTTTGTATTCACTGCAACACTGGTTTTTCGGGAGGACTGTCCACCACACCATAAATAGAGCCAATTTGTCCTGCATCGTTGCTTCCACTGCACTCATTGTTATGGTCTGTTGCTTTCGGACATCGTTTGTTTCCACATAGCGGACATAGCCTCATATAGACGGATTCTGGATCTCTAGCGTCTATCGGTCTGCAGCTATGGCAGTGACATGATTTAATATTCTCTGTATTCATATGGTTGCCAATCATCGTAGTTCACATAGGTCTTGGGAATGGCTCTTCTACATACGAATTCCAGCCAGCGACAGTCATTGTCTCCCACTCTTACAGGATACCATGCAAACCACTTATACCAGTGGACATAATCTATTTCGATTCGTTTTGGACAGCTGAACTTCATTTTGTTGTCTCTATAATATGTTGTACTAGGAGATCTTGGATAATATTATACTTGACAGGGTCGGACATTTGAGTCAACAGCGCAGTAAGTATTTCGAATATATCTGCTCGTTCTCGCCATGTACCTACGAATATACCGTTTGGATTTCTCCATCCTCGTAGCTGGTCTGCACTATGACCGATAATGTAATCTGACATTGATAGTGAGGTATTGCTTGGATATTTCTTACCGAGATCTTGGATTATCCAGTAATTTGCTTCGTGATATGTACCTGCAATCACTAGGGTTTTCATTCAATTGGCTTCCACTCATCCCACTCGTAGTTTCGTTTCTTATCGAATTCTGCTTGTTTCTCCAGAGTGGATTCTTGGTACTCGGTGGTATCGTCTGTGGTAATTTTCTCTCCCTCGAGAATATTAGTAAGAGACGGATCAATAGGTTTTACCATGATGACTCATCCACGATCTGCTTTGTTATAATTACTGGATCTTGATTGACAATGGCTCTTAGTGATGCTGAGACTAAAATTCCGATCCCCGAGGAAGAATCACAAGACACTGTGACATAGTCGGAATCGGGGTATTTGTTGGCGAACTCAAGGATTGCAATAAGGTCGTCTTTGTGTAAGTGTACTTCGTTCATTGCAGTTCGTTTATCATTGCTCGTTGATTTGCGATTACTGTCTCCAGCGTTTCGATTCGTTTCTTGGCATCGGCTAATTGTTGCTCCAGCATCTTCATTGATTCTACCATTGATAAGATTGCTTCAGTTTCCAGTTGTTGGTTTGTCTTCATATTTCCATTCCTTTGCTGTGGTTTCGTCATCAAAATAAGGTGATACTACTCGACCATCAATAGTCCAGAAGTATGTGTGTGTCGCCATTCCTGCATCTCTATAGCGAATCAGTTTTGGCTCAGAGTTTTCTCTGTCCTCGCTAGTGTAGGTAGTCATTTTAGTAACCAGTCTCCATTTAGATTGGAAAGGTACTCTGCATACTCTGATTTAAGCATGGCATTGAATTCCTTTTCGTAGTCTACTCCATGCAGACGATCGTATGACTTTAGTTTTTCTCCTTGATATTGTGGAGCAATGTTACCTTTCCACTCTTCGAATGATAGTGGTTTCTTTGGCTCCATCTGATAGTCTTTGATGTTCATCTGGCTTGCTCTCCTAGTTCTTTGTATCCTGCCCATGATGGATGCACACCATCCGCTTGCATTCGTTTAGTACTAAGAATAATATCATTGTGTTCATTCGCCACATGCCAGACTGCTGATTGTGCCTTTGGAAACTTATCTGAGGGCATAATCCAGTACACTCGATCAGCTTTGGTTAGTTTACGAATCACTCTGAGTTCTGCTTCAGTGTCCTTGACGAATGCATCATTCGATCCAAGCGAGATGATTACATGATTCGCAACCATTGGTGTATTCTTGATGTTTTTGTTTAGCCACTGGTGCGAGTTAATTCCACCCTTGACATAAGCAACGCATTCTTTACGAACATTGGCAATTCCAACTCCAATTGAATCACCTGCTATGATACATTCAAACATAATAAATCCTTAATGTGAAAAATCCCACAGAGTGGGATTGATTCTTACCTACCTCGACCAGCAGACTTTTTCATGGGTTTGGCTACAATTCGATTGACTGCTTTGTTGACTTCTTTACTGGCTTCTCTACGACCCAATCCTTTGCTTTGCAGAGTATGCTTGGCTTTTTTCTTGGCTCGTTTCAGTAGTTTCTTTTGTTCCCACTGCTCTTTAAAGGTTAGTGGTACTGGTGTTGTTTCTGTCATATAATCTCCATATTGTTGGAGCGGGATATCAGGTTCGAACTGACGACCTTAACTTTGGCAAAGTTACGCTCTACCAACTGAGCTAATCCCGCACTCTTACTACTTATTATACAATAATAAACCCTGCATGTCAAATTATGCTGCACGCATGTAAGACTTGTATCTGTCTGCAGCGTAAGATGCTGCAAATGCGTTTGGCTTTACAAATGGAACTACATTGCACATACCCTTAATGTAACCAACTGCTTCGTTGATTACGCAAGATGATCCATGCATTTCGTCTGGGTTAATATCCAGATGCACTTGGACTTCTCTGTCCTCTAACACATCATGCAGTTTTAGGTAAAGATCTGCAATCTTATACACTTCATTCATCAATCGCATTCTTGGTTTATCTTTCTTCTGGTCGTAGCATCTTTCACGAGACACTTCACCGAAGATTTTACAACCATTATTACCATTGATATGAACAACAATCACTAAGATGTAATCAGCGTAGAATTCATTTCCGATATTAAATCGTTCAGAGTCACCACCGATATAAATCTTTGATTCAGGACTCTGTGCCATGATAAAGTCTTTTACTTCATCAATGTCAATATCTTTACGCATGATTACCTCTATCTTAAATTGGAGCGGAGTGAGAGAATCGAACTCTCAACGGAAGATTGGAAATCTACAGTTTTACCATTAAACTAACCCCGCACTTGGCATCCCTC
>Ga0209768_10002428_pt1 | contig 11569 bp, 5 predicted proteins | sample LauGreSBDMM110SD_3_FD_187564 | JGI IMG/M metagenome (GOLD analysis project Ga0209768, IMG submission 187564) | Freshwater lake microbial communities from Lake Michigan, USA - Sp13.BD.MM110.SD (SPAdes) (version 2) | ecosystem: Environmental > Aquatic > Freshwater > Lake | place: Lake Michigan... | reverse complement strand
GATGCCGGCAGGGGACAGCTTCTCGCTATAAAGCAGCTTGGATGAGAACCTGTCGATTGACCTGCCTTTGACGAACAGCAGCCCGTCTCCGTCCGTGATACGTTCCTTGTAACCGGTTTCATCCAGTTCCCTGCCCATCCAGAACAATGAGCCAGCGGAGTTGCCGCTGACAGATTGCACCTTTGGCAACTTCATCATCCCGACCAGGATCGAGAGCTCTCTGGCTGTCAGCTCCGGGGGTATGCTGTATTCGAGCTCCTGCAGTAAAGCAGCAGAAAGGGCCACCCTCTCGCTGGTCCGATCCTCAATCCGCAAGAAGCGTCCGAGAGTGACATCATGCAGCTCCGTGGGCACGGCACTGAAGACGGCGGCGACGATGGTTTGATCTACCCCTAGGAAAAGTCGGCACTCGGCGGAATAAATATCCAGAACGGAAAGCGAATAATGGGTCAATGCCCACTTCCTGAGGCCGAAGCTAACTTGGTCCGAGAAAATGGATGATGGTAAGATGATCCCGCAGGTGCCGCCAGGCGTCAGCAATTTGAGGGATTTCTCAAGACCACAGCGGGAAAGGTTAGTGCCGAATCCGGAATACTTGGTCGAAGGCTGTGAAAGCGGCAGTCCCTCTGCCAGCTTCAGGTCATACTCCTTGAGGGCCCGCACATATTCGGCCTTTGCTGCGGCGTTCATCCCTTCCAATTCCTTACGGTCGGGCTTCAGCGCTTCCCATGGAGGGTTCGTGACGACTACGTCGACGGTGCCGTCATATTCCAAAGTTCCCAGCAAAGAGTCTACGTTCTTAGCGACAATATCCACCTTGATGCCGAGAATTTCAGCACTGTCGCCAACCCGTTTTTTCGCGACCGATAGAGCTTCGAGATCAGTATCCCAAAGGTAAATCCGGGCTTCGTCTATGGATGGAGCGAGCGCCTTGAGCAGCGCATCGACGAGCCTCCCATCGCCGCAAAACGGGTCACATAAGACGACGGTCCTCTTGTCTCGAGACGCGAGACTCGCGCATACTTTCTGGGCCAGACTTTCGGCCAAATGGAAGGGGGTGTAGAACTTCCCGGCCAATCTGTCTCCAAGAGCCTTCCCGGCGACCTTGATGCTTTTGTCGGGAATATGTTTTTCGAAGAAATTCAAAGGAGTGCGTTTAGTTTCGCCTGGTTGGAACAAATGTTCACCACGTCCCGGGTGTCAACATGTTGATTATCCCATTCTTGAGCCGGAGGCCATCACATCGAGTCAAGCATCGGGCCAGACCATGCCTATCGGAGGGTGTCATTTTAAGCACTTAAAAGATCCGCAATTAGGAATGCGCGTCTCGAGAAGTAAGTGAACGGCCTGACGCCTTCTTCGTCCGCATCCTAGGATAACTACTTAGTACGCAATTCGTCTAACCCTTGGTCACAAGGCCTTCAGGGGTACGGATGTAGAGTGTTCCGTTGATTTCGATTTGTTGGCAGAGGGGACGAGATTGGTGCAGAGTTTGATGAAGTAGCCGTCGGGGAAGTCGCCGCCGACCGAAACCGTGGCGCCGGGCCCAGGGCTAGCCACAAAGCCTGCCTCGTAGGCATCCGATAGGAGGTCTAGGATGATGTCGGCGTTGTTGTCGTCGTAAGGGCCGCCGATCTGCCCGGCGCCGTCGCACTCGAAATACTTTCCAGCGAAGCGGTAATGCGCATGGTCTTCAATCTGATCGTCGACACCTCGGCTGAAATAGAAGGCACACTCGCCTTTCTCCTTGATGGCTCTTTCAAGTGCATGGGGATACTCATCGTCGCTCAGTACCTTCACACCATCGGGCCCCTCCTCCAGATACTCAGGTGCCGACGCTACCGCATAGGCCACGACCGCCTCCCGTAGACCCTTCATGACCAAGACGTCCTTCCAGTCAGTAAAGTCGTTCATGAATGATTTCGCTTAAGCTTATTTGGAGGCCTTCGGAGCCAAGCCGGCTTTGGTACGGACATAGACCGCACCATTAATCATGATGGTTTTACCCATTTCGACTAACGCAGTGCATCGGCTAGCGATGAAACTGTCATCTAGCGCACCAGTGGCCTTGGTATAGAAACCCTCAGGCGCGGAGCTCGAAGCAATCGACAAGATTGTGCTCACTGCTTTCTCGAGGTCGCTAAATGGTCCGTCGATGCCGCCATAACTATACGACCAATAATAGGAGCAATAAGGGGTCAGGCCGTTACTAAATCTCCCTGATACCAAAACTGCCCTTTATACCAGGATTTAGTATCAGCAGATAACGAGTAACGGCCTGACCCCTTGAATTAGGGCATAGTCCCTGAAGGGAAACCTGTTTGGATTTGTCGTCATCTTCATGGCAACAGGAGTCATGCCCCGATCGAAGCGCACGCTCTCCAACCAAGGCCTCTATCACGTCTATAACCGAGCGGAGCTTGGTCAGCCCATCTTCGATTCAGACGCGGCCAAAGCCGTCTTCCTTGAGACCATCCTCCAGGTGAGCGAGACGCTGGCTTGGGAACTCCATGCGTATGCGATCATGACCAACCATTTCCATTTGGCGCTCACGACGCCCCAGGCGGACATCGAAGTAGGCATGCATGCCCTCCTTTCGGCCTTCGCGAACAAACACCGCGCCTTCCGGGGGACGATCGGCCACGTCTTCCAATCCCGCTACCGCGCTGACCACTACCCGCTCGGCCAGCTAGCTGGAGACAAGGTCGACTATGTCCACTACAACCCGGTCGCGGCAGGAATCGTCTCCCTGGATGAACTCCGGTATTACCCATGGAACAGTTACCGTCTGATCTGGCAGCCCGCCCTGCGCGACCGTCTGACGATCGGACCGATGCTCGGAGCCTTGTACGGTCTCAGGGACGATCCTGCCGGCTGGCTCGCCTACGAAGAACGACTGCGCCTGCGCATGGCATCGGCCGAACGTAGCCTCACCGATGACGAGCTTTTCGGTTTGGCGCGAAAGACCAAAGCCGGGGCCCTACCCGAGGCGGTTGGTCTTCCCGTGCGTACCGGGATGACATCCGATGGCCACCGACAGGAGCGTGCCGCCGCACAAGAACGCATCCTAGGCGAAGCGCTCGCCGCCGCCGGTATCCTGCCGGAGGATCTACCTGGCCTCGGCAAGAGTGCCGCCGTCAAGGTCGCGGTAGCTCAGGCCATCCAGGCAAGTACCTTGGCGAGTTCGGGGTGGTTGGCCAAGGCGCTGCACCTCGGAAGCGCCGCCAACGTACGCAAGCTGCTACGCCAGGCCAAGGGGTCAGGCCGTTACTAAATCCACCTGATACCAAAACCGTACTTTATCCGCGTATTTAGTATCAGCACCTAACGAGTAACGGCCTGACCCCGTGTTCGGCCCAAATCCACCTAATACCAAAACCGTACTTTATCCGCGTATTTAGTATCAGCACCTAACGAGTAACGGCCTGACCCCGTGTTCGGCCCCATGATGCCCTAAGCATCGTTGCGAAGGACGTACTGAAGCCGCATCTTATCGGCTACCTTGATGCAACGATAAAGATAAAAAGCGGGGGCGCAACGGGGTCAGGCCGTACACATTCGCAGCCAGAACCAAAACTTGCATCATTCATGCCAATTTTGGTTCAGCACACCAAAGGTGAGTCCTTACCCAGTGTTCGGCCTCAAAAATAACCGTATCAGCGTATTAGCCCCATGCACCATCCTTGACACCCTGAAGCCATAAACGAGATTAAAAGTATGTCTCAAAAAGTTGACCTCCCGTGGTCCCCCTTTCGTCGTACCCAAAAGGTCGCTCACCATTTTAACCACGTTAGCTTATTCTCTGGAGCAGGCGGTACAGATATAGGCCTACACTACGCGGGTTTCAAAACACTGTTTGCTAACGATATCGAGAAGAATGCCGTTGAGACGTTCTGGCACAACCTTGACAAGACAAAGTCAGTTGCCGTTTGCGGTGACATTACAGGTATTGAATTACCAACGTTCAAAGGGAAAAAAATTCACCTGCTAACCGCGGGATTCCCATGTCAGCCATTCTCAAATGCCGGCGACCGGATGGGAACAAGCGACCCACGAGGCCAGCTCTACCTAAGCGTGCTTAAGGCTGTAGATCATTTTAAGCCCGAAGTCGTACTTCTTGAAAACGTCAGGGGAATCACCACTAGCTTACATCGAGGCAAACTGGTGATTGAGACAATCATGGAAAACCTCGAGGAGAAAGGCTACAAGGTAAGTTTCAAACTCATTGATGCATCTGATCATAGAGTTGGGCAACGACGACTCCGTCTCTTAATTGTCGGCACCAAAAAGAAAACCCACTTCATCTTCCCGTTAGCTAAAGGGAAAGACGGCCTTCTCATGGGGCAAATTCTGGGGATCAGCACAAAAGGTATCCCGAATAGCGAAGAAAGGGTGAAGCTTAGTCCGGGAACTGAAAGCATGCTCAAATTGGTGCCACCTGGAGGCTCCTGGAAGGATGTCCCTTACGCGAAGCTGACGTCCAGGTTTAAGAAGATCAGAGATAACATGAAGAGGTATCATGCGCCTAAATTTTACCGTAAATTTACCAAAAATGATATCTGCGGAACAATGACAGCCGCATTTACTCCCGAAAACTCCTGCGTATGGAATCCATGTAGCGATAAACTGATGACTGTTCGCGACTGCGCAAGAATTCAAGGCTTTCCCGACTGGTTCGAGTTCAAAGGATCAACCCTTCGATCCAAACACAAGCAAATCGGTAACGCGATTCCTCCACGCTTAGCATTTGAAATTGGGAGAGCGATTGCAGCGCATCTAAAAAATAAGGACGTAATCAAGACAGAAGCGATCAAATATGAATCACTTAAAAATGCATCGGAGTCCATAAAAGTTTCCAAAGAGACCGTAGTTAGATGACAACAAGTTATACGAACGAAAATCGTCCAACGAACATATGGGACGAAAAAATTTGGGCCTACGCGAACATAAAGGCCGCCCGTGATCATAGCGTCGTCATCGGAAGCGAACTCAACGAAAAGGCCGCTGAAATAATCGGTCTTAGCCTAGAGCAAAAAGAAGAGAGAGCGAAAAACAAAAAACTTAGACATGTCGTCACGTCCGAATGGGCGAGGACTGAACTAAAAAACAAGGGGCTAATCTCTAACGAAGACAAAGGGTCAGGTGTCTGGAAGCTAACCCCATCCGGCATGAAGATCAATTGTGACACCTACGAATCTTTTATAACCGACTATAAAAAAATATCTAAAACCAAAATGAACTACATCAGCCAAGGCTCAATTAATATAGCAATTAACGATGCAGCCTTTAACGAGAATCTGAAAAGCGGGAACGCCACAACGCACACTTCGTTGATCTTCCAAACCTTAGCTTTTTTCGCAGCCACAAGCGGCAAAGGTAGCAACATTGAGATAAAAGCCCGAACTTCAGGAAGAAAGTTACTTTCATCAGAGTACACGAAACTAGTCGCACGAAGATTAACTAATTCAGGAGAAGACGGAGAAGAAGGTTACCTTTCTTCACTGGGTACGAAAAGCCGGGACAGCTATCAGATTAATACGAACAAAAGTGCGTCTGAAACCTTAAGCTCAAATTTTTTAACAAACATTGCAGTACGAAAACAGTATGCCGATTTTAGTTACAGCAACGAAGACGATGTATTGACGGCAAACCCTCTACTTGAGGAATTCAGACTTTCGTTATCCGAACTTGATGTATCCGGAGTAAAATCTTTGATAACTCTGGCACTTCGCTCGGTTGAACTGCCAGCATTACCTCTGTCCACACAGGACGTTAAAAGAGTCCTCATCGATAAATTCGGGGTAGCGGGGGAAGCGATGTGGGAAATTCTCCCAGAGAAAGATGCGGTCGAGGTGATCTCTACTGACGATAAAATTGCTTCACTGGGAGTGGTGGCATCAAAAAACACAACCAACGTTGGCCTCGAACACTCAACTCGGCTTGTCTGCGCATTAGCGTCAAAACCATTCGTCATCCTTGCTGGTGGTACAGGCACAGGAAAAACGAAATGCGCTATCGAAGTAGCACGAAAAGTTTGCCGCAAAAAAACCGAGGGTCAGCCTGCGGACTATGAAGTCGTTGCCGTTGGCGCTGACTGGACCGACACCCGACCTCTTCTCGGTTACGAAAATATCCTCGGCGCCGCTACGACTTATACCGTACCCAAGGCCCTCGACCTTATCATCAGAGCTTCGCGCAACCCCGAACGTCCCTTCTTTCTCATCCTGGATGAGATGAATCTATCGCATGTAGAACGTTACTTCTCTGACTTCCTTAGCCTAATGGAGGCAAAGAAGATCGATGTAGAGGCATCAACGATCAAGCTGCATTCAAACGAAAAGGGGATGACATCTACTGATGGAAATGCCGGCGGAACCGTCGCCCAGCGTATCACCTGGCCGGATAATCTCTTCGTAATCGGCACAGTGAATATCGACGAAACAACCCATATGTTCAGTCCTAAAGTGCTAGACCGGGCACACGTTGTCGAGTTCAAGCCCAGCAAGGAAGATGTCTCAAACGGTTTGAAAGAACGATTGGCATGCACTTCTGATGACGAAGAGGAGATTGCGACCTGGTCAACCAAACTAGGCCCTGACATTTGCGGAGTTAAGCTGAAGGTAAAACTTAAAATAGCCCTAGCCAATGTCCCTGAGAACGACAGAAAGAAAATCATAGAACAAGCAGAATCACGTATCATGAAGGTTTGGCAGATTCTGCATACCTCCCGCTTCGGATTCTCTCATCGCACCGCGCAGGAGACTGCAGATTATATTTTCATAAGTCATATGATATGCGAAAAGCATACTGATATCCTCGGGAACAAGCCATCGTGGGAAGAGCTCACCGACCTAGCTTTTCTTCAGAAAGTCCTTCCAAAGATTAATGGCTCCTCAGAGACCTTAAGAACTATGCAACCAGTCACGGATCAAAAGGCTCTGGCAAAAGATATAAGCCTTCTTGACGCGCTTATTGATGAATTCAAGCAGGAACCCGTTATGAATGTTTGTATCCGAAAGCTTGAAGAGATGAAAGTCACACTCGATAGAGAGCATTTCGTAAGCTTCATCCAGTGAACGCCAGGACGATAAAGCGCGTCCCCTGGTTTCTTTTTCGCGAAAGCGAAAAAGCAAATTGGCATTTCATCGGAGCCACATCAGCGGCTGGTGATTCACGCAAAATCTGGGTTGATAACAGTACCGTCAAAGGCAGCAACCTAGTCTTTGTGCCGGATGTATTCTCCGAGTCTGACGGCCTTCTAATCTCCGAGAGAAAAGATGACGGAGAACTTGTGAATGTAAAAGTGATCGGTGAATCCACGTCGCACTACGAATTCGAGAATACGAAATTAAAACAAGAAGACGATGGGCTTCAATATTCCATAACCATACCCAGCGATGCCTTCAAAGATACTTTAAAAATAGGAGAACTGATCGACATTTCAAAAGGAGTCCCAGGCCTAACGTTCGAAGTCAGCACCTCAGATCCTACATTCTTCCTTATCAAGAAACCCGGCCAGCCTGTCGATTCAGCCCTTTATTTCGGAGCAACCAGCTATGTGGATAAGTACGACTTCAATTGGCCGAGTTCGCAAGATGAATGGCAGGACGTCCCAACGCCTAATGGCGAAATGGTGGGTGTTTTCTCTCCAGCCCTTACAGGACCAGAACTTCAGATAACTCCATATTCCTCGAGTTTTCTCAGCAGGCTCAGATTGCTTGAAAACACTAGGTATTCATGGGCGCTTCTAAGGGGTACTGCTGGACAACCTATCTCCGAGGCCAAGCCTCACGATAAGTTATCCAATCTTACTTGGGGATCTTCGAATAACAAAATCAGCCACGAGGGTAATTCGCTTGGGACTTTTAACTTTAAGAATTTCCTAGGCTCCGCCGTAATAAAACTGGACGGAGAAACTTTCGTTCAAGTTGAGTCAACTTCGCTAAAGATCGGGTACGAAGATGAATACCTTAGAATGCTGAAGGACCTCACGGAAGAAGTGCTAGACCAGATTATTGACAATTCGAGCATTACCTCTGCCCGCCTCAAGGCCGGCTCTTCAGCCAATAAAGAGAATGTCTTCGGGAAATACATCCTACTTAAAGCTGCGCTACCATTAAACAGACTAAAAAGTAGCTGTGCGATCATCATGTCGAAGCCCCACACCTCCCTAGCCTCTTCACTCAAGTGGCTCCCCGCATCGGCCGCCAGTGGGCGCTACGCCATGCAAAATCCAATCTCGCGGATAAGGTGGGCAAATACCGGAACAAGTTACCAAGTGAATCGCAGGCTGAAGCCTGCTGAAGTACTCGAAGACAAGCGTTTAGAATCTGTCGACACACCGCCAAACCAATTTACCAAGTTTGCGCTGCGTAAGTTCAAAGAAGTGTGCGAGAGCATCCATGAGAATGCATCTCGCTATGGCGAAAAACACGCATCTGATGCCAAGGCCTATGCCGAGGTTTGCGGGAGACTGCTACGCCTACCCCCTTTCAGGGACTGCACCGATATTCGAACTATACCTTTTGATAATCAAGTACTGCAGAAGCGCCTTGGATATCGCGAAATATTTCGCGCCTGGATTACGAGCAACCTCGGCCTGAGCATTAAGGAACTATCGTCCCAAGGCCTACTTTCACCCGAGGCGGAAAACAGGGACGCTCCTAAGTTATATGAACTTTGGCTGATCTCCCACCTTAAGAAGGCTTTAAAAGGACTATCTATTGACAATAAATTTATACATGAAGAGTTGCCCTACGAAGATGAAGGTCAGATCAAAATCTTTAAAAGCACCAGCAATCCTCTCTGTATAGTCCGAAGCGGAAAAAAACTACTCATTGCACTCTACTACAACAGATCTTTTAAAGCGAAAGGGAAACCAGGGGCACATAACCCGAGTTACTCCGTTGAACTGAAGCCTGATTATACAATTGAAATTTTACAGCCTGAACGTCCGGGCGAAACCGCCGTAACCGACCTGGATGCTTACATCAAACTGCGCGATGTCTCGCCTCCCTCCCGACGACCTGAAGCTGCCGGTGATACTTCTTACATACATTTCGACGCCAAGTTCAGGATTAATAACGTTCGAGACCTCAGTGAAGATGACCCGACCAAGGCAAAGCCTGCGGACATCTACAAGATGCACACCTACAACGAGGCCATCTACGGCACGGTAACTTCTATCATTTTATACCCAGGCAAAGCACCCAACGAAAAGAAGGGCGAAGAAGACGCCCAATACACAAAGTTCACCGACCTAGTGCCCGGCGTTTCTGCACTGGCAGTCAGGCCTGACAAGGATGCCACAGGGAACGCATGCTCAGAACGTGCCATTGATACGCTGAAGGAAAGGCTAATCAAAATCATCGATCTCATAGATTCAGGGGGCGAGGAAGGACGTGTAGAAGAAAGCAAGGGGCATGGAGACTACCTGCGCATGCGCGACGCCGAGACAGAAGCCCTGCAGCCGGGTAGGCCTTATGGCAAGACGTTCAAGTACCGAAGGCTTCCCACACGCCCTGTGGATAATATTTAGCCAACACTAGCCGGCGGGGGTTGCAGTCGGGTGCGGGTCGGGTAGACCAGACACAACCCCATGCCAATGGCTAAGCCTATCCAACATTTCGCCCCGTGGGATTGTTCCCTGGCAGAGCACGCCGCCGGTGTCATCCTTGCCGGACGGATAGCCAAGCCGTTCTTCGATCTCCGCGGCGTCACGATCATCGTGCCTTCGCGTTTCGCCGCCCGCCTCCTTGAGGAGAAACTGGCGATGGCGGCGCCTGCAGGTGTCCTCGGGGCTGACATAGTCACTCCGGAGCAGTTCCTTAACTGGGGTGAATCTACCGCGCAGGTCAGCACGCCGGAGTCCGCGACCCTCGCCTGGATCGAAACGCTGCAAGGTATCGATCGCCAAAACTACGCCGGATTCTTCACGGGCAACCAATCGGGCCCGGTGCCCTCCTTCGATGAAGCCCGAGCCCTGGCAGAAGACTTCATCAAGCTCCAGCAGCAGTTGGGCCAGACCGCCGGCGGCATGAGCTTCGCGCAATTGGCCGAGTTCGACCTCAGTGACTCCAAGTCTGTCGACGACCGAGAGACGAGCCGCTGGAAAGCCCTGGCTGAACTCGAGAAAATCTACGTCAAGAAACTCGCCGACGCCGGTTTGGTCGACCATAACCGACGCCGCTGCCAACTCGCCATCAGCGACCCCCTGCCCTCCAATATCCGCAGCATCTGGCTCGTCGGCGTCTCCGACCCCCAGCCGCTCCTCATCACGGCTCTCAAGCGCTTCATGGATTCCAAGGGCCTCACGGAGGGGCTCAACATTGTCATCAAGGGCGACAAGCAGGAGGCCGACCTCTTTGACGACTTCGGCCAGCCGATAACGGCCAAGTGGATCGATCGTCGGATGGACTGGCCCACGTTCCAGGAACAGGTCCATGTCGTCAGGAAGCCCCAGGATGGCTTCACCAAAATCAAGGATTTACTGACCCAATACCATGCTGCGGGCAATGGTACGAAGCAGTGCGCCCCTTACGGCCGGGTGAGTATCGTCGCCTGCGACCGCAAGACGCACACGAGTCAGATCGTCAGGCTGCTCCACGAACTTCCGGGAGCCAAAGCCGGCAAGGGCATCAATAGTGCCGACCCCCAGGGCTCCCCGCACGGGAAACACCCGATCCATATCTCGATGTGTCTGCTGCTCGATCTCATCGAAACGCCCACTTTCGCTAATGTAAGGCGAGCACTCCTCAACCTCACCCTCTTCCGCAGCCTCACGCCTACGGGCACATCCTTCGAGAAACTCAACGAGTGCTTCGATGTCTTAGATCGCATCGTCCCGCCTCAGCAGCTACCGGACCTCCTCAACCTGGCAAAAGCCTATAAGCTACGCCTCGAAGACAAGACCCAAACCGAACTCATGGATCGGCGAGAGAAGTTCGAAGTGGGCAGCATCGCCAGCACCCATGAGACGCTATCGAAGTTCAGCGAAGTCGTCCGCGACCAGCTAGACGAATGCCAGAGCGCCAGCGCCGCCTGCGAAGCCCTGTTGAAGCTTACCGGTGGTTCCAAGCCCGCCGACCCGTTCGGTGAAGACGTCTCGCAAGCAATCCGAAGAGCCATCCAGGCCATCGAGAAACGAGCCAAGGCGCTTGGCATGTCCCCGTTCGAATCCCTCCGGATTGCGTGCGAATCCACCAAGGAAGAGAGCTACCGAGGCGACGTTAAGGTCGATGCCGTCAATCTGCCCGGCTGGATGGAAATCGCATGGGAGCCGACTCCGCACATGGTCATCTATGGCATGACTGATGACGTCGTCCCAGGCGGCACGCACGCCCACAACTACCTGCCGGCAAGCCTCAGAAAGAGGCTAGGCCTGAGCGACCCCGAAAAGCAGTTCGCCATCGCGGCCTATACCTTCGAGCAAGCCATGCGCTTCCGTCAGAAGGCCGGCCATCGCCTGGACGTCATCGTACCGACCGCCAACGAGTCAGGAGACGGCATCAGGCCCTCCCGAATCCTCTACATGGGGGAAACCCTCATCGGAGCCCAGGGACGCCTTGAA
>Ga0209768_10002427_pt1 | contig 11570 bp, 13 predicted proteins | sample LauGreSBDMM110SD_3_FD_187564 | JGI IMG/M metagenome (GOLD analysis project Ga0209768, IMG submission 187564) | Freshwater lake microbial communities from Lake Michigan, USA - Sp13.BD.MM110.SD (SPAdes) (version 2) | ecosystem: Environmental > Aquatic > Freshwater > Lake | place: Lake Michigan... | reverse complement strand
TTATTTTGTGCTTTTAACGTTTCTAGTGCTTTTAGAAACGTTGGAAAAGATGGGTTTTCAGTTTTAATATTGTCAGTTTCATTTGATTTATCATTTATATAATTATCTAATACTGTATATAAAATTTGTTCCAAATTATTTATATCCTTGGGGAAAAGGCTATATGTCAGTTTGCCACCACGTCTTATTTTATGATTAATAATTTTAATAGCAGCTATTAATTTAACGGTATTATATTGGTCGTGTGAAAGGGATGTATTATTAGGATAAATTATTTTAATTATTCTATTCAAAACCTCATTTTTTGTTGCTTTTGTTTCTGCTGCTGTTGCTGCTTCTGCTGCGGCTGCTGCTTCTGCTTCTGCTGCGGCTGCTGCTTCTGCTTCTGCTGCGGCTGCTGCTGTTGCTTCTACTACTCTTGCTGCTTCTTTTTCTGCTGCGTCTGCGGTTGCTGCTTCTGCTGCTGCTGTTGTTTCTGCTTCTGCTGCTGCTGCTGCTGCTTTTCTTGCTGCTTCTTCTTCTTCTTCTTCTGGTGATGCTGCGTCTTCTTCTTCTTCTTCTGGTGATGCTGCGTCTTCTTTTGCTGCGTCTGCTGCTTCTGCTTCTGCTTCTGCTGCGGCTGCTGCTTCTGCTTCTGCTGCTACTCTTTTTTCTGTTGCTACTCTTTCTTCTGCTGCTTCTTTTTGTCGTTGTCGTTCTGCTTTATTGCGGACTTGGATTTGTATTTTTACTGCGGCTACTGCTTTTTTTACTGCTTCTCTTTTTATTGCTTCTTCTTCTGGTGATGCTTCTGCTGTTTCTGTTGCTACTCTTGCGTCTGCTTTTACTTTTGCTGCTTCTGCTGCTGCTGTTTCTGCTTCTGCTGCTGCTGCTGCGTCTGCGTCTGCTGCTGCGGCGTCTGCGGCTGCTTTTCTTGCTTCTTCTTCTGCTGCTGCTTTTGCTGCTTCTGCTGCTGCTGTTTCTGCTTCTGCTGTTTCTGCTTCTGCTGCTGCTGCTGCGTCTGCTGGTGCTGGTGTTGTTTTTAGTGCTGCTGCTGCGTTTGCTGCTGCTGCGTCTGCTATTGCTTTTGCTGCTTCTTTTGTTGCTGCTGCGGCTGCTGCGTCTGCTGCGTCTGCTACTCTTTCTGCTGCGTCTGCGTCTGCTGCTGCTTTTCTTGCTTCTTCTGCTTGTTTTGCTGCGGCTGCTGCTTCTTCTGCTGCTGCTGCTGCTGCGTCTGCGGCTGCTTTTCTTGCTGCTTCTTCTTTTGCGGCTTGTGTTGCTGCTTTTGCGGCGTCTGCTGCTGCTGCTCTTGCGTCTGCTGCTGCTTCTCTTGCGTCTTCGTCTGCTTCTATTCTTGCTACTTTTTCTTTTGCGGATTCGGTTACTTGTGTTGCTGCTTTTGCGGTTGGTGCTACTTGTGCTGCTTGTGCTGGTCTTGGTGCTGGTACTTGTGCTGATACTTGTCTTGGTGCTGGTCTTGATTCTGGACATTTTTGAGTATCTGTTGCCATATAGGTGATTAAACTTCCAATGATAAATGCCCCTAATACATTTGTATTGAAACTCATATATAATTTAGTAATAAAAAATTGATTTTAAAAATTTTGATAAACGTATATAAAATGAACGTCTTCAATGTCATTGGTTCTCTCGACCGTATTCAAGCTACGTGCACTTTCAAAAAACTACACTTTGTTGACTCGCACATACTTTATCCAAACGGTAAAATCAAAGTTACGATTGAAGATAAAACCACGTTTACTCTCATTGAAGGCGATGAACTTGTAGCGTCCAAGCTCATTCGTGACATTGCTATTTTAGCGTTGGATTGTCCTTATTATACCGTCACCATGGAAGAATGGGATGAACTAAAATGAACCTAAATTGCCCAAATATTGTTTATTTCAACTTTTGAATTAAAGATGTTAATGTATTTTGTAATTCTGTTGTATTGGCCATTTTGTCGGGAAATTCTTTTAACTGTTTAAGATACATGTTTAGTTTTTCTATGTTCATGTCATGTTCAATATCTTGTTCAATTTTAGATATTAAAAGTGCTTGACGTACTTCTTCTGTATATAATTGTGCGTCTGTTAGACAATTTATTTCAACTGCAACTGGTGCATGTTCTATTTTGTTATAATGTGTCTCTATCTTATCTATTATGTCTTCAGGTAATTTACCTAGACCCAATACAACCTTTCCATCTATATTAAATATATGAGGAGTATTTTCTGTTAATGGGTCTAAATAATAACCAGTTTTTGAAATGTTTTTTTCAATATTAAAAATTACAATTCCTTTTAAGTCACATAATTTAAATATTTTTAAAAACGTTTCCATAAACTGTTTCACATCCATTTTGTATGAAAAAAAGTCTTTAAATTTAGTTGATTCAGCTGCTTTTTTTAATACATTAAATAAATAAGAATACATATATGTTTTTGGGTCAGTTTTTGGGTCAGTTTTTGGGTCAGTTGGGTCAGTTTTTGGGTCAGTTGGGTCAGTTGGGTCAGTTTTTGGGCCAGTTGGGTCAGTTTTTGGTATTTTGGTATTTTGTAATATTAGCTCCAACGACGCAATAAATCCTTTATTACTCTTATTCATTTGTAACCTTATGTCTGGAGGATTATAATAATTACCAAAATTATATGATTTGTTTCTAATGTCTTTATATTTGCCTTTAATTTCACGTAATGAAATGTCGTTCTTATTACTAAATATACTTTGTGAAAATGTAAAAATATCAGGAGTTGTTTTTAGTGCTGGTGCTGGTGCTGGTGCTGGTACTGGTGCTGTTTTTAGTGCTGGTGCTGGTGCTGTTTTTAGTGTTGGTACTGGTACTGGTGCTGGTGCTGTTTTTAGTGCTGGTGCTGGTGTTGTTTTTAGTGTTGTTTTTAGTGCTGGTACTGGTGTTGTTTTTAGTGTTGTTTTTAGTGTTGTTTTTAGTGCTGGTGTTGGTACTGGTACTGGTGTTGGTACTGTTTTTAGTGCTGGTGCTGGTACTGGTGCTGGTGCTGGTACTGGTGTTGTTTTTAGTGCTGGTGCTGGTGCTGGTTCTGAGTTTGATAAAAAACTTGGTTCTTTTCTGATTTGTCTTAGTTTTCGGGTGCATTTGGGTCGATTTTCCGTTGCCATGTAGGATATTAAACTTCCAATGACAAATGCCACAAATACATTAAAACTCATATATTGAGTTCATAAAAAATTGAAATATACCTTCCAATTATAAAGAAACATGACGTGCACATGGAACAACGCTGAGATGACTGAAATTCTACTTACCAAATCCAATGGAACTCTTGTGTTAAAAGAAGGAGTGTGCATCACTTATGAAGGACGTGAGCTTGGTGTTCGCATCGAAACCATACCCAAAAACACCGAAGGTCCTATTGGATTGAATTATTTACCGTGGCGTGGAAACCAATGGGCTACTTATCAATTTAGTATTTCAAAAGGAAATCTAAGACGACTTGTCTGCTATCCAACTGGTATACATACGTGGGGACAACATATAAATTGGGAAACGGTAGAACTCATTACGATTGTATAAAAAGTTTTCAAATGCGTAAAATATTTTCTTTTACATTAATGATGAAGAGCAGGGTGTGACCCTAACAGGTCTAGGGTGTGACCTTAACAGAGTGCATTGTGTAGGGTATCCTATAGGTATGAACCGAGAAATGAGGGTGGAAACAAGAAATGAAGGTGGAAACGAGAAATGAGGAAAACAAAAAGGCGTTATGGTATGGATTTACATGGTATGATTCCGTACAATCCAAAATTTGCATTGATATCTTAGTGCCGAATTATAATCTTTGAATTAGTTATGGGGGCACTTTTGTCTATAAATGAACCAGGTGGACTTTTGTATATGAATCCAAATATAGTTAAGCTTGAAAAGTGTTACGAAAACTGTTCTAAAAAATTAAAACTTAAAAGGGTAACATCAGAACTTAAAGAAAAACACACATCAGAACTTAAAGAAAAACTCGATGATGATGAGGCAACTCTGCGAGCATCGGGTCTCGGTGGAAAACGAACACGACACAAAAAGAGAAAACGTAATACTAGGCGTAGAGTATATGGATCTTTAGTGCGGAATTTATAAATTGAATAGTTAAAGAAAACAACGAAAAACAGATGAACATGAATTTGTTGGAGATCATAAACTGATTCGTGATAAGGCGATGCATCTAAATAAGGTTGCCCTGCTTGAGAATGTGATTCTATTTACAATGATAAAAATAAATGGGTTAGTGTTATTTTGTACGGTATTTTTTTGATAAAGTGTGTTCCTTTATGGACGTTACGACATACGAAGCAAGTTCTGGCTACGTTAGTCTTGTTGTATGTATTTAGCGATGGTAAAAATGTAATTTTAATCTTGCAGAAAAATTACCAAGCTGTTCAATACTCCAATGAGTTTTTTACTAAAAAAAAATGGGGAATGTCCCCTAAACGCCTTTTACATGACAATGCGTACCTTGCGTTGCTCCGGAGTCTTGCACACAAATACTTGCCAGTACAACTCATGTCCTCGACGATTGGCGACATAAACGATGCGGGGAATTTCGCCAACAGGAATCACGCCGTTTTCTTTCTGGAGCTTTTCATTTCGCACAAGTCGTTCCATGAGTTGCACGGCGTGTGGTTCTTTGGAGTAGGTCGAATAATGAATCCAGAACTTTCGAAACGTCGTACCATTTCGGTCGTACTCTTTCATATCAATAAGGTCGATGACACCGAGTTTGAGCTCGTCAAACTTGATGCGTACATCTTCCACAGTGGTCATTGAGAGTGCTTTGGAAATGCAAATGGAAGCCATGATGCACATCTACTTGAAACATCATTTCAATTTTAAATACTTAAGATATGAAATTCATAACGGATTTAAAATTGAAATGATTTTTGTCTATAGGATGTATACAGCATGAAATCGTTCAAATTCACCAATCCATTTTCGTCACGGGATGAATCCTTTTGCATGGTTAACATTACTGTAAATGAAAAAACGATAGACGGGAAGACGTATTTCGACATTATCTACACGCATACGTTTGAAGGCGACGAAGCCTCACGACCGGTTGTGGTGCCATGGGACGATGACGACGATAAGGATGGCGTGATTGTGGTTAAAAACGCAATGACTCAAATCATGGTGGACTATTTACTCGCCGATCCAGAAGAATTGGTAAAGGTTTCAGGAACATCGACGGCGCAACACTATCGCACAATCATCATGGATAATCTGAACCAACTTTGGGATTAAACCGATTCACTCACACTTTTTTAAAAAGATGCGGATAAAAAATTGAAATGTCGTGAAAAATACAAAATAAACCATGTTTCCTGTGTCTCAAGATTTTTATGTGTGGGTCAGAAACCATCGACTTGTGCTTGAAGAGTTGATGTTAGTGTGGTAATTGCAAGGTATTTAAATAAAAAATTGAAATGAGTCTTTTACAAGAATGGTATATAATCATCATGGCATCCATTTTCATTTCCAAAGCACTCTCAATGACCACTGTGGAAGATGTACGCATCAAGTTTGACGAGCTCGAACTCGGTGTCATCGACCTCATTGATATGAAGGAGTACGACCGAGACGGGACCACTTACCGCAAATTCTGGATTCATTATTCGACCTACTCCAAAGAACCACACGCCGTGCAACTCATGGAACGACTTGTGCGAAATGCGACACGACAGAAAGAAGGCGAGTTGATTCCTGTTGGCGAGATTCCCCGCATTGTATACGGCGTCAATCGACGAAATAACGACATGTACTGGCAAGTGTTTGTGTGCAAGACTCCGGAGCAACGACGCAACGACCAAGAAGATAAGTTGACGAAACCCAAGGTACGCATTGTCATGTAAGTTTAAAAAAAACACGGTCAGGCGGACCACGTTTTTTTTGCAACGACCTTTTTATAAAATGTGTTCTGCGTCTCTTTAATTTTTCCAACTATGCTAAAATGTCTTTTTTCTTCAAATTAATGAATGTTATGACACAATTGCCCTTTTTTATAAACAAAATATATATGCTTCGGCTGTATTCTGATCCTGACTTTGTAAAAACAAAAGCACGAAGATTGAAATTAAATCAAGTCTATGAATCGACACGCAAGAATAAAAAATATATGATTCACGACGGACATCATTTTATTCACTTTGGACAAATGGGGTATAAAGATTATACGAAACATCGTGACCGTCAAAGACTTCATCAATTTAGACAACGCAATTGGAAATGGGAAGATGCTCCAGTGTATTCACCTAGATGGTTATCATGGCATTTATTGTGGTAGTTTAAAACTCGAAATGATAAGCACACATCTTACAGTGGCGACACACTTTGTGATTGCAACCCATAGGATAAGTGCATTTTCGTGTCGTTTTACTTTTTGTAGGGCATTGGATGTGCTTATTATTACACCAGGCACGAACACGAGCAAGCACTGGAGCAAGCACTGGAGCAATCACTGGAGCAATCACTGGAGCAAGCACTGGAGCAAGCACTGGAGCAAGCACTGGAGCACGAGGCGTTCGTACAACCGGACGCTCAAATGGCAATATGCGTGGGTACAACTCACGGTATAGCATTTTCAATTCTGCCTCGTAAGATGCAGGTGTCCGATTCCCTGAACGGTTTTCATTTTTGCGGCAAAGAGGACATTTGATAATGCGTCCGTGGTGGGTTGGTTTGGTTTGAAGTCGAAGAGTCGTTTCACACGAATGGCATATTTCGTGTGCCACTTTAGACCCGCATTTGATTTTATAAGGCGCAGTAGTAGGTTCGAAGCAAATGAGACACTCCATCTTTGGTATAACATTTCACACGCAAGCTTAATTCAATTTTTAATAAATCCGTTAACGGATAGAAATAAAATTGAAATTGAAAATTATGTAAGTCATCATATCCGAATCATGTTCGCAACAATCATTTCTCGCTCTTTCGCTGACTCAATGGCTGGATTCACTGAGACAATTCTTAGTGATGCTATCGAACGATTATCTGCCAAGTATAACTTTGACAAAGCCGAAGCGATGGCGTTCCTCATGACGGGAGGCGTTCAAGTTAAACTTCCCACTCTCGAAAAGTCCAAGCTTCCATGGACTGGTGTGGTAGATGAATCGTGTTGTCGTGCTATTTTAAAAAATGATGGATTGTTTACGCAGTGTCAACGCCCGTTTGTCAACGGAACTTGGTGTAAAAAGTGTGCGAAGGACGTCGAAAAGCATGGAACTCCGCCCAATGGAGACGTGGATGCTCGGTTGATTACGGACATCATGAAGTACAAAGTAGGTAAATTTGAGGTCAAGCCTTACATCGAGTACATGGATAAAAAGGGCATTACGCAGGAACAAGTGGATGAAGCAGTACATGAATACGGATTGACGATTGACCCACGACAGTACGAGAAGAAGAAACGAGGACGGCGTACAACGGCACGAGAAATGATGCCAGCGGAAATGACGAATTCATCGGACGATGAACATGCGGAACGGCGTGCAATGAGTGAAGAAGACCGACTTTTGCCTGAAGACCGAATTTTGCCTGAATTCCACGTCCAAGCTGACGTCTTGACACGAGAAGACGGAGAAATTGAAGAAAGTGATGAGGAGTTGGATGAAGATGATTATGTACCGCCTACACTTACCCTTCAAGGTATCACCGAGATGAAAAAGGAAGAAATTCTTAAAGTGTGTATGCATTACGGCATCAACACTGCACAGCCACTCAAAACACTTCGTCTTGAACTAAAAGGTAGAGTCGTATAAAAAAAACAGTCGTATAAAAAAAACAGAGTCCTTGCGTGGACATGTTTTTTTTAAATCAAAATTGAAACGTCTTTCTTTTACATGTTTTCAACTTCATTTATTAAATACACTTACCAGTATTGGGACGAGGTGTTTATACCAGTTATTGTGTTATTCTTTCTATAATTACGAATAAAATTGAAACGATACTTTTTTTTATCAACGTATTACTCTTTACATGGATTCGTTTACTATTCAATCCGGTTCCCAGCAGGATTATTCTGGACATGCCCATTACAAAAATACATCGTATTGTTTTGTGTTTGACGGACATGGTACCAATGTTTGCATTGATACCATACGATCCATTAACATGAATCCGATTGCACTTTCCGAGTCGCCACCGCATGCCGTTCAACAACTTCTTCCCTCCATGAAAACTTCCGGTGCTACCTTTGTTCTTGCTAGAATCACGGAAAACACACTCGAAGTCTTTCACGTCGGCGATGCTAAAGCAAGGGTATTTATTAACGGGCGCATGATTCATGAAACCACGGACCATACGTTTCTCAATCCTAGCGAAATTGAAAGAACCAAGGGACGTGTCTCCATTCAACCTAGTAAGGTTCCGTTTCCAGTGTCTGACACGGACGTTGAAATGATTGATTCGCCGGTTGGATATTTTAACAACGGAACGAAACTTGTTCCCAGTCAAGCACTTGGACATTGTGGCATTACTGGATTGCTTCCCGGACACTTTGTTCATACCTTTGATACATTTGACCATGTTAGGGTTGTGTGTGGTTCGGACGGATTTTGGGACATGCTGCCTCCAACAGAAGGAAAGGCACAGGCACTTGCAGAAGAAGCAGTACGACGATGGAAACAAAAGTGGAATTTTCAAGGAACAAAAACAGATTACGGGGGAAGTATTGATGATGTATCGGTCGCTATTTTAGACAATCAAGTTGCCATTCCGCCTACGGTTTGTATTCCCTATTCCATTCCCTGTTTCACCAAAGAACATGTACGATACGCTTTTCCCTTACCGATACGTAAAGTTGATGAAGTCCGTGTTGGAAATCATAAACTCTTCTTCTTGCATTTACATCTTCTTCAAGACCATTCCTTTCTGCGGAACATTTCTGAAAAACAGGTCAAGTTGTATTGGGACGAGGACTGGTTTTGGCACTTGAAACTGCGTGGTTCGTTTACCTTGTTGCCTCAAGAATTCATTGATTTGGAGCTTTCACTTGACCATTATGATGATTATATACCGGCGGCGTCCATTACTAAAATCATGACATTTCTTATGTAAAAAAAAACAAAGTCCTTGCGTGGACGTTTTTTTAATGAAGCTAACAGTCATTGCACTGGGTTATACAGTTTCATTTATAACTCAGAAATGAAACAAAAAATGAAGTTACATAACCCATTGCACTGGGTTATACAGTTTCATTTAACTCAGAAATGAAGGTTGAAACAAAAAATGAAGGTTGAAACAAGAAATGAAGCTAACATTCAAAGTTTCTTTTAATCTTCTCTAACTTTTTTTTAATCTTCTCTAACCTTTTTATATTCTCATGGTTTATATTCTCTAACCTTTTTATATTCTCTAACCGTTTCATATTCTCAAACCTTGTTTTAAAGAACATAAACACGTCGTATCGTTGATTGGGTCTTGAAAGATGTGGGGTTGGAAGTAGGGAGTCTTCTTCGTTGAATTCGTTCTCACGACGAGACTGCGATTGTAGAGCAATGTTTTTCGCACGTTTCCACTTGGCAGACGCTTGGTGATTTTGGCGACGAGGTTTTACACCAGCGTATTCGAGTTTTGTCATTTTGGACATACGGGTTTGAACACACTCCATGAGGCTTTTACAATCCTTGATACAATATTGTTTCAATTTTATTTAAATACGTTAAGAAATGAAATGTTTTAAAAAAATGGGGTTTTATCCCCCTTTTTTTTTTTAACGGTTTCGTTCGCATGAACCACCGTGTTTTTTTCCGCCGGTTTCGTGGCAATACGCACAGCAATGATGTTTGTCTTTTTCCGTGAAGTGAGGGGGGGGTTTTGAGTGAATTGTAAATTTCTTGCAACCAATACACTTGGGTAAGCACTTGGGCAAATCACGGGGTTTTGGTTGTGCTTTTGGTTGTGCTTTTGGTTGTGCTTTTGGTTGTGTTTTTGGTGCTTTTGGTGCGTTACGAAACTCGATACGGCGTGCTTTTGCCACTTCAATTTCAACACGGCGGTTCTCTAAGTCCAGAAGTATTTCCTCTTCCTCTAAACATTCAATGTCACCCCAACGAGCACCCCTTGCGAGAAGAGACGAAGACGTTTTGTAATTCATTTGTCAGGTTCATGCAAACTTATACTCCGCAATGTTTCAATTTTAAATAAATCCGTTAAACATACCATTCCGTTAAAAAAAACGTCCACGCAAGGACTTTTGTTTTTTATACTTTATACGAACCTAACGCCTTAAACACACAAAAGATGGCTTCGCTTGGACTTACTTTCTCGGGGGGGATGTCTTTTACCAGCGTTTTGATTAACGCTATGGTATTTCACGGGGGATTCTTTGTCCATATATCTTGGTATTACAAAATAACGTTTCAATTTTTAACCAAGCAAATTGACGTTTTTCTATGTAGCTTAAGTCGTGCATAACTTACAAGACGACCGGCAGTCTGGACATTGACATTTCGTTTTGACAGAGCATAAACGTTCGGTCTTTACTGAATTGTATTTCTCGGGGATGTTTACCATCGGCATTTGATATCTATTAGTATTACATTGCGTTTCAATTTTAAAAAAAAAAACGTGTCCACGCAAGGACTCTTGTTTTTTTTACCACCCTGCTCCCAGAGGGGATTTGTTCAAGAGAGCGGAGTGGGTTTGAGAAAACACATAATTGGCGTACCGTTGATTGCGACCTGACACATGCGTTGATGGAAGAAGCGTCTCCTCGAGGAACTCGTTCTCACGGCGGGACTGCTTTTGCAAAGCCACGTTTGTTGCACGCTTACACTTCGACGACTCCACGTAATTGACTTGCAAGAATTGAGCATGTTTTGACATCACGTATTCGAGCTTTGACAACTTTTGATACTCACGCATTTATGTTGGATTACTACTTCATTGTGTTTCAATTTTATTTAGATACGTTGCACATTTAAAATTGAAACGCTTTCCATACACAAACGAGTTTTCAACGGATTTATTTAAAATTGAAACTATTTTTCTACTTGACACTCACACTCCTTGACACGCCATGAATTGCCCCATCTGTTACGATGATTCCGACAGCATGTACACCATCGCATGTGGCGCTAAAACACCACACCAAATTTGCAATACATGTGAAATCTCTTTGCGATTAGCTTCCACTCCAACCAATCTCGGACGATTCCATCAAATGTCCCATGTGTCGGGTTGTTGAACCTGTACAAGGAATACGCTCCATACAATCCTACCAAGCTGAACTTCTACAATCCTACATGGTTGCTCCTTTCGTTCTTATACGAGCTCCAGAACCGCTCCCGAACCCGTCCGTACGAACCGTACGAACCGTACGAACCGTACGAGACGTTGCTCTCGCTAATTACGGACCGCAATGGTGCCAAAGCGGACTTCGTGACTTCGGACAATGCTCCACAAAAGGTAAAACCAAACGCTTCTGCTCTGTCGCTACTTGTAGGAACAAAGTTTGCAGAAAATGCAAACAATGCATCAACCATTAAAACCATTAAAAGGGGGCAACCCACCCTTTTTTATTCACAACATTTATGGGAAATTCCAGATTGTCTTTTGACCAATT
>Ga0209768_10002426_pt1 | contig 11579 bp, 11 predicted proteins | sample LauGreSBDMM110SD_3_FD_187564 | JGI IMG/M metagenome (GOLD analysis project Ga0209768, IMG submission 187564) | Freshwater lake microbial communities from Lake Michigan, USA - Sp13.BD.MM110.SD (SPAdes) (version 2) | ecosystem: Environmental > Aquatic > Freshwater > Lake | place: Lake Michigan... | reverse complement strand
GATACGCCGATGACGCGTAACAATAAGATCAGAGGTTTGTCTTTAGCATCAGTTGACAAAGTCGCAGAATGTATTGTTTCTGCTATTTCAGGAAGAAGGTCATTAATATATGTTCCGTCAGAATGGTACTTCATTATGGCAATCATAAAACATTTGCCCAAATTCATCTTTAATAAAATGAGCATATAAATGCTTTATTCATTTAAATTATTTATAGATCAATATGGCTATTCTTTTCTAGCCGTTCTTTTGGCATTATTAGTGCACGGTGCATTACTTCAAATTCCTGGAGTAAATCTTGAATTTACTTTCGTAGATGCGGCAGCTTATTTTAAAACGTTAAATTCGACTTTAATCCATCAATTTTTTTATTATGAGGCCAATACGCTCGGAGTTCCGTATTTAGCTTATAGTATTTCGTCTTTTTTGCCCAATCTTGAAATGCTTATTTTGATAAGAGCTGTTAATTTGATTGGCTTGGTTTTGCTGTCAATAGGCATAATTAATATATGTCGTTTTCTAGACAAAAAAAATTATGTTGTGATACTAACTTTAATTATCTTAAATCCTTTGGTTTGGACATACGCAGGGAGGGCTACTTCAGATTTTTTACCTATGTCAATTGGGATCTTTTCAATCTCTTTAGCATTGGGGCAATGTAATTTTTCTTTTAAATCAATTTTTTCAGCCTTGTTTTTTGCATTTTCATGTATCTTAAAATACCACTCGCTAGTAATAATAGTATTTCTATTTGCACTGTTAACTTACAAATATCAGTTCAAATTCATTATTAAAAGAATCATATTTATTCTAATAATAACAATTTTGATGCTTACTTTTTACTTATTACATATTAAAACTAATTTTGGTTTTTGGTTAACGCCTATAAAATTTCAAAATCAATTTGAAATTAATATTTCCAATTTGATTAATAATTTTATACTTTACCTAGGATTTCTAGCTCTTTTGGTATTACCCACCTCTTTTATCTCAAAAGACTTCTCTTTCTACCTAAAAAAATACTGGAAAAGATTTGTTTTTGGATTATTTATATTATTTTTTTTAGCGATCACTCTCTTGTTGGATAAAGGAGAGCTTAATTTCGGCCCTTTGGACACTTATTTAGACGAGAAATTTAGAATTCTTGTCCTTAGTTTACTTTTTTTGATGCCGCTAGTATTTTTAGTTATTCCTGATAAGGAAAGAAATTTTAGATGGCGACTAGGGGCCTCGATATTTTTTGTTTTGCTTTTATTTTCATGCTCCCGTCCTGCCCAGAGATATTTATTATTTGTTATTCCTTTTTTTATTTTTTTTATCCCAGACACTATTCTTAAATCTAGATTTGTAATTTTAACTACAGCATTTTTATTTGTTTTAGCAAACTCATTTATTGAGCTTTCGAGATATGCTACCGGAAGTGCTTCTCAATTAATGGTTAGTAGGCTCGTGAGCGAGGGTAAGCTTCAGCAGACAAATCCAGGCGCTATTGAAGCTCATGTTGGAGGTAAATTTTTTAATTCCATAGATATGAGCAAATCATATATAGTTGTTTCTGGTAGCAATCAAAAGGCTATTTTTTCTGTAAGTTCAGGGTATTATTTTTTTAAAAAAACTTATTCTTTGGAAAAAATTAAATAAATTAAAATGACAATGAAAATTATTTTACCCGGAGGTGCTGGGCTTGTAGGGCAAAATCTTGTTAATGATCTTAAGCTCTTAGGGTACATGAATGTCGTAGTTATAGATAAACATTTAGAAAATCTAAAAATTTTAAAAAAAATTCAGCCTCATATCGTTTCTGTTCATACTGACTTATCTATACCTGGTTCTTGGCAAAGCCACTTTAAAAATGCTGATATAGTCGTAATGTTACAAGCTCAAATCGGAGGGAATGATTATGATGCCTTTGTTCGAAATACCATTGATTCAACAAAATTAATTCTCGATCTTATTAACCGCTATAAAATACCGCGTTTAATCCACATTAGCTCCTCAGTAGTAAATTCATTTGCTGAGGATTTTTATACCAATACAAAGAAAGCTCAAGAGGCCTTAGTAGTTGAGAATGCCTGCGCATGCTATATCCTTAGACCTACGCTTATGTTTGGTTGGTTTGATAGAAAGCATCTTGGCTGGCTTGCACGTCTCATGAAAAAACTTCCTATATTTCCCATTCCTGGAAATGGAAGATATCTTCGCCAGCCCCTTTACGTGAGAGATTTTTGCATGGTCATTATTAACTGTATGAAGGGACATATAAAAAAAGGAATCTATAATATTTCCGGCCAGGAAAAATTAGATTATATAAATATAATTTATGAGCTTAAATTTTTTAATAAAATAGATACACCAATTATTAAGATTCCATACTTTATTTTTTATTTGTTGCTTATGATTTGGGAATGTTTTGATCGTGATCCACCATTTACAACTAAGCAACTTAAAGCCTTGTCTGCAAAAGATGAATTTGAAGTGATTGACTGGCCTAATATTTTTGGCGTGCCTTATACCCCTTTTAAGTTGGCAATGAAAGAGACGTTCACTCACCCTAAATATAGCAAAGTTATTTTGGAGTTTTAATTTGTCTGATAAAGAGAGAGTTGCGGTAATTGGTTCAGGGCCTATGGGTCTAGCTGTAGCATATCAGCTATGCCTTGATGGCTTTAAGCCTCTTATTTTTGAGGCAGATGATCGCATAGGAGGCATGACAGCCTCTTTTGATTTTAATGGCTTAAAAATTGAAAGGTATTATCACTTTCATTGCACTTCTGACTTTGATTTTTTAAAGATTATAGGTGAGCTGGGAATTAGTCATAAAATGGTTTGGGCTGAGACAAAAATGGGTTATTGGCACAGAAATACCCTCCAGCCTTGGGGAAATCCATTAGCACTTTTTGCGTTTCGAGGTTTAGGTTTAATAGCAAAACTTCGTTACGCTTCGCACATTTTTTTTTCCACAAAAAGAAATAACTGGCACTCATTAGATCGTCATGAGGCAACGGCTTGGATAAAAAGCTGGGTTGGTGATGAAGCTTTTGATATGCTCTGGAAGAGGTTGTTTGAACTAAAATTTTACAATTATTCATATAACCTCTCAGCTGCATGGATATGGAGCAGAATAAGAAGAATTGGCCGTTCTAGATATAACTTGTTTAAAGAAAAATTGGGTTATTTAGAAGGTGGCACGGATACTCTGCTTCAAGCTCTGAAAGAAGCTATTATTAGCAAAGGTGGAGAGTTTTATTTAAATTCGCCCGTAAAAGAAATTATTATTCAGCAAAATAAAGTTATTGGTCTTGACATGGGCAGTGAATTTAAATCTTTTACAAAGGTTTTTAGCACGGCTCCATTACCTTATGTACCCAAATTACTTCCTAATATTTCAAAGGATTTATTGCAAAAATATAGAGACGTGAAAAATATTGCCGTGGTTTGTGTGGTCGTAAAATTGAATAAAGCGGTCACAGAAAATTTTTGGCTTAACATTAATGATGAAGAAATGGATATTCCAGGAATGGTAGAGTATTCTAATTTACGCCCATTAAACAGCCATATTGTGTATATCCCTTTTTACATGCCAGGGGAGAATCTGAAATTTCAAGAATCCGATAATATTTTCATTGAAAAAGTGCGTCGATATATTAAAAAGATTAATAAAAATATATCAGATGAGGATTTTATTGATATACACGTAAGTCGATATCGCTATGCACAGCCGATTTGTGAGCCCGGATTTTTGAATCAACTTCCACCATATAAACTACCTATTGAAGGCCTTTGGGTTGCAGATACTTCATACTATTATCCAGAAGATCGTGGTATTTCAGAAAGTGTGCGTTTTGGCCGAAACATGGCCAAAGACCTTAGTCGATGATTCAGAAATTTCAATCCAAACAATTTTTAACATTTTTATTGGTGGGCGGTATTGCCGCAATAGCAAATTTTTTAAGCAGAATCTTATTTAGCTTTTATATTAATCTTGTTATATCAATTGCACTTGCTTACCTAACGGGAATGGCCATTGCTTATTGCTTAAATAAGGTATTTGTATTTAAAGACAATACACAGCCGCTAAAAAGCTCGATCTCATTTTTTATTTTGGTAAATTTAGTTGCTATAGCGCAAACTTTCTTTATTACATTAGGATTTGTCCTTTATATTTTCCCTTTTTATGGGTTTGAATGGCATGCTCATGAAATAGCGCATGGAATAGGGATATGTTTTCCAGTATTTACAAGTTATTTGGGACATAAATACTTATCTTTTAGGTCAAAATAAATGATAAATAGTTTAAAATAACTTAGTTTATTAAAACCTTAAAAATCATAAAATTGACTAAAAATTTCAAACGGGGCATTAATGGATAAGTACAGTATCGACAGTCATAAGCTTGTTTATCACCCCAAGAGGGTTGCTCAGTTTTTGGATGCTGGGGATGATTGGGAAAAAGCCAAACTAATCTACCCCATTTATATGGAAATATCCCCTGTTGGAGCATGTAATCATCGATGTACTTTTTGCGCCGTTGATTATATTGGTTACAAAAGTGTCATGTTGGATCCTGAACTTTTTTCATTGCGTCTAAACGAAATGGGACAGCTAGGCGTTAAAAGTATTATGTATGCTGGTGAAGGTGAGCCACTTCTTCATAAAAAAATTAATGAAATCGTAGAGGCCACCAAAGCTTCAGGTATTGATGTGTCTTTTACTACCAATGCAACCGTCTTAAATGATGAGTTTGTTGCAAGGTCACTTCCATTAACATCATGGATCAAGGTTTCGCTTAATGCTGGCTCCGCTGAAACCTATGCTAAGGTTCATCAGACAAAAGAAAAAGATTTTGATCGTGTTATAGCTAATCTTAAAAAAGCTGTTGATGAAAAAAAATCTAAAGATATAAATTGCATAATTGGAGCTCAATCTCTACTGCTTCCTGAAAATGCAAATGAAATGGAAAGATTGGCAAAAATTTGTAGGGATGAAATTGGTTTGGATTACTTAGTTATTAAGCCCTATTCTCAACATTTTTTCAGTGAAACTAAAATTTACCAAGATATTAATTACAAGCCCTACTTAGATATGGCAGAAAAACTTCGACCTTTAAGTACTGATAAATTTCAAGTGGTTTTTAGAGAAAACACTATGAAAAAATATAGCGTTGATGATAGCCGCTATACAAAGTGCAATGCTACACCCTTTTTCTGGGGTTACATTATGGCTGATGGAGAAGTGTGCGTTTGCAGTGCTTACTTAATGGACTCAAAATTTATGATCGGAAATATCAATAAAGAAACATTCAAGGCAATCTGGGAAGGTGAAAAACGTAAAGAAAATTTTGATTATGTGAGAAATCATCTCGACATTAAAAAATGTCGCGTAAATTGTCGCATGGATGAAGTTAATCGATATCTTTTTAATATCAAAGAAGATCTTATTGAACACGTAAACTTTATATAAAACATATCTGAATATGAGATGTTTAGTTACAGGAGGAGCTGGTTTTATTGGGAGTCATCTCGTTGAGCTACTAATCAACGAAGGCCATCAAGTAGTTGCCCTTGACAATCTCTCTTCAGGACGATTAAAGAATTTAAGAGTAGTTTCCTCCCATCCAAGTTTTAGATTTCACGAGTCGGATATTCGAAATCCATCCGAGTGTAAGGTTGCTTTTGATTCCGTTGACTGGGTTTTTCATCTTGCTGGTCTTGCTGATATCGTCCCCTCTATAGAAATGCCAGAACAGTACTTCAACACAAATGTAACTGGAACATTTAACGTTCTTCAACTCGCCAAAGAGGCTGGAGCAAAAAGATTTCTTTACGCTGCATCATCATCTAGTTACGGAATCCCTGACACTTATCCCACAAATGAAGCTTCTTCAATAAATCCACAATACCCTTACGCACTTACTAAATATATGGGGGAAGAGCTAGTGATTCATTGGTCTGAAGTATATAAAATACCCTCAATTTCCTTAAGGTTATTTAATGTGTACGGAACTCGTTCTAGAACAACAGGAACATATGGAGCTGTTTTTGGCGTATTTCTGGCTCAAAAATTGAACAATAAACCTTATACTGTAGTGGGAGATGGAACACAAACACGAGATTTCACCTATGTGACCGATGTGGCTAACGCTTTTTATTCAGCAGCGAAATCTGATATATCTGGTGAAGTGATGAATGTAGGTAGTGGCAATCATTACAGTGTAAATCGTTTAATCGAATTGCTCGGGGGAGAGATTGAGTTCATCCCCAAAAGACCAGGAGAGCCCGATTGCACATTTGCTGACATTGCAAAAATAAAGGAATTGCTTAATTGGATACCTAAAATTACATTAGAAGAAGGTGTAAGCAAATTATTAGAAAGCATTGACGATTGGCGTGACGCACCTGTCTGGAATCGATGCAGCATTGAAAAAGCCACAAAAACATGGTTTGACTATCTTACATAGAATGGAAAAGGGAATGAATTTATCATTCAGTGATCGATTAAGTAATTTTAAATCAGTACTTGCGGACGCACGATTAACAGATTCTGCAGCTCTTGGATTGTCTATTGAGTCTGGATTACAAGATGTTTATTTATCGCTATCGAAGTTAAAAGATGCCACTGGATCTCTATATATCATAGGTAATGGAGGGAGTGCAGGGGTAGCATCGCACGCAGCCACTGACTTCTTTAATGTAGCAAAAATAAAAACTTTTACCTTGCATGAGAGCTCATTACTGACATGTATGACAAATGACTTTGGTTACGAGAATGCTTTTGCAAGAATACTTGATCAAGTTATTAATAAAAGTGATGTACTAATAGCCATTAGCAGTTCTGGCAACTCAATTAATATTAGAAATGCTGTTGATATTGCCAAGCAACATCATGCAACCATTATCACCTTAAGTGGTTTTTCTGAAGACAATCCACTTAGAAAAATGGGCAATATAAATATTTGGCTTAATAGTGATGATTATGGTTTTGTTGAAATAGGACACCAGTTTTTATTGCATAACATTGCAGACAGATTTAATCCTAAATTTAGCAACCATACATAATGATTGATCCAAAAAATAAAATTTTTAGTATTGAAGCTCTAGCATCAAAAGCTACTGAATCCAAAAAGAATAAGCAAAAAATTATTCTTTGCCATGGTACTTTTGACTTAATGCATGGCGGGCATATAAAGTACTTGCAAAAAGCAAAATCTAAAGGTGACCTATTATTCGTGACAGTCACAGCTGACGAATATGTGAACAAAGGCCCAGGAAGGCCTGTATTTAATGACAGTCTTCGTGCTGAAAATCTAGCAGCTCTCGCTTGTGTTGATTTCGTAGGGATTAATTATGAATTGACTGCTGTAGGCATGCTTAAGAAAATATGCCCCGATCTTTATGTAAAGGGAAGTGAGTATCAAAAGCCTGAGGAGGATGTTACTGGAAATATTCAAAAGGAAATAGATGCTGTCCGAGAGGGTGGGGGAGACATCTTTTACACAAATGAAATTACTTTTAGCTCTAGCAGTCTTATCAATGATCACTTCGATGTTTTTGCTCCGGAAACAAAAGCATTTTTGTTGGAATTCAAGCAAAAATATAGTGACAAGGAAATTCAGGATCAGATTGGAAGTCTTTCAGATCTTAATGTTCTTGTAATTGGAGATATTATTATTGATCAATATCATTACGTTTCTCCCCTCGGTCAAACTGGAAAAGGTAATGTCTTGGCTGTTCAATATGAAAGTGAAGAGCAATTTGCAGGCGGTTCAATTGCGGTGGCAAATCATACAGCTCAGTTTGTTAATAATGTGACATTACTCTCCGCATTAGGCGATCGTGATAGCCATGAAGACTATATAAGAAGCAAATTAGAAAAAAATATCACTCCATTTTTTACTTACTTTAAAGATGCCCCAACTTTAACTAAAAGAAGATTTGTGGATAGTGACCTTACCAAACTTTTTGAGGTTTATTTTTATCAAGATGAGCCAACTTTTAAGGACGATGGAAAATTTGTTGAAAAGTGGTTACATGACCATTTAACTGAATTCGATCTCGTTTTAGTTGCTGATTTTGGTAATGGTTTTATATCTCCTAATATGCGAGAAATTATCTGTAGTAAAGCTAAGTTTTTAGCTATCAATACACAAATTAATAGTGGTAATCGAGGCTATCACGTCATTACAAATTATAAAAAAGCTAACTATATTTCACTTAACGAGCCTGAAATTCGCCTAGCTACTCATAACAGACATGATTCGCTTGAGCATGTGGCTGCTGAGATAACAAAAAAACTTGGCGTTAAGCAATGTGCTGTGACTCGTGGCACTAAAGGCGTGGTTATGCTTGATAGCGATAAGAAATCATTTTATCGAGTGCCAGCGCTATCTTCCAGAGTTGTAGATCGGATTGGCGCTGGCGATGCTTTCTTATCACTCTCATCTATCTGCTTAGCAGGTGGGCTAGATTCTCAAATTGCTAATTTCGTAGGAAGTGTAGCTGCAGCGATGGATGTTCAAATTGTATGCAACAGAGAGTCTATTAATAGTGTCAGTTTAAAAAAATATATTTCAACATTGCTTAAATAAAGATCATGCGTAAAGACCTGAAATTATCTTTATTCAAATCAATGCTGCGTATTCGCATGGTTGAAGAAAAGTTAGCAAGCCTTTATTCAGAGCAAGAAATGCGATGTCCAATGCACCTTTGTATAGGACAAGAAGCTATTGCCGTTGGTGTTTCTCACGCCCTAACTAAAGAGGATAAAGTTTTCAGTAATCATCGTGCTCACGGCCATTATTTAGCTAAAGGCGGTGATTTGCTTGCGATGATCGCAGAACTTTATGGCCGCGATATTGGCTGCTGCGGAGGCCGGGGTGGGTCTATGCACATGATTGATCAGTCAGTTGGATTTATGGGGTCTACACCAATTGTGGGTGGCACAGTTCCTTTAGCAGTGGGATCTGCGTGGGCGAGTAAACTTATGAATGACAGCCTTGTCACAATCGTTTATTTTGGAGATGGTTGTTTTGAAGAAGGGGTATTGCATGAATCAATGAACTTCGCAGCATTGCATCATTTGCCAGTTTTATTTGTTTGTGAAAATAATGATTTTTCGGTTTACACCAAATTAGAGCTTAGACAGCCGAAAAGGCCAATTTATAAAATTGCAGAAGCGCATAGTATTCGATCTCAAAAAGCAGATGGAAATGATATTGAGTTGGTATATAAAATTTCAAGCGATGCTGTAGCTGAAATCAGAAATGGAAGCGGCCCTCAATTTTTAGAGTTTTCTGCTTATCGTTGGCGTGAGCATTGCGGGCCTGATTTTGATGATCATTTAAATTATAGAACGCATGAAGAAGTTGAGGTCGGCAAGAAAGCATGCCCCGTTGCTCGCTATCAGGAACAGCTTCTCAAAAATGGCGATTTGACTGATCAAATGATTAATGAAATATCAGAAAAAATTGAAGTTGAGATTAACCAAGTTCTTGAAAAAGCAAAAGCGGCGAGACTTCCAACTTTGCAAGATGCGATGAGTCATCAATATGCGTGAGATAAGCTATATTGAAGCAATTAGAGAAGCGCTTGATCAAAGCATGGTTAAAGATAATCGGGTTATTCTAATTGGTGAGGGTGTTCCAGACCCCAAAAATATATTTGATTCAACCAATGGTCTGCAGGAGAAATTTGGAACCCACAGAGTTTTTGATATGCCTTTGTCAGAAAATGGTATGACAGGAGTTTGTATAGGCGCAGCGATTAGGGGGCTAAGACCTGTTTTGGTTCATCAGCGCGTTGATTTTGCTCTTTTATCACTAGATCAAATTATTAATAATGCGGCTAAATGGCATTACATGTTTAACGGCAAGGCTTCTGTACCTATGGTAATTAGAATGGTTATAGGGCGCGGATGGGGTCAAGGGCCTCAACATTCACAAAGCTATCAAGCCATGTTCGCTCAAGTTCCAGGGCTAAAAGTTTTAATGCCAGCGACTGCTCATGATGCGAAGGGTATGCTTATTGCTGCCATAAAAGATAATAATCCAGTTATATTTATAGAGCATCGATGGGTTCACCATATAATAGATCATGTTCCAGAAGACTTTTATGAAATAGAGCTTGGCATAGCTAGGATCATAAAAAAAGGTAGTGATATTTCGATAGCTGCCTTTTCATATATGGTGCTTGAGGTTTTAATTGCTGCAAAGGCTTTGGAGAAATTTTTGGGCATATCAATAGAAGTCATTGATATGAGGACTGCCAGACCTTTGGATACAGAGACAGTTGCAACTTCAGTTCGGAAAACAAAATATCTTATTGTTGCTGATACAGCGTATGCTTTCGGAAGCATTGCCTCTGAATTAATTGCTTCAGTTGTGCATGAATGTTTTGATGTTTTAAAAAAAGCACCTATAAAGATTTGCTCTCCAGATTTTCCAACACCATCAAGTCCTGGTATGACAAAAGATTACTATCCAACACCCAAAACAATTATAAAAGCTGTAATTACATTGCTGGATGTTAATATTGATGATGAAAAATTAGAGAAATTAATGGCCTCAGTTGAAAGTAAAAACTTACATGACATTCCAAATCGAGATTTTAAAGGACCATTTTAATTCATGAATAAACAGCTAGAAAATGCAGTGCTTGATTCGCCTACCCCTAGTAAAAAATGGCGAGAGATGTCGCATGATGACCGAAAAACTTTTTTGAATGACATTTTAAAGCAAAGAAGTGATTTTTATGAAAATTTTGAAGTGGCACATGCTAAAGATGATGGCCAGGTTATCGTTAAAATGATGCGTGCATTAAATCCCTCAGAGAGAGGTACGCTGCTTCTTGATTTGGAGGAATTATTTAAGTTAGAAATTGATCAAGGCATTAATCTTTGGGCTGAGGCTTTAGGTGATAAAAATTCACTGCGCAATTTAAGGGGGATCGAGGTTAAGCATGACTAATGCAGTTGAGACGAAAGAAGGAGCGTTAATTCTAGATTCACATAAGCTGTCTTGTCACTATGACAGAGTGCAAGCTTGGGAGGCTGGAGAGCGAATAGCGCCTGTGAGTGTGGACATGTCACTTACGAGAGCGTGCGGAGCTATGTGCTCCTTTTGTTATGCCATGATGCAAGAATCTCAGTCAAGAAGTAGCATTAAAGTTCAAGATGCTTTAAATCTTGCAGATGATTTTGCCGAAATTGGTATTAGAAGTGTTTCTTTAGTTTCAGATGGTGAAAGCACTTTATCAAAAGCATACGTACCATTTATACAGCATCTATCATCGCTTGGAATTGATGTTGCAAATGCCACGAACGCTTGGGAATGGGAAGCGGAAAAAGTTGATCAAATTTTGCCACATATGACGTGGATACGATTTACTGTTGCAGCTGGCCGTCCAGAAAGCTATGCGAAGATTATGTACAAAGGGCCAGAGCATACAGAAGTCTTTGATCGAGCTATAAAAAACATCAAATACGCTGTAGACCTCAAGAAGAAATTGGGCCTCAAAGTAACCTTAGGTATACAAATGGTACTCATGCCCGAACTTAAAGATGAAATTATCCCCTTCGCAAAACTC
>Ga0209768_10002416_pt1 | contig 11597 bp, 11 predicted proteins | sample LauGreSBDMM110SD_3_FD_187564 | JGI IMG/M metagenome (GOLD analysis project Ga0209768, IMG submission 187564) | Freshwater lake microbial communities from Lake Michigan, USA - Sp13.BD.MM110.SD (SPAdes) (version 2) | ecosystem: Environmental > Aquatic > Freshwater > Lake | place: Lake Michigan... | reverse complement strand
TCAGGTCGACGCTACCGCCTGGGGGGGTACATACCAAGACAACATGCTTACTGGTCGTGTCGCCCATTGTGACTGCGCTGACCCGGCAGTGCCAGCGAGCCCGGCACGGCAAAATACTTTCAGTAACGGTTTGCGCGACAGATGGCCGAGCAAAAGAGAAATCTACTTTAAGCGTTGATTGAATTCATTCGTGCATTGTTTCCTTGTTTAGATAATCAGTGTTGCCGTGCAGAAATTACGTGGCGCTTTATTGCATGTAGGAGCCGCCGTTCACATCCATCACCGAACCGGTAATGAAACCGGCGTCATTCGACACCAAAAAGGCTATGGCAGCAGCCATGTCTTCTACTGTGCCAATACGGCCGATTGGAGTCTCGGCGATCTTGCGCGCACGCAATGCGGAGTTGTCGAGGATTTTGGTCAGTGGTGTTTCAACCCATGAAGGAGCTAGACAGTTCACGGTGATACCGTACGGTGCCACTTCAGCCGCCAGATTGCGAGAAAAGGTGATGACACCACCTTTGGAGGCCGAATAGGCCGGGTTGCCAGAACGCGTGCGCGCCGTGCGCGATGAAATATTGATGAAGCGGCCCCAGCCGCCGCGCCTTAACAGTGGGATGGCGGCACGGCAGACCAGGAAGGTACCTGTCAGATTGACTGCAAGCACCCGCTGCCATACGGCAAGGGGCGAGCCTTCGACGGTCGGCATTTCGCCATTTACCGAGCCCAGTATGCCGGCCGAGTTGACGACCACGTCCAATCTGCCAAAGCGGCGATCGATCTCCTGCATAAGGCCTGCCACGGAGTCTTCGCTGGTGACGTCCAGCGGCAGCCCCAATGCCACTGGGCAGTCTTTCAGCGAGAGTGTGTTGGCAAGCGCCACCTCGTCAATGTCGCCTATGACGACCTGGAAGCCTTCGCGGAGCAGTCGTTCGGCGATGCCGCGACCGATGCCTTGGGCGCCGCCGGCAATCAGTGCCACCCTGGTAGGGCCGTCTTTCTTATTCAAGTTCATAAAAAGCCACTTTCAAAGATTGGAGTTGTGGGCAAATATCAGGAATCAAAAAACAACGGTGTCCTTATGTTTGGACTGCCTTTGCAAGCACCTTCCGCCATGACTCTAGGCTCTCTGGGTAGTCGCCCGGCAGCCGATTGCTGCCCACGACCAAGCGTAACGGAGTTGCCAGCACCGTTGCGTACTCGGTCACCGGTACGTAGTACAGAAAAGTAAGCGTACGGCGCGCGAAAAGCCAACGCCCTTCGAGCCGACGATAGTCATCGGCGTAGCGCATAGCCGCAATACTCACAGTGCCATTCGGACACGTTTCCGCATGGCCAAGCACCACGCCCGTGGCATGGTTCTCGTCGTCGTCGTCAAAGGCAAGCTTATGGTCGTGGGTCCAGTGGTAACTTGGACCGCGAATCTTGTAGCGAGCCAAGAAAGTTTCGCGAATTCCTTTGCGTCCCTTTGCTTCAAGCAAGTGGCTTGGCGAATCGATCTCGCCGTCTTCGGTGAAGATGGCAGCTAAAGTCTCAATGTCGTGTTCGTCACAGGCACGGGCGTAATTGCCCACAAGTTCGGCGATCTGGTGCCGAGATTCGATGCGGTCGATGCGCCGTAGCAATACTTGCATGTCGGTGCTGTCGCCCGAGGCAGTGGTGGGCATGGGATTGCCTTTCAACGTGGAGCTGTGTGCCAAAGGGCGGCCGAGAGCCGCGAGCTCGACTCGACGCCTCCGAAAGTGCGTTTGCTCGGCTGTACCTTCGCTAGCGAGATGAATTTGAGTATGCCTATTGTGGGTGCCTGATTGTTGAAAAACAAGGTGAACGGCATCGTAACGACCATGGAGAAGGAGTCGAAGTCGTTCAACGTGTCACAGGCACTAAGTAGTGCATGCCTAAGTTGGGCGCCATGCCCGTGGCAGTGTTTAGCCATTTTAAAAAGTGTTTTTTGCTTATGTAGTGGCCTGCATCGGAACCGCATTTGGAGGTTTCTTGATAGAAGCAGTCGAAGTTTTCTCAGGCGAGGGCCGGCGACCCCTTGCGCTGGGTGGCGCTATCCATGAGGCGTGCTAACTGAGCCACGTCGTCCAGGCGCTCAAAAGACAATATGCAGTCGAATAGCTGCTGCATGGCATCCATGTCCATGAACGGCGCGCATAAGGTTGTAGCCTTTTCTAGGATGGCCGAACGATCGATGGTGTCGCCGCCCGCACCGCGCGCCGCAAACCGAAGTTTTTCGAGAACACGACCGTCTTTCAGAGTGATGCAGACATGCCCGCCCAATGTGGTCGGGTAGGCTTCTTCAACGTCTGGGTGCAATTCCACGCGCACGAGCTTGGCCAGACGCAAAAGCGATGGATCCTCCCATGCACCCTGGTCGAACATGCGAGGGTCTAGCGCGCGGCCCGTTAGCGCCACAGCAATGGCGTAGGGAAGGCTGTATTGCGCCGCCATCACTGAACAGGGCGCTGGGTCGCAGTGGCGCACAAGGTGAGACTGGTTGCCACCAAATACCACCTGCGCGACGTCTTGCGGGCCGAAACCGTTAGTTGCAAGCAGCTCTTGAACAATATCGATGGCCGCGTGCATCGCGCCGCAACAAGCATACAGCTTGACGTTGTTGTGGCGAATCTGGAAATCTTCCCCGAGACGGCTCGTCAGAAGCTCCGCCCGCGGGGCTGTAGAGAACACGTTGCAGTAACCGAACTTGCCCTCCAGCGCCGACTTCGGCCCGGTCATGCCGCGTAGCGCCAGACTCGCCGCGACGACGCCCGCCTCGGCGCCACGGCCGGCATGGAATCGCTTGACCATCATGCCTTGCGGGTCCTGGCTGAACTCCATCAGGCCGCCCGCGCAGGAGGTGGCGATTGCTATGGCCGAGGTCGCCTGCGACGGTGTGAACCGCAGCAGGTTGGCGATGGCGGCGGCTGAGCCCATCGGGCCATGTGAGCCAGTGGGATGGAAGCCGCGGATAATGACCGATGGCACCACGGACATTCCGCAGCGAGCCATCACCTCGAAGCCGGTCACGATGGCAACCAGAGCGCGCGATCCGGACAGATGATGCCGTTCGCCGACAGCCATCACGGCTGGAATTACGCACGCGCCCAGATGCGCGAGTGAACCGCCATGCCAATCGTCAAGTTCAAATGCGTGTGCCGCCGTGCCGTTGGCCAAAGCAGCTGCGCGTGCAGGAACACGGATGCCTTGCCCATAGATGCTTGATTCGGCTACCCCGGCGTCGTCTCTGACCTGTTCGGTCACGAAGCGCGACCACGGCTGGAGCATGCCATGCATAGCTGCGGCGATGTGGTCGAGAAGGCAGTCCTTGGCAAGCTCGATCACGTCTCTAGGTAAATCGGCCGCCGTCTGCCTGACGGACCAAAGGGCGAGTTCTTGAGTTTGCGTCAGAACCTTATCGTCCCCTTTATTCATATGCCTGCCTGAGAGTCATTTTGGTTGAGAATATTTGTATTTAGCAACTGATGCACCATAGTCTTGGACTGCACATGTGTCAAGAGTTTGAGCCGAGCCCGAACGGTTTGCGTAGGGTTAGCCCTATCTGTAATCAATCGAGAATATGTTCACATGTTCCAGTCGATAAAACTTTAATTCGGCATACAAGAAGCCGGTCTAATCAACTCATAGGAGACATGCATGCTTTCACATTTCACTACGCGTCGCGGCGCCCTAGGCATGGCCGCAGCTTTAAGTGCTTCTGGCCTGCTTACGCACAATAACGCCTATGCCCAAAAGAAGATGGCGATCATGACCGACTACTTCGGCGCGCTAATGAATACTAGTGTTGTGGCAGTTGGCGCCGAAAAGGGTTTCTACAAGACGCCACTGGTCGAAGTCACCGATTTCGTGACGGGTGGCGGTGGGGGTACTGCTGTTCGTAATATGGTGGGGGGCAATCTCGATTACGGTGTGATTAGCACATCTGCGATTCTGAGTGGTATCAAAAGTGGATTAGATATCAAGATCGTACACAATGCAGTAAGAACTATGGCTGATCTATTTTGGGTCTCTATGCCCAACAGCGGCATCAAGTCCATTCAAGACCTCAAGGGCAAAAAAATTGGCTTCACTCGTCCAAAGTCGATAAGCGAAACTATGGCAAAGTGGAAGATTAAGCAGGCAGGCATGGACGGTCAGGTCACGCTAGTGTCTCTTGGAGCCGTAGGTGCCGGTCTTTCGGCTCTTGAATCTGGTGGCGTTGATGCAGCGCTAATCCTTGAACCAATATGGAGTGCCCGCAAGGGACGCTACCAAGTAGCTTTTGATCTCGCAGAGCTGCCCCCGATGTCGCAAATGGTCGGGGTCGCTTCAAGCAAGTTGATAAAGGAACAGCCCGAAGTGGTGCGTGCCCTAGTGAAAGCGTGGGATCAATGTGTAACTTACACCTATGAAAATGGCGAGGATGCTGCGCGAATAATTTCCAAGCGCTATGGGGTACAGACGCTTCCTCTGGATGTGGCTATGTCGGCAGTTAAGTCGATGCAGATGATCAAATTCTGGAGCCGAGGTGATATCGACATGAGGGGGCTTAATCTAATGGTTGATGCCATGCGCGAGCAGGGAGAGTGGACCGGCGATTCTAATCTTGCTTCGATGATAGATCGGTCGTTCCTACCTCCGGATCTGCGCAACACTTGATAGTGAATTTGCGCTATTCTTTTTACCAAAGTACCATGATCTTCTGCTTAACTTTTACAAGGCGGTTGGTTATCTTCACCGCTTAAAGTCAAATCGATGCAAAGTGTAAACACTTTTATAACTTCTGTGGATACTCGGGCCGACATCAGCGTCACTTTTAATGGGGTCAATCGATCTTATGGCAGTTTGCATGCTCTTGGGCCTATTGATCTGCAATTACGATCAAATGAATTCTTTTCAGTGGTGGGGCCCTCGGGCTGCGGTAAATCGACAATGCTGGACGTACTCGCAGGCCTTAACCGACCCACTAGTGGTCAAATACACTTTGAGGATCAGCTTATAGATGGCAATGTCCCAGATGGTGTTGGGGTAGTATTTCAGGATGATGCAAGTTTTCCATGGCTGAGCGTTGAAGGCAATATTGGTTTTGGATTAAAGCGCCGGGGGGTACCTGCGGCGGAAATTCGATCGCGAGTAAGTCGTGCGATACAGTTTATGGGTCTGCAAGCCTTCGCGAAATCTTACCCAAGCCAGCTGTCAGGCGGTATGCGTCAGCGGGTGTGCATCGCGCGTACGCTCGTGATGCAGCCTCGTTTAATCTTGCTTGATGAACCGTTCGGGGCCCTTGACCAGCAGACCCGTTTACTTATGGGCGACGAATTGCTAAGGCTTTGGCGAGAGACTGGCGCTACAGTCATGCTCATTACCCACTCGATTGATGAGGCAGCAATGTTGGCCGACCGAGTCGGTGTGATGTCTTCGCGCCCAGGTAAGTTCATAGAGATAATTGAAACTGGTTGGCCGGCCGACCGCGACAGTCGAATAGCTTCTTTGCCCGAATTCGGTAAGGTCACGGGGCACATCTGGGAGTTGCTGCGTGGCGAGTCAATAAAGGCTATGAATGCTCAAGGGCAGTTAGCTAAATGATCTCCGAAACAAAGAGGCCGGCTTTTGTTCGCAATGTGACAATTTTGTCGCTAGTCTTGACTCTCGAGCTGATCTGCCGGATGGGCTGGATCAAACCCGGCCTAGTGGTGGCCCCATCGCTGATGGTGGCCGAGCTAGCTAGGCTAATGGGGACTGCCAGTTTTTGGGCCAGTGTATGGACTAGCGCAGGGTGTATTGCGACAGCTTTTGTGCTGGCACTGGCTTTTGGGACCATCATAGGGCTCGTGCTACATGCATTTCCGCGTGTACGCGGGGCAAGCGAACCATTAATCGCTTCGTGGTATGCCTTACCCTTTTTTGTTGTTTATCCCTTGCTAATCGTACTAATGGGAATGAATACGAAACCCATTATCCTCATTGGTTTTCTTTACGCGCTGATGGCTGTAATCATTGGAGTTCTTAACGGGCTTGACCGCATACCCCCCGTACTTGTGCGGACAGGTCGAGTACTGCGAATGAATAGTCTACAACAGGCCGTATATATTTCACTACCTGCAGCTGCCCCTTACGTGTTCACTGGTGCCAAGCTTGCTTTTGGCTATTCCATTACCGGCGTGCTTGGATCCGAATTCATTTTGGCAACCGACGGCTACGGTTACAACATTGCCTTCGCATACAACAATTTTGAAGACAAAAAAATGTACGCCTTGCTGCTTTTTTTGCTTATTGTAGTTTCTCTTTTGACTACGTTAATGCTTCGAGCGAGTCGTGTTGTAGAACACCGTTCGGGCGCAGCACCCGTAAATAATACGCTGCAGAATACGACGGGCCTATCTAAGCTGCTCGCAGTATTGGTTGTAACGTTAGTTCTGCTTGGCTTGTGGCAGTGGGGCCATACGATTGTTGGCAGGGAGGCACTGGCCGCGCCTGGAGTAACTTTTACCCATACTGTCACTCTGATGGGTGGCGAGGTACTCTGGGTGCACGTTGGTGAAACTTTCAAGGCTCTTAGCTTCTCACTGATTATTTCTTGCGCTGCAGGTGCTTTGCTCGGCTCACTGGTGGGCATGAGTGCGTTGGCGACGGCAGCAGTTTCGCCGGTGTTGGTCACCTTGTATGCGCTGCCTAAGGTGGCCCTTTATCCGCTGGTATTACTTTTTTTTGGTATTGGACTGCAGGCAAAGATTGTGTTTGGTGCAATGTATGGATTGATACCGATGATGTTGATCGTGATCAACGCGATTCAGAGTATGAATCAAGCTTTGCCAAAGACTGCGCGAGTCATGCGGCTCACTAGGCTGCAGACGCTCACCACCGTCATCGTGCCGGCGATGGTGCCGGAACTTGTAACGGGTATTCGCATCAGTTTTTCAATCACATTTTTGGGCGTGATGATTGGAGAGATGTTTGCATCCACCCGTGGCCTAGGCTACTTGCTGATGAACAGTATCAACATCAACGACAGCGCCACTATCATGTCCGTGACGCTAATGGTTGCCATATTTGCCGTGGCCGTCAACTCTGGTCTCTTGGCCATCGACAAAGCAGTGCACCGCGGCTAAGGCCCGTATTGCAACCATATATTCCACTTTAAAGCGTGTCATGTCTTCTGACGGATCAAGCAAGTTTCCCATTTTTCCTTTTAGTCGCTCGCGGCAGTTCGATCTTCCGACCGAATATGCAAAAGTTTCCGGAAAGTGTCCGTTGCCTGTGACTCTATGGAATGATCAGCGCGCCTGGCTCGTGGGCAAGCATTCCGAATTCCGTGCAGTGCTCGTCGATGAGCGCTTCAGCGGTGAGTTTGCGCGCTCCGATTTCCCCTGCGTGACTGAAGCGCGTCACAGCATTGACAAGGCGGAAAAGTCGTTTGTAGGGATGGATAACCCACGTCATGACCACTACCGCCGCATGCTCATGAAGGAATTCACGGCCAAGCGGATGATGGCTCTGCAACCAAAAATTCAGGCAATTACCCAAGATTTGCTTGACGACATGGAGCGCATGGGTCCTCCATGTGACCTCGTTTCTGCATTGGCTGTAGAGATGCCAGCACTCGTGATGTGCGCGCTTTTCGGTTCGCCTTACGAAGACCACCGGTACATCGCCAAACTCGCATCGGGCCGCCACGGGTTGACGCAATCACCTGCAGAGGCAGTGAAATCGGCTACGGACCTTGTCGAGTACTGCCGCAAACTGATCGCGAAGAAAGAGATCGAACCGGCGGATGACATGATGAGCCGGGTGATACAAGAATTCGTAGTTCCAGGCCATCTCACACGCGACGAGTTCGCTGACATGTGTTCCATGGTGCTGCGAGCCGGACACGACACCACAACGAATATGATCGGATTGGGCACATTGCTGCTACTTCAGCATCCTGATCAACTGGCGATGCTCAAGTCACAACCGGAGTTGATTGAAGGTGCCGTCGATGAACTGCTTCGCTATTTGTCGCCGGTGCAGTTCGCCCCTCGCCGAGTGGCGCTGGAAGATGCCGAGATTGACGGTGTACAGATCAAGCAGGGAGATGGCGTATTCGCAGTCCCCGCTGCGGCGAATCGCGATCCGGCGGAGTTTCCGAACCCGGACGTGCTGGACCTTTCCCGTGACGCGAGTAACCACCTTGCTTTCGGCTTTGGCATTCACCGATGCCTCGGCCAAGGGCTTGCGCGCATCGAGTTGCAAGTAGTCTTTCCAGCGTTGTTCCAGCGCTTCCCGAAACTGCACTTGGCGGAGCCTTTCGACATGATCAAGTTCAAGTATGACTCGCAGATCTATGGATTGCACAGTCTGATAGTGGCTTGGTAGTGGCAAACGGCGACTGTGCTACTGGGCAGTCTTCATCAAGGTTGCGGCTGGTCGTGAAGTATGGCTGTGCGCGTTAGTGCCATTCGTGCGACGCCTGGCAGTCGAGAGCCATGCTCCCACTGCCTCGCGAGATCGCACAAAGGCTCGGGGCGGGTAGCTATAAGCTCATCGATGCCGGCACAGCGAAATTCTCCGGGATCGCCGGTCGGCATGTTCCGCACGAGGCCCACATCCTGGGGTAGCGCGCCCCCCCAGCGAATCGCCGCAGCATCCCAAGAATAATGGAATTGCGCTGATTCCGATGCCCAGAAGACGAAAAGCCGGAAGCTCTCCCCGCTGGCAGGACTAACTAGTTTCTCCGTAGAGAGCAAGGAGGTTCGGGACAAAGGTTGTGCAAACGTCTCGAGCTCGTCGGCCTTCATCGTGCGTCTTGCCTCCTCGACAGCGATGTGTTCGCGCCGGTGCGCCTCACTTCGGTAAACGACAATTGCGACGCCATCGCATTCAACAACGGTAACGCCAGAGGGTAGGCCGTCGATATGGTCGCAGTGGAGGTATCGGGCAATATTTCTCCAGCGAGGCTGGCTCATTCCGAGGGCTGCATGTTGACGCCAGCGGCTAGTGAAGTCGCCAGGACCGTAGCGAGGATGTCGTTGCGCTATGTAGACGAGTTTGGGCTGTTCAGATGAATTCATTGTTGATACTTTCGAATCAGGGCGAGTCAGGTAAAGACGGCGCGAAGAAAAAGGCCCCTAGGCAAGCTGTTACATCACTCGAAGAGGGCGCGCGGCGTCCTCCCTAGCGGGAGTTGGTGACCGAGAGAGGCCGCGGCCGCAGCATCGTTCGCTAAGCATCGTTGCTGCTCGAAATGAAAGGAGTTGTTGAAATCCGGCAGAGCGTATCCGGCGGCCCTATCGTGCGCCGTGACGCTGTTGCGAGCGATGTCATTGCACAGGCCGAAAGGGGTAAAAAGGCCGAATTTGGCTGCGTTCATTTACCCGGCGCAGTACCTACCTGTACACCAGCGATTTCTTCCATCGGCAGGATGACCGAAGCAATGTCGTCCTGCCCGTGGCCGCGTCCCGCTGCATCGATATAGCATTGCAGGGCCACGTTCGGCAGAAGCAGACGCACGCCCAGTCGGCGCCCGGTTGCAATTGCACAGTCCAAGTCTTTCATGATTGTGGTCACTGACGCGGAAGCTTCGAAGTCGCGCTTCAGGAAATGCTTGGGTACTACCCGTTCCAGCGTGCGGCTGTACGCGGAGCTTGAACGCAGCACTTCATAAAGCTGTTCGGCGTCTATACCCGCTTTAACCCCGAAAACCATAGCTTCTGCGAGCAGGGCATGCGTGGTGATAGTGATCATGTTGTTGCACAGCTTGGTAGCAACGCCCGCACCGACTGGGCCCATGTGAAAGGTCTTTTTCCCCAGCAGCGCGAAGAGTGACTCAGCGCGCGCGACATTGTCAGAAGATCCGCCGACGATGATGCTGAGCGTCTTGCCTTCTGCCCCGTCTGGTCCACCACTGATTGGTGCATCGAGGAAGCCGATGCCTTTACCTTCCAGGACTGCTTCGATCTCTGTCGCCGTCTCCGGCTCAGTCGTCGCTAGGTCTATGCATAAAAGGCCCGGGCGGCCCGTTGCGAGGACTCCGTCTTTGCCAAGGAAGGTATCGCGGGATTGTTGAGGCGTCACACGACAGGAAAAGAAGACATCAACCTGCGGTGCGATCTCCGCAGGCGACCCACATACCGACGCGCCAACAGCCGCCAGCGCATCCAGCGACTCGCGACTCGTGCTCGCGATGAAGAGTGGGTGTCCGGCTGCTGCGAGATGGCGTGCTATAGGCAGACCCATCAAGCCCAGGCCGACGAATCCGACGCGGATGCCGGACTTGTTGCAATTTTTCATCTAAGGTCTTCCAACATATCAGGGGATAGAGGGTTCAAGTTTTCGGTACGGCCGTTGCGTACCTTCTCGGCCCATTGCGGATCGGCAATCATGCCCCGCCCAACTGCGACGACATCGAAATCGTCGCGTCCGAGGCACTCGAGTAAACGTTCGAGACCAGCGATTTCGGACCCCATGTTGTCTCGCGTACGCAGCCTGCGCGTTTCGTGCTGTTGCGCGAGCCCCACGCTACCAACAGCGATCACGGGTTTGCCAGTGAGTCGCCGGGCGCAGGCGGCAAGGTTTTCGTCGCTGCCTGAGAATGCGGGCTCCCAGAAGCGTCGCGTACTCGCATGAAACATGCTGGCACCTGCGGCCGCAATCGGCAGAAGAATCTGCGCCAATTCTTCAGCAGTATTGGCGATGCGCGCCGAATAGTCAGACATCTTCCATTGAGAAAAACGGTAGACGATGGGAAAGTCGTCGGCCACGGCCGTACGCATAGCGGCAACCACTTCAGTGGCGAAGCGAACCCGGTTGGGAATTGTCCCGCCATACATGTCCTGGCGCTGATTGGTGAACTCCCACAAAAACTGGTCTATCAGGTAGCCATGCGCTCCGTGAATCTCGACGCCGTCAAAGCCGAGTTCTTCCGCGGCGCGTGCGGCGCGTGCATATGACTGTGCCACGGCCGCCAGGTCACTTGCGGTCATCGCTTCAACAACTCGATCCCCGTCCTCGAAGATGTCCATCGGCCCAACTCCCGGAACCGCAGGGTTTGGCTCCATACCGCGCCTGCGCACTGAACCTACGTGCCACAACTGCGGCACGATGAGTGCCCCCTCGTCGTGCACGGCTTGGACCACCCGCTGCCAGCCTTCTAGGCCCGCACCATAAAAAGCAGGCACGTCGCGGTAGCCGTTTGAGGCGGTATGGTCGATGTACGTTCCTTCGGTGATGATGAGTCCCGTGCCGCCTGCTGCCCGGCGTGCGTAATAGCGCACGACAGCTTCCGTAGGTACTCCGCCGGGCGAACGGTTTCGGGTCATTGGCGCCATCGCTATACGGTTTCGAAGCTCCCGTCGCCCGAAGGAGAGTGGGCGATACAATTTATTAATGATTGATGAAAGTGCTTCCGGCATCTTGTTCTCAAGTGTCTTCTAGTGTTTCAGCACAGACTGTGTTGACCAAGTCGCCGATGCGTGTGATTGATGCCCTCACCTCGTCGCCAGGCTTAAGGTAGTAGCGCTCCGGTTCAGGCATCGCCAACGCAACTCCGGCAGGGGTACCAGTCGTGATCATGTCGCCAGGTTCTAGGCCCACTTGCGACCAGTAGGACACAAGCT
>Ga0209768_10002414_pt1 | contig 11602 bp, 26 predicted proteins | sample LauGreSBDMM110SD_3_FD_187564 | JGI IMG/M metagenome (GOLD analysis project Ga0209768, IMG submission 187564) | Freshwater lake microbial communities from Lake Michigan, USA - Sp13.BD.MM110.SD (SPAdes) (version 2) | ecosystem: Environmental > Aquatic > Freshwater > Lake | place: Lake Michigan... | reverse complement strand
AACTGGTCTACACCCTCCCCTATAACATCAACATAAGGTTGAAGAAAGAATCATTATGAAAAATAATGATACTTACAGTATATACGATTTTAGATTAATTGTCAAGCATTTAAGGTTTTTGCTTATTGTTGAATTGTGTATAAAAATTCTCAACTGATTCAATCAATTTCTTTTCGTAGTCGGCTTTGTCTTTAATAAAACACTGAGCAACACCATCTTCACAGGCCAATAAAACAACAATCTGTTCTATCTTCTGATTAAACAATTCTTCATACATCATAGCATAAGCCGTTGTTTGTAGGAAGTAATTTTCAATCCAGCCTTCTTCTCTTTCTTTATTAGCAGATTTAAAATCTATCACTGATAATTTGCCATTGTAATCTGCTACACAATCTACTTGACCAGCAAGTGTAAGTTTTTTACTATACATAATTGCTTCAAGTAATCTGACATTATCAATTTTATCTACATATGGTTTGATGAGTTTAAATAAACCTAAAGGTAATACATCACGTATTGAAGGCGTTTGGTTTTTCATATACTGTTCTACCAAAGTGTGCATAGCCTTGCCTCGTCTGGAAGCTCTACCCATTTCCCAATTGGCAACTGACTCACCAACATTGTTACGCCATTCTTGTAATGATTCTTTTTTAAGTAAAGATAATACAGAAGTTACTGAAGGATAAGATTTACCATCTATCTCGTAAAATCTGGTGCCGTTTATGTTCTTGCCTTTTGTATTTGGTAATACACTTGTGTCTAAATTAATAAACTTAAATTCTCTTGTCATATTCTAATAATATATCATAATATAGGCCGTTTGTCAACCTAAATCATTGGTTCGTACTTCGTCTTACCGTTTTCTGTAAAGGCTCTTAAATACTGCTTTCTATTTAATCCTTGACCTTTATACGAGCAGTGTACCCATCCGCTATTAGGATCTTCTGGTTTCCAAAATTCAAGTATCAATTGATCGTAGTCTAAGTTCTGGTGAATCCAATCGCTTAAATCTTTATTAGCAATGCCATTTATCTCAAAATCCGCCGCCTGGCCTTTCGTATGTTGACTCGATGCTGATGAACCTATTTTGATACACAGTTCAGGCGATCTATAACCGGATGTAATGATTAAAGGTTTATCAAAATGATTTCTTACTGGTTGTAATATGTTAGCGGCTAAACTTTGTAAATTAAAAATTATATCTTCGTTTGGTTCATTCGATATATTGAATCGTGTAGCTGATTCACTTTTTGTAAGTTCTTTTAATGTTACATTTTCTGTTAGATACATAACTTCTTTTATCATTTATTATCTCCTAAATTGTATATTAAATGATAGACTAATTCTATCATCATCTGTTGTGTTAGTTTGTACTCCATGTTGTAACCATCCAGGAAATAATAAAAATCTTCCTAAAGATGGTTTAAAATATATTGTTTGATCCATATGGCCAAAGCACATAGAGTTAATAATTAATTGATTAGGATTATTAAAAAAAATACTACCGTCTTGTGTATTAGTTTTAAAATAATAACATCCTGATATGTCAGCATCTCCATGTGTATGACTTCTAGCATACATATTCTTTTTTGTTACAGTTATCCACGAAGCTGTTATTTTATAATTTAATTCTGCTTTTGCTACAGGCGATTGAGATTCTTGTAAATATGAAAGTACATGGTCTTTTATACATTTAGATAATATAGTCATATTATATTTTTGAATTATATTATCTTTAAAATTTAGATCACTTATTAAATGGCTATTCCATTCTGGGTTATTTTGAAATTTATTATTTTTTAATAAATCATCATAAGCAATTTGTATTTCTTTTTGTATAGAGTTTTGATTATCTAAATTTGAAAAATTGCTATATATTGGTGTACCAAACCAAAGTTCATTGCCTGACATTTATTTTCTTGTTAATTTTAATATTTTATCTATTTGTGCCTTAATAATAGGTCCTCTATTTGGCCAATGTATATAAGGTTCATCACTCTTACTTAAATTATAAAGAAATGGTAATATAACCTTTTCTATATCTTTAAATCTTTGTAAAGTATCTTCACTTGCTAATTCTTTTGTAATAGTTTCTTTTTCATTTACAATTTCCATAATTTCATTCATCATAGATTTAATTGATGATACATCTGATTTAATTTTAGATAGTTCTACATTATTAGTTTCTATAACTTTAGGGTCTATAGAAGGTGTTGTTTCTGTAGGTTTGCTTGTAACTGGTGTAAAACCAAAATCTTCGTTGAGGTCAAACCCTCTCATATAATCAGGAATATTATTGTCTACCATTTGTTTCTCTTTCTATGTTTAGCTATTACTTGTTCAGTTTTAGATTGTTTAATAGTTTTTTTACCATATCTTTTTCCAAGAGGACTAGCAGGATGAGCTTCTGCAATCCTAGACATATTCTCTTTCCAGCCTTGGTCATTTTTATGTGTAAGGCCTGATACTCCGCCTACTATATTTAGTGAGGTAAACACTTGTCTAACATTCTTATTCTTCTTTAAATAAACATCTAGTTCTGCCATTGTTAAATGTTCTGTATATTCTTTACCTGTTTTAACATTTTCAAAACTGTATATTGGCATTTTACTTATTTTTATCTTTTAACTGTTTTTTTAAATCTTCTACTTCATCTAATAGATATTCTATTTCTTTAGCCAATTGATTAGCTAGTCTTTTATATTTTTCTATTTCTATTTCTTTTCTTATTTTTGGTTCTATCATCTAATTATACGCTTTTTATTTTAAAAGCTAAAGTTATTCTAGGTTTGTTATTAGTAAAAGGCATGCCTCTATGTAAAAATCTAGCAGGGAAAACAATTAATTGGTTTTGTACATATGGTACTAACTCTAGTTTATCATTTTCATAATATTCAAATTGTCCACCATTTTCATTAGTGGGACATGGAAAATATAATGCTGTATGTGTTCCTTCATCTGTATGAAATTGGCCGTTCATATTGCTGTGTTGTATGTTTATATATTTCCTTAATATATGTGTGCTTGAATTTAAAAAACAATCATTATATAATTTAAAACAAAGGTAATCTATTAGTGCATCTTTATCAAATTCATATTGATAAAATTGTTCATCTAAATTATCTTTATGTGAAGTATGTCCAAAAGCGTGAGGTGTATGAAATAAGAATTTATCTAATAAAAATTCATTTAAATCTTTAGGTAACCAATTAGATATTTTTTTTAACATGTTTTTATGCCGTTTTTATACCAATCAGGCATAACAGAAGGACTACGCCAAGTTGCAAAAGGTCTTTTCTTCATTATATAATATTTTCTATAACTTTCTATTGAATTACCTGGTACTTTACATTCTTCTGGCATAGCAGGAGGTGGTTCTGTACCTATTTTATTTAGTGGTATATTTTTTGGTGGATTTTTTAATATTGAACCTAGTTTTTGTACTGTCATATGGTCAACTGATTTATTATATCTTAATTTAAACTGCGAATTAAGTGCCATCATATGCCTGTATAACCAAACATAGTTATATGCTGATTGCATTACCCATATTGTACTAGGATGTTTAACGTGACTGGCCAAATATAAAATAGATTCTAATTCTTTTACTGGATGTGTCCATCTTTTAATTTTACGGCCATTGGCTGTCTTACCATAATATTCTACGCCATCTATGATTCTATGTGCTGTTGATAACATCTGTGCTGATTCTATAATCATTTTACATACGTGTTTATCGCAAGACATTTCGGCTGCAACTATAGGGTCTTTATCTAAATAAAATATGTTCATTTATTTTTATAATGTATTCTACCAAAACCTTTAGGTTTACCCCATCTTTTTTGCCAAGCCCAATTTTGAAGTTTTATGCCTATAGATTCAATTATGTTTAATATATAATCAATCATTAGTTTATAGTTCTTTTATATTTTAAACACAAGTTTTTCCATACTTTAAACCAATACTTTTTGGCCCAAGCTGATTCGGCTTCACTTAATGCTTTTGATGCTTTTTTGATTGCTATTGTTTGTGCTTTTGGTGTCAACTTTATCATAATTATAATATATCATATTCCAAGTGTATTGTCAACTACATTGTTGGAAAAGGTATGCTTTTAAGAACATCTATAACATTATCTATTGGTGATTTTGGTGTAGTATTTGTACTTGGTGTTGTAGTACAATTTACCAAAAGAATCAATAGTAATATACTAAGTGTTTTTTTCATCTTTTATCTCCAGTATTTGGTCTAATTTTACTTTAATTTCATCAGGATCTAATTCAGCTAATGATTTTTGGTCTGCATTATCGCCAAATATTGATTTTAATAATACACCTTGTTTTTCTTTATACACTTCATTTTTCTTTTGTAATCTTTCAATTTTCTTTTCTAAATCCTCTTCTTTATTTTTTATACCTTTATTTCTTTGATATTCTTTAATAGATACGTTCACTGCGACCAACATCAATACGGCCAATGGGTCAAAGACTAATATTAAACATATGATAATAAATCTTACTGCTCTGTCTAGGTTACCATCATCAGCATCACCAAACAATATTTCTGCAACATACTTAAATGGCCCTACCTCTTTGTCTATGGCCAATTGGTCTTTGTCATATTTAAGTTTTTGATTTGATAAATCTGTAATTTTTTTAGATGAATTGGCAATAATATTATTAACTCTATTTCTTTCAGTGGTTTGTTTCTGTCTTTCTATAAGGCCCTTATCAGCATCTTTATCTATAACTTTATCTAATGCTGTATCTAATTGGTCTATAATCTTCTGAGCACCAGTAATTGCTTTCTTTTCTGAATCTATCTGTCTTTCAATATTCTTTACAAGTAATCTATTACCTGTATTTGGTGCCGCTGTATCTAAATGTGCCTTTGATAAAAAACCAAAGATACCTATTGAAGTAATAAACATTAACATCAATACAGCTGATAATAGATAGGCTCTTATAGATTGTGGTAATAAATCTAAATTCCAATTACGATATAACCAAGACACTGTTACCAGTTTGGCTATCTCTAATGTAACTCCCATTGTAATGACTGCCCAATAGGCACCAGCAAACAATGCTGCTAGTCCTAGTATAGAATAATAAGCTCCTACAACGGATACGGCAATACCTGATATGAAAAGTAATATCGTTAAAATCATTTAATTATTTGTCTAATCTATCTATTTCTTCTACTGTAGGTCGTTTAGGTACAACGATAAATTTTTCGTTTGGTTTTTTTATACCTAAAAATTTTAGAAATTGTCTTGTTTCATTTATAGCACATCTATCAAAATAATCAGCTGTCATTTTTGATACTGTCATACCTTTAATAAATTCTTTAATCTGTTCTTTATAGTTTTTTGATAAACCACTTTTATAACCTAGATGATAACTTAATCCTATAATTAGAATTGCTCCACTAAAAAATAGTACTTCGTTCATTGTTTTCCTTTTGTTTGTTTAAGTAATCTACCATAATTTGGCCACCCAAACTTATCGTGTGACTCGTCAATATATCTCCAACGTATTACGCCAGTATTAGGATTTCTCTCGTATATTTTTGGTCTCTCTTTTGTCATCTTTTAACTACGACCTTTCCATCTTGTCTTAATTTCTTAATTATATTTATAACTTGCTGTTCATAGTCTTTTGTAGTGCTCCAAGCATCTAAACCTTTTGCTAATTCTATAGCATCAACTTTACCATACCATTTGTTTTGTTTATCTCTTATTTTTCTAAATTCAGCATATGCCTGTTTAGTATTAAGGATTTTAATGTAATCACGGACTGAAGCACATTTAGTATTATATGATTTAACACGCCAAGATAATGTATCAGTATAACCGTGTGGTAACATACCTGCGTCTTTATTCCATACTCGTATACCAAACAAATTATTTCCTTCACGAGCAAATCTACTTAGACCTGCGTTACTCTCAATAATGGCCTGTGCAATAATAAGATCGTCTGGTATTCTTTCGCCTTTATGTAATTCTAAATTAAGGTAGGCGATACACTTTTGCATTGTTTTTATAAATTCTTCATCTGAACCAACCGTAATTCTTGGTTCTGCAAAGCCTATTTCTTTTGCCCATAAAATAGTTTTATCAGCAGCTTTTTCTTCTATGTTTATTTTAGATATGTAATTAGGATAAAATGTACCAATACCAAAACCTATTAAACATATGCCGGTAATTGCCATTATCTGTCTAACGTGAAATCGTATCTTACGTGGCCAATGGTATTTAAAATACCACTTTAAAGGTCTATGTTTCATTATCGTTTACTTATGATATACTCATAATGATACTGCGAAGCATCTACTAACATACCATTATCTGTTTTTTCTAAGTATTTAACTTTAACTTTCTTCTGTAAGAATAATAAACGATTGTCGTTTAAATATTTTGACATAGTACTAAATATTTTTTCTGATTCTCGTTGTGAAAAATTATTCAATACATCTTCCTGAAAGTGTCCTTCATAATAAACTTCTTTCTCACCTTTATTTTTAAACCAAGCAAATTCTTCTACTTTCTTTACTGCGTTTAATATGATTGGTTTTAGGTACTCGTCTTTAAACTTTTTTGTTTTCACTTCTATCATTATATATCCTATGTTGTTTTATAATTTTAAACCTACACTTTTAAGTTTTGGTTTGAAACTATAAAATAGTTTGTTGTGGGCACCATTATCATTTATCTGTGTAAATTGATAAAGATGTACCATTTCGTGGGCTAACGTTTCCAAGAAATCTTTTTTATTATCGTATTTAATATCCATTTCTAATTTATGTACTCTAGTACCTTTTCTTTTGAAATCTAATTGAATTACTTGTCCCATACATCTTTGATATTTAAGTTCTTTAATTTCTATATCGTTAAACGGTGATAATTTGCTATCAAATAATCCTTCGTTGAGTATTGTGAAAAACTTTTTAATATCTTTATATGTGGTTGAATATTTGTCTTTTGAAGATAACAATGGCATAAGTTTCTTTTTAACTGCTAAAACTTTTCTTTTTGTTACCTTTATCATACATTATTTACAATCGTCCTGTATTTTTGTATCCTTTAGTAAACTGCATTTATATGATTTGTCTGCTTCAAGTCTTAGTTCTGCGGCCGCTTTATCTAATATAGCGGGTAAGTACTTCTGCAATATATTAATACTATCAAGAGCGAACAAATGGGCTACTCGTGCCAGTTCTTGTTCCATCAATTTAGAGGCATCAACTGGTTGACCAGATACCTTTTGTGTTATCACGTGGCCTATAACAGCCGTATTATATTCACTTGCCTTAACCGATTTCATAAAAAGGGTTAAAAGGCCATACACTAGTAAACCTAGTATAGTGATATAAATTAAAAACTTCTTCATATATTTATTGTTTGTTGTTTATATGGATAAGGTAACACTTTAATGTGTTTAGGTCAAGTGTTATAAAAAAGAAATATGTGTTTAGAATCAATGACTTGAAGTCATTGTTTTTAAAGGGTTTTTTAGGAAAACCCTTAAAACCTTAGTTTCTTGTGAATTGGTCGTTCCAATTAAAGGCTTCTTTTACACAATTTTCTGTAAGGCCTTTATATGTAAGATTCAATTTTTTGTCTTTTATGTCAATTAATACTTTAGCATCATCTTTATGTAATGCTTCTAGCATTTGTATAAAAAGCATTTCTTTTTTAGCTTTAGGTATATTACTACCACCTTTGATAAAAAGATATAACTTTCTTGCTTCATCTAGTAAAGATGTGTGATCTGTTCCTTCAGGTACATCATTTTGTATAAATGGTGGATTTCCCTCTGGTATATCCCAAACAATTTTAGGGTCAAAAGCAGCTTTTAATAACTGTCTTAATGCTTGACCGTCGTGTTTTTTTAACACTTCAATTTTTTTAGGTTTATCTTTTGCGTTATTTACTTGTGTAAATATTTCGTGTGCTAAAGGTCTAGCGTTAGTGGCCGTACGAGCTACTGACTCCATTCCTTTTTTACTCATTAGGCTTGAGTGCCTAGGTTTTTCTTGTTCCATAATTACTCCAATATTCGAATATTAAAAATCACCAATGTTTGTCATCAATGCTTTTAGTTTGTGTTGCATAAAATAAGGTAACAGTTTGGACCTGTTAGGTATCTTATACTCTCTATATGTATTTATAATAGTTCTTTCAAGCTCTTTTGGCATACAGGAAAGGTCTATTAATTGTTTGTTTCTCTCGTAATATTTACTGGTTTCACTGCCAAGAGGTATATTACTAACGTTGGCCCATTCTTCAAGTCGTTTCTTATTAATAGGTCTTTGTTTCTCACCTGTTAAAAAGATGTCATCTGGACTTAATATATTAGGTATACCATCTGAACGGTCACCTTTTATAATCTGTTCGTGTAAAAATTTCTTAGGATCTAAACCTTCACCTACAAATACCTTTTGTATAGGACTATATTGTTTAACATTTGTATTTGATTGTAATTGTATAAAGTCTTTGTCACCACTGATAATCATAATAGGTCTATTTGTGTGATTAAACACCAATGCACCTATAATGTCATCTGCTTCGGCCTTTTCTATGTACATCATTACATAAGGAAAGTTTTCTGCAATTTCGTTTTTGATTTCTGTAATACAATTGAATATGTTATCCCAATCTGTGTCTGAATCTACACGGCCTTTTCTGCGAGCGTGTTTATAATTAGGGTAAATATCTCTACGCCAAGGGTCACCTGCGTCAGCACATAATACCATAGTGCCATATTGTTCTTTGAATTTTAAATTAAAACCTCTTAATGAATTAATGACCATATGCCTAATCATTTCTTTATTTGGTTTAATATCCGATTTACCTCTGGTCTGTGCCATAAGGTTTGATATTAAAACTTGATTTAGGTCTACTAGTATCATTTTATTTTGTAACGAAGGCGAGCGTTATATATTTCTCGCCTTCATCATTTAACTAATTACGCATTGTAAGCGTATGAAGTACCGTATAGTTTTTTGATACCAGCAGCGATGATCGCTTTTGATGGTGCACCAAGTCTATATGAAGTACCTTGAGCAGTTTTGTTAATATAAATCATATTACCAGCTGCTCTCAATTTATCTACCATAGCTCTTGGCGATGTTAGATCAAATTTAGTTCTTAAAGTTTTCCAAGATACTGATTTCCCAGTTTCTAGTAACTCTAATACTCTTTGTGTTTTTGAAGTCTTGCCACTTGCAAGAGCTCTTTTTAATGTTTTTAACATTAGTTTCTCCTTGTGTTGGCTATTTTACAACCGGCGACGGCGATTCCATTAGGAATTTCGTGTGATCTACTTGTCATCTGTTTCTTCAGGTAAATCAAAATCTGCTTTAAAATCTGTCCAACCATCATTTGTTTTTTTAATCTCATCTTTTACATCTTTGTTCAATGGTTTGTGTGGTTTGTGATTTTCTTCTGGCAATACTTTATTATAATCTATTACAACTTGTGGGCCAAATCTTGTAATTTTTACATCTACAATTTTATCAGCAAGTCTTTGTGCTGGGTGTGTTACGTCAAAATCTCTATATATCATACCTCTTAACATATCTACTAATAATCCAAAGTCTTTTGTAAATTCTGGTTTATCTGTCATCATAGCCATTTCTACGAATTGTCGTAGTATATTCATAGCTATTTCATCTACATTTCCTTCTACAAATTCTTTTGTTCTATCTACTCTTACCTTTTCACTTCCTTCAGGATTTTGTCTTGCTGTTTCTTTATTAACAATTCTGTCTGTTGGAAATAAAATAATTTTATCATCAGTCATATGTAAGTTCATTACTTAATAGGTTCGCCCTTAAAGTTAACTAATTTTTTATCCATTAGATATTCTATTAGTTGATTATAACCACCTACTAATTCACCATTTATTTTTATTTGAGGCATTGATCTTACTTGTTTACCAGCATCTTCAAATAGTGCTTCAATATTTTTAAAATCTTCAAATTTTTTTTCTGTGTAATTAAGGCCTAAATTGATTAATAAATTTTTGGCCTTAATACAATAACTACAGTTTTTTTTACTGTATAATATGACGTGAGATATATCACTCATATTACTGTGTTGTTTTTTGATTAACAGTTTCTTTAAAAGCTTTATCAGCTTTTTCTTTTAGATTGTAAGAGTCAACTACTTCTGAAATTGTGTAGTTATACATCTTATTAAACTCACCTAAAGGCAATCTTAAACCTACCCAAGCTCTGTAATAACCTTGTTTTGTTGAAGTTACTTCTTGAGCAAATATTTCATAACCTCTTACAGGTGTATTTTCAATTATATTTACTAGAGTAGATTCAACATCTGATACTACAGTTTTAGTTTCAGATTTACCAAGTTCAGTTATAAATTGCTTAGAACGTTTGTTCATTTCGCCTTTTATAATGTCTGCCATTTCTGCCTTAGCAATCATCTTTGCTTTTTCAATTGCTAAACCAAGATCTGGCGATACTGAAGTACCAACACCAAAGATACATTGTTTTTCGTTAATGTCTTGTGAATTAACGTTACAAGCTTTCTTTTCTTTGAAGTCGGCCATATACCAAGATGGTACCGTATCTAAAATCTTTTCTGACTCGGCTTTGATCTGGTAAGTTGACGAAGAGCAAGCGCCTAATATAAGGCCAGTTGCTACTATCATTATTGTTCTTATCATCATATAGTTTTATTTTGTACTCCTTTTTATATCATATACTAAATCTTGTGTTTTGTCAAGCCCCTTTTGAACATAGCCAAAAAAGTCTTTACTGGACACATCAAATAGTATAACCCAAAGGAGAGTTATTATAATAACGTTTTTAAACATTATTGTACCTCCCATTCACCGTTCTTGTTAAGGCACGTCTTTCCGAACGATTTAAAGACGTGATTTGGTCTACTATAATATCGGCAATACTCTGGAGCCGATACATCTTTATAATAGAATTGAGCAAACAGATCCCAATAACCAGGCGTATTAATACCTCGTCTGCCGTCAGCACACTCCAAAATTTCTTGTTTAATAATGTCATCACCTATTTGTTTAATTTCAATCTTTACATAACAATATTGGTCATCTACTTTTTTAGGTTCGTAACCTCTTACTGTATCGTATAGTACTTTGTTTTGTTCTTGTTTCACTCTTTTAAGTGGTTCTCTTTCTTCATCTGTAATCTGACCTTTTGGCATTATAAACTTCTCATTAGCAGTGGCTCTTGATATGAATATAGCCAATAGAAAATATATAAGAAGTATTACTAAAAAATATCTTTTAAAATTAGGTATTGTTCTCTTAAATCTCCAAGAGTATACCATTTGTTTTTTAGGTAACATATCTTTGATATAGTTAAAAATATCCGTAAGTATAAAGATAGTTGTATCTTTAAGTTCTATAAAAAAAGGTTTTAAAAATTGTGGTAATTTAATTAAATATTTACTCATTTTTTTTAATAATCTTATGTAATTCTGTTATATCTATTTTATTCATATCTACGTTTTTAAGTTCTTCATTTTGTTTAAGTATCTGTGCTTTATGTTCTTTAGCCAATTTTGTAAAGTATTCAAAGGTTTCTTCATTATGTCCTATGATTG
>Ga0209768_10002412_pt1 | contig 11610 bp, 9 predicted proteins | sample LauGreSBDMM110SD_3_FD_187564 | JGI IMG/M metagenome (GOLD analysis project Ga0209768, IMG submission 187564) | Freshwater lake microbial communities from Lake Michigan, USA - Sp13.BD.MM110.SD (SPAdes) (version 2) | ecosystem: Environmental > Aquatic > Freshwater > Lake | place: Lake Michigan... | reverse complement strand
GGGAACAGCAGCCGCAAAAACAGCGAATCCACCACAATCAGCGCCAGATTATTGGCCCAGCGCCAGCCGCGCGCCTGCGTGAGCGCGCGACGCGGCGCGAACGTCTCCAGCGCCGCAATCAGCGCCAGCACGCACGCAAAACTCGCCAGCCGGATGAGGGGTTCGCTTTCGATGATACAAGGCTCCTTGTTGGCCAAACACTATGCGCCCCCGCCCGCCAGACAAGCAAGCGCTTGACGCGCCGGGCGGGTGCGACGAAAAGGTTCGCGCAAGGAGTTCCGCATGACGGCGGTCACGCTGATCGACAATTACGACTCGTTCACATGGAACCTGGTGCATTACCTGGGCTCGCTGGGCGCTGACGTGACCGTGCTGCGCAACGACGAAGCCAGCGTCGCGCAGATTATGGACTCGCGGCCCGAGGCCATCGTGCTGTCCCCGGGGCCCTGCACGCCGCGCGAGGCTGGCGTGTGCCTTGATCTGATCGCCGCAGCCGCCCGCGACATCCCTATTTTTGGCGTGTGCCTTGGCCACCAATCCATCGGCGAGGCTTTTGGCGGGCAAGTTGTGCGCGCGCCCCTGCCCGTCCATGGCAAGCTCGCCACCATTTCCCATGAGGGCAAGACGATTTTTCGCGGCATCAACGCGCCGTTTCAGGCCACGCGCTATCATTCGCTCGTGATCGACCGCGCCAGCATGCCCGATGTTCTGGAGGCTGTAGCGGAGACGGACGACGGACTGGTGATGGCCGTCTCGCATCGCAGCCTGCCGGTGCATGGGGTGCAGTTTCACCCCGAAAGCATTCTCTCGCAGCACGGCCACCGCATTCTGGGCAATTTTCTCGACATCGCGCGGGCGTTCAATCGCACCCGCGTTCACGCATAGAAGGGGAATAGAGTTGGACTCCTTCAAGCCCATCATCGCAAAAGTCGCCGCTGGACATAGCTTGAGCCGCACTGAATCTGAACAGGCCTTCGAGGCGCTGCTGTCGGGCGACGTTACGCCCGCGCAAACGGGCGGCTTCCTGATGGCGCTGCGGGTGCGCGGCGAAACGGTTGACGAGATCACCGGCGCCGTGTCTGCCATGCGCGCCAAAATGCTGCGCGTGGTTGCGCCAGAGGGCGCAATCGACATCGTGGGCACCGGCGGCGACAACGCCGGCACATGGAATGTCTCGACGCTCGCCTCCATCATCGTCGCGGCTTGCGGCGTACCGGTCGCCAAACACGGCAACCGCGCGGCGTCCTCCAAATCTGGCGCGAGCGATATTCTGTCGGCGCTAGGCGTGGCTATCGGCCTGCAACCGCCGCTTGTCGAAAAATGCCTGCGCGAGACCGGCCTTGGCTTCATGATGGCGCCCACGCACCATGCCGCCACGCGCCATGTTGCACCCGTGCGCGTAGAGCTTGGCACGCGCACGATCTTCAACATTCTGGGGCCGCTCTCCAACCCCGCCTCCGTCAAGCGCCAATTGGTCGGCGTGTTTTCGCCCGAGCTTTTGCAGCCAATGGCGGAAGTGTTGCGCAATCTGGGTTCCGAGTGCGTTTGGATCGTCCACGGCTGCGACGGGCTCGACGAGATCACGACGACTGGCCCCACGCGCGTCGTCGCGATGGAAAGCGGCGCCATTCGCAGCTTTGAAATCACGCCTGAAGACGCTGGGCTTCGCAGGGCCGAGCCGTCCGAATTGCGCGGCGGCGATCCGGCCCACAATGCGCAAGCCTTGCGCGCGGTGCTGGACGGGGCGAAAACAGCCTATCGCGACATAGCGCTTTTGAACGCGGGCGCAGCGCTTGTTGTAGCTGGCCAGGCGGATAACATTCGCGACGGCGTTGAGGCTGGCGCGCAGGCGATTGCGACTGGCAAAGCTAAAGCGACCCTCGACAGGCTTGTCGATATTACGAACCGCTGAGGAGCGTGCGCATGGCTGACATTCTGCACAAGATCGAAGTCTACAAGCGCGCTGAAATCGCCGAAGCCAAAGTCGCTATGCCGCTGCATGCGCTTGAGCGGCATATTGAGCAGCAATCGCCTACGCGCGGATTCATCCACGCCATCGAGAACAAGCTGGATGCCGACAGCTATGCGCTGATCGCCGAAATCAAGAAGGCCTCGCCCTCGAAAGGCCTGATACGCGCTGATTTTGACCCCGCATCGCTCGCGCAAGCCTATGAGCTTGGCGGCGCCGCGTGCCTGTCGGTCCTCACCGATGCGCCCTCGTTTCAGGGCGCGCCGGACTATCTGCGCCAAGCGCGCGAGGCCGTGCGCCTGCCCGCTTTGCGCAAGGATTTTCTCTACGATCCCTACCAGGTCTATGAGGCGCGCGCGTGGGGCGCCGATTGCATTCTCATCATCATGGCCGCCATCGACGACGATTGCGCGCGCGAGCTGAACAAGGCCGCGCATGACCTTGGCATGGACGTGCTGGTGGAAGTGCATAACGAGGACGAACTCAACCGCGCGATATCGCTGGAGACGCGGCTGATCGGCATCAACAACCGCGACCTGCATACGTTTGAGACAAGTCTGGAAGTGACCGAGCGTCTGGCGCCAAAAGTTCCGCAAGATCGTATCGTCATATCTGAAAGCGCCATCGGCACTTTTGAGGATTGCCTGCGTCTTGCGCGCTTTGGCGTGCGCTCGTTCCTTGTCGGCGAAAGCCTTATGCGACAGGGCGATGTCGCAAAAGCAACCCATGCCCTCCTGCACGGAAAACAACCATGAGCGGCCTCACGCATATCGACGAAAGCGGCGAGGCGCGCATGGTGGACGTGTCCGGCAAAGACGCGACCGTGCGCACGGCGATCGCTGTCGGCAATGTCGTGATGAAGCCTGAGACGCTGGCGCTGATCCGCTCCGGCGATTCCAAGAAGGGCGACGTTCTGGGCACCGCGCGCATCGCTGGCATTATGGCGGCAAAGCGCACGCATGAACTCATTCCGCTCTGCCATCCGCTGGCTTTGTCGCAAGTCGTGGTGGAGTTGACGCCGGACGATACGCTTCCCGGCGTGCGCGTGCGCGCACTCGCCAAACTCACTGGTAAAACCGGCGTCGAGATGGAGGCGTTGACCGCTGTGAGCGTCGCGTGCCTCACGATTTATGACATGGTGAAAGCCGTTGATCGCTTCATGACGATTGAGGGCATCGGCATGATTGAAAAAGCTGGCGGCAAGTCCGGCGACTGGAAACGCGAGGACGATTGATTATGGCGCGAAGTCCGCTGCTGCCCGTCGAAGATGCGCTGGCGCGGATACTCGCCACGGCGAATGCGCCGCTTGATGCTGAAAACGTCGAGCTTGCAAACGCGCTGGGCCGCAGGCTTGCAAGCGATCTTGCCGCACGACGCACGCAGCCGCCGTGCGCTATCTCGTCCATGGACGGGTACGCATTGCGCGCCGCCGACATCGCAGCTTTGCCCGCACGCCTGCGCGTGATTGGCGCCAGCGCGGCGGGCCATGGTTTTGACGGCGCCGTGCAGACGGGCGAGTCCGTGCGCATCTTCACCGGCGCGCCAGTGCCGGACGGCGCCGACACGGTTTTAATTCAAGAAGATGCACGCGCTGAGGGGGATTTCGTCGAGGCGCTTGTCAGCGAGCCGCTTGGCCGCTACGTCCGCCGCGCCGGGCTCGACTTTTCGGCGGGCGATGTTTTGCTGGAAGCTGGCCGCTTGCTTGGCCCCGCGGAACTGGCTTTGGCAGCGGCCATGAACCACGCGTTTGTGAGCGTCGTGCGTCGTCCGCGCGTTGCAATTCTGGCCACCGGCGACGAGCTTGTGGCGCCGGGCGCGGAGCCGGGCCGCGACCAGATTGTCGCGTCCAACAATTTTGCAGTTGGCGCTTACGCAAGGCTGGCAGGCGCGGACGTGATTGACCTAGGCATCGCGCGTGATGATTTTGCCTCGCTGGAAGCCTGCATCCGCCGTGCGCGCGATGAGAAGGCCGACGTGCTGGTGACGCTGGGCGGCGCCTCCGTCGGCGATCACGATCTCGTGCAAACAGCGCTTCGGCGCGAGGGCATGGAGCTTGGGTTCTGGCGCATCGCTATGCGCCCCGGCAAGCCATTCATGCACGGACGCATTGGCGATACGCGCATTCTTGGCCTGCCGGGAAATCCTGTTGCGGCCATCGTCTGCGCGATCATGTTTCTCGTGCCGCTGGTGCGCGCGCTCACAGGCGATAAGCGTGCGGGCGCCGATCCTTCGCGCCCGGCAATTCTTGGCGCCGACTTGAGCGAAAACGATCTGCGGCAGGATTATCTGCGTGCGACCATCACAGGCCTAGAAGAAGGCTTGCCCGTCGCCACCGCGTTCACGCGGCAGGATTCCTCGATGCTTGGAATCCTCGCCAAGGCGCAGGGCCTGATCGTGCGTCCGCCGCATGCGCCAGCGTTGAAAGCTGGCCAGCCGTGCCGCTACATTCCGCTTTAGCGCGCCCCTACGCCGCCTTCTTTTTAGCCGCGATGGCGATTTCCGACAGCGTGCGCACAATGCGGCGCGCGCCTTCAAGCCGCTCGTCGGCATCGTCGAAATCCTGCATGAACACGATGCGCATGTCGGGACGCACTTTTGCGCGCGGTCCCTGCTCCGTCACATAGCGCACAAGGCCCGCCGGATTGGCGAAGGAATTGTCGTGGAAGCCAATGATGACGCCCTTTGGCCCGGCGTCCACCTTATCGACGTGAGCCTTGCGGCACAAGGCTTTGATGGACACGAGCTTGAGCAATTGCTTGACCTCTTCCGGCATGGTTCCAAAGCGGTCGATCAGCTCGGCGCCGAAGGTTTCGATCTCGTCGTCGGTCTCCATCGTCGACATCCGGCGATAGAGATTGAGGCGAACGCCAAGGTCGGCGACGTAATCTTCAGGGATCGTGACCGGCGCGCCAATGGTGATCGAAGGCGACCACGCTTCTTCAGCGGGCTCTTCATAACCGGCCTTGAGCGCCGTCACGGCGTCCTGCAGCATTTGCTGATAGAGTTCGTAGCCGACTTCCTTGATGTGGCCCGACTGTTCGTCGCCCAGCAGATTGCCGGAGCCGCGAATATCAAGATCGTGGCTGGCGAGCTGGAAGCCTGCGCCCAGCGTATCGAGAGATTGCAGCACCTTCAGGCGTTTCTCGGCCTGCGGCGTCATGGTGCGCGTGGCGGGCAGCGTGAATAACGCATAAGCGCGCGTCTTCGAGCGGCCAACGCGACCGCGCAATTGATACAGCGCCGCAAGGCCAAACATATCGGCGCGATGCACGATCAGCGTGTTGGCGGTTGGAATGTCGAGGCCCGATTCGACGATGGCGGTTGAAACAAGCACGTCATACTTGCCGTCGTAGAAGGCCGACATGCGGTCTTCAAGTTCGGTCGGCGACATCTGCCCGTGCGCGGTGATGAACTTTGCTTCAGGCACCGCCTTGCGCAAGAACGCGGTCGCGTCCTCAAGGTCTTCAATGCGCGGACACACATAGAAGCTCTGGCCGCCGCGATAGCGCTCGCGCAGAAGCGCCTCTCGCACAAGCAGTTCGTCAAACGGGATGATCGACGTGCGCACGGCGAGGCGATCCACCGGCGGGGTTGCGATGATCGACAATTCGCGCACGCCCGTCAGCGCAAGCTGCAAGGTGCGCGGGATCGGCGTGGCCGAAAGCGTCAACACATGCACTTCCGCGCGCAGATCTTTCAGGCGCTCTTTATGTGCGACGCCAAAGTGCTGCTCTTCGTCGATGATGACGAGGCCGAGATCGGCAAAGCTGACATTCTTGCCAAGAACGGCATGCGTGCCAACGACAATATCAATCGTACCGTCAGCTAAACCAGCCTTGGCGGCGCGCTGATCGGCGGCTGTCACCATGCGGGACAATTGCGCGATGCGGATCGGCAGGCCTGCAAAGCGTGCGGTGAAATTGCGATAATGCTGGCGCGCAAGCAGCGTTGTCGGCACCACGACGGCGACTTGCTTGCCGTTGATGGCCGACACAAACGCCGCGCGCAGAGCCACTTCCGTCTTGCCAAAGCCAACGTCGCCGCACACGAGGCGATCCATCGGCTTGCCTGCGGCAAGATCGTCAAGCGCTGCGTCAATGGCGCCTTGCTGGTCCTCGGTCTCGTCATAGGGGAAGCGCGCGCAAAATTCGTCATAGGCGCCATCGGGCGGCAACAGGCGCGGCGCTTCGTGCAATTGCCGCGCGGCTGCGATGCGGATGAGTTCGCCCGCCATTTCGCGGATGCGCTTCTTCATCCGCGCCTTGCGGTTTTGCCAACCGGCGCCGCCGAGTTTGTCTAGCTGAACTTCGGTGTCTTCCGAGCCGTAGCGGGTCAGCAGCTCGATATTTTCAACCGGCAGAAACAGCTTGTCGCCGCCCGCATAATGAATCTCAAGGCAATCATGCGGCACGCCAGCGGCGCTGATCGCCTGCAAGCCGACAAAGCGCCCGATGCCGTGATCGGAATGCACGACAAGATCGCCGGCCGACAAAGCGCTCGCCTCCCCCAGCATGTCAGCTGCGCGTTTGGGCTTGCGGCGGTTGCGGATCAGGCGGTCGCCGAAAATATCCTGCTCGCCGATGATCGCGAGATCGCCCGCCTCAAAGCCCTGCTCAAGGCCAAACACCGCAAAGCCGGTTTCGTTGCGCGGCATCGCCATCGCAACCGAGAAAGCGTTGACCGGCAGGCCTTTCTTCAATCCGTGTTCAGCCAGCACGTTCGACAGGCGCTCGCGCGAACCATCAGAATAGCCCGCCACGATGACGCGCTTGCCCTGCCCTTGCAGATCGCGCACATGCTCGACGACGGCTTCAAAGATGTTCAGATTTTCATTGGTGCGCTCGGGCGCAAAATTACGGCCCGCACGACCGCCGCAATCGATCGCGCTCGCATCGCCTTCAACGGGCGCGAACGCGGAGACTCGGGCGACAAGATGCGCGTCAATGCGCCTGCGCCATTCGTCGGGCGCCAGATAGAGCGCGTCCGGCGGCAGCGGCTTGTAGGCGGGCGAGCTGGCGTCAAGCTCCTGGCGCCCTTTGCGCGCATCGTAATAATCGCGAATTTCGCCAAGCCGCTCTCCCACAGCGTCATCGGCCATGGCGTCAAGTATAATCGGCGCATCGCCGATGAAATCAAACAGCATATCGGCGCCGCCGTAAAACAGCGGCAGCCAATGCTCCATGCCCGGATGACGGCGCCCCTCGCTCACCGCTTCATACATGGTGTCGCCGCGCGTCTGCGCGCCGAACGTCGCAACATAGCTCTGGCGGAAGCGGCGAATGGTGTCGGTGGTGAGCTGCACTTCACTCATCGGCACCAGATCGAGCGCGCGCAATTGATGCGTGGTGCGCTGCGTCTCCGGATCGAACGCACGAATGGATTCCAGCGTGTCGCCGAAGAAATCCAGCCGCAGCGGCTCGGGCAATCCCGGCGGAAACAGATCGAGAATGCCGCCGCGCACCGCATATTCGCCGGTGTCGCGCACGGTGGAGGAACGCAAGTAACCGTTGACCTCCAGCCATTTTGCGAGCGCGTTCATGTCAACCGAATTGCCGGGCGCGGCTGAAAAGCTCTCGGTCTCGATGAAGCTGCGCGGCGGCGTGCGCTGCAACAGCGCGTCAACGCTGGTGCATAACACGCGCGGGCGCTCTGCAGATGAGCCGGTGCGGGCAAGGCGCGCCAGCGTCGTCATACGCTGCGCGGCGACGGGACCGTTCGGCGAGGCGCGGTCGTAAGGCTGGCAATCCCATGCTGGGAAATTCAATATCTCAAGCTGAGGCGCGGCGAACGCCAACGCCTCCGCAAACGCGCGCGATCGTTGCGCATCGCGCGCCACATGCACGAGCGCGGCTGCGCCCTGCCCCTCTTTGCCATGCTTGCCAGCGGCCGCGCGGGCGCGCGCAATATCAGCCGCCACGAAGGCGTCAAACCCGTCCGGCACGCTGGCCAGCGTAATGGAGGCGCCTTTGCCGAGTTCCGCAATCGCACGTTTCAGAGCGTTCAAAGGTCTATTCCCCGAGCGCTCTTGCAGCGCGAACAAACGAGAGCGCCGCCGACGAGGTTCCGACGGCGTGCGCATGGGCGGATATATAGAGAGAAAGAGCGACCGACGCCACGCGTGCCTAAACGTGCAAAGGCTTGTCGTGATCGTGGTGCGACTTGAGCTTGTGGAACAGCGGCGTGTCGTATTCAGCGGGAACCGGCAGCGCGTCCGTCAGCCATTTGAAGATCTCCGGGTCCGGAGCCTCCATCAATTCCTCGAAGGCGTCGAGATCGGCGTCGGCCATTTCGGGCAGTTTCGCATCGGCGAACTGGCCCATCAGGATGTCCATTTCGCGCATGCCGCGATGCCAGGCGCGAAACAGCATCTTGCGGCGACGCGGATCGAGAGTGGCGGTCGAGAGAATGGTTCCTGTCACGGCGGCACCCCGGTTCTGATTAGGTTCGATGATGCTTGCACATAAAGCAATTCTTCAAGCCCGTCGCGCTTCATGACGCCGCATCACGCGCCGCTGAAAGCGAGCCTGTTGTAAAGCTCAGGATCGCAGACCAGATCGAGTTCGCGGATCAGCGGGCCGAGGAATATCCCGCGGCAGGAGCCATTGGCTTTGACCAAGGGACCGGCGCCCCAATTGCGGACCTTGCACGACCAGTTGAAGGTGAAACAATCGCCCGCCCATTCAATGTCGCTCACGCGCACGTTCAGCATTTCCGTGTTTTCATGGAAGCGGCGCATGACGCTGGCGATGCCCGCCAGTTCATAGCCACCCAAAAGAACTTCCCCTTGAGGAGAGACAAGATGCAGGCGGCCATGCTCCACGAAGCAAAGCGCCACGCCCTCGGGATTGCGGGTGATGTGCTGGAACACGAGGTCCATGCAAATAGCTGCCCGCTGCACCCGCCCGATAGTCAGTTTTGTACCTGGCATTCCCAACATCGAATTACCCCTGATCCGCCATGGTCAAGACCGCGCAAGCACAAGCTGCGCCTTGTTCTTAACCTTTAGCATTGGGGACAAGTTATTGAATAGTCCAGCTCAGGGTGAAATTGATGGAAAAGTTAAAAATCTCCACTATTCCGTTACGTTATCCACAGTTATGGCAAAGCTGTTTCGTTTCGGACACAGCGCGCATGGCGCTTGGCTGAATCTGCGCCGCCCGCTATCACAATTTATGCGCCCTGCTTTGCTGAACCCTCTGTTTGCGCCGCTGCGAGCCCTGCCAGGCGTAGGGCCAAAAACCGGCAAGCTTTTCGACAGGCTCCTCGCCCAGGGGCCGGAGGAAGCGCGCGTGCGGGATGCGCTGTTTCACCTGCCCCATTCCACCATCGACAGGCGCTCGCGGCCCAAGATCGCCGAGGCGGAGCGCGATATCATTGTGACGCTGGAGGTGGTCGTCACCGAGCATCGTCCGCCGCCGGGGCGCAATGCGCGCGGGCCGTATCGCGTGCTGGTTGAGGACGAGACCGGCGACATGCTGCTGGTCTTCTTCAAGGCGAATCATGACTGGATCGAGCGTATGCTGCCGCTGGGCGCCAAGCGCTGGGTTTCCGGTCGGCTGGAGCTTTGGGAGGGCCATTTGCAGATGGTCCATCCTGATCGCGTGCTTGACGAAGAGGGGTTGAAAAAGCTGCCCCCCGTCGAGCCCGTTTATGGGCTGACCGAGGGTCTCTATCAGCGCAACGTGCAGAAGGCCGTTGATGCGGGCATGGAGCGAACCCCGGCGCTGCCGGACTGGCTCGATCCCGCCTATGCCCGGGCGCGCAAATGGCCGGGCTTTCTGGAGGCTTTGCGCGCCATCCATCATCCGCAAAAGCCTGAAGACATTGACCCGCGCGCGCCCGCCCGCCAGCGGCTTGCCTTTGACGAATTGCTCGCCAACCAGCTGGCATTGGTGATGGTGCGCGCCCGCATGAAAAAGCTCGGCGGCCGCGCGACCATCTCGCAAGGTCTGCTGGCGCAGAAGATTGCAGACGCCCTGCCCTTCACGCTGACGGGCGCTCAAAGCGGCGCGATCCACGACATCGTGCAAGACCTCGCCAGCGAGGAGCGCATGTTGCGCCTCGTGCAGGGCGACGTCGGCTCCGGCAAGACGCTCGTGGCGCTGATGGCCATGGCCCATGTGGTCGAGGCCGGGCGGCAGGCGGCGATGATGGCGCCGACGGAAATCCTTGCGCGCCAGCATTATGAGCGATTGGGGCCGCTCTGCGACGCCGCCGGCATACGCCTTGGCCTGTTGACGGGGCGCGACAAAGTGGGCGAGCGCAACCGGACGCTGGCGGCGCTGATCGCGGGCGAGATCGACATTGTGGTCGGCACCCATGCTTTGTTTCAGGAGAGCGTCGCATTCCGCGATCTGGCGCTGGCTGTTGTCGACGAGCAGCATCGCTTCGGCGTGCATCAGCGCCTGGCTTTGGGCGACAAGGGCGAGTCCGTCGATATTCTGGTGATGACGGCGACGCCGATTCCGCGCACGCTGGTGCTGACCTATTTCGGCGATATGGACGTCTCGGTTCTACGCGAGAAACCCGCTGGCCGCGCGCCCATCGACACCCGCGCCATCCCCATCGAGCGGCTGGAGGACGTGGTGCGCGGATTGAGCCGGGCTTTGGCCAGCGGCGCCCGCATCTATTGGGTGTGCCCTCTGGTCGAGGAGAACGAAGACCTCGATCTGGCAGCCGCAGGCGAGCGCTTCGAGCTGTTGCAGCAATTCTTCGGAGATCGCGTCGGCCTCGTGCACGGGCAGATGAAGGGGCGCGAGAAGGACGCTGCGATGGAGGCGTTCCAGCGCGGGGAAACGCAGATATTGGTCGCCACCACGGTGATCGAAGTCGGCGTCGACGTGCCCGAAGCCTCAATCATGGTGATTGAACACGCCGAGCGGTTTGGGCTGGCGCAATTGCACCAATTGCGCGGGCGCGTGGGGCGCGGTTCGGCCAAATCCTCCTGCCTGCTGCTTTATAAATCGCCGCTGGGCGAAGTGGCCCGGGCGCGGCTCGAAATCATGCGCGAGACTGAGGACGGCTTCCGCATCGCCGAGGAAGATTTGCGCCTGCGCGGCGAAGGCGAGGTGCTTGGCTCAAAGCAATCGGGCGCGCCCGGCTTCAAGCTGGCGCAGCTGGAATTTCACGCCGAATTGCTGGCCGCCGCGCGCGACGATGCGCAGCTGATCTTCGGACGCGACCCCGAGCTTCAAAGCGAGCGCGGCCAGGCGCTGCGCACGTTGTTGTATTTGTTTGGCCGCGACGAAGCAGCGAAGCTGCTGCAGGCGGGGTGAGCTAAAACTCCGCCGCTTACCGGTTTGCTCAAGGGGCCCCTTCTCCCGCCTGCGGGAGAAGGGGCGATTTCATTAGGCCGTCTTGCGATAGACCAGCAGCGTCTCGTACATGCCGACCTTTTCGACCTTGGCTTCCTTCTCCCATTGGGCGATGACCTTGGCCGCGGTGTCGAAGGCGAACGACTTCGTGTAAAACACGATGTAGCCGCCGGGGCGGGTTTTGTCGGTGAGCATGTCGGTGACTTCGCGATCCGTCAGCGCGCCGTAGAGGTCGTTCTTCTCGGTGCGGAATTCGCAAAGGTGGAACAGCGTCACCACGTCGAACTCGGGCAGAAGCCGCGCGTCGAGCTGGTAGATGTCGCCGAA
>Ga0209768_10002410_pt1 | contig 11614 bp, 11 predicted proteins | sample LauGreSBDMM110SD_3_FD_187564 | JGI IMG/M metagenome (GOLD analysis project Ga0209768, IMG submission 187564) | Freshwater lake microbial communities from Lake Michigan, USA - Sp13.BD.MM110.SD (SPAdes) (version 2) | ecosystem: Environmental > Aquatic > Freshwater > Lake | place: Lake Michigan... | reverse complement strand
TTAGAATACATATTAATATTTATTTTGTTATTTCTTTATTATCTTTTGTAAAATATATATTTTTAAACGTTTCTTTTTGTTTTTCAACTTGATGTAATGTAATCTCTTGTGTATTTACATAATTAATATACATTTTTAAATCATCAATAATTTCTTTTTTTAGTTCACTTAAATTTACATGAATACCATATCTATTTTCATTTAATGTAATATCGTATTTATGTAATATTCGTAGAATTTCTACTTGATTAAATTTATTCATCGCTTCAATAATTTCACGAATATTATTAATTTCATATTCTGTATAATTATTATTAATGATTATATCATTCATTTTATATTATTATTTATTATGTTTTTATATTAAATCAATGTTATAATATTATTACAAAAAAAATATAAACTAATTACATACCTTATTTTATCACTTGTTATTACTCATTATTATTCATTATTATTCATTATTATTCATTATTATTCATTATAATTTAGATGGAATTAATTCGGCGATTACCGAAATATAATTATCGTTTAATTCAAATCTTTGACCTATAATTCGCGCGTTAAATTTAGTGCCTTCTGTTATTTTTGAAAATTGTGAAACATTATAATGATGATCTCTTGCAATAAATACAACAATAGGTGATGTTTCATCATCTGCACTATCTGCTTTAATTCCTGCTTTGGTGATATTTGTGGCAACACATGATATTAAGGTGCCTTCAACAGGAAAACATATTTCACATTCAAATACAACTTCAAATGATATATTGATACCTCTCTCAATAAGACCGCTGGAATATGAGACAATTTTGGTTGACCCTTTTTTAATATATCCTTCAACTAAACATTTCCCTTCATATCTTGAGGCAATTACAGTTTCAATTGTTTGATTGATATTTTTACCAATATTAGTTATTGGTAAAAATTACATTCCGTGTAATTAAACATCTTGAATATATAGGTAATATTTTTTGTTCTCTTCTTTTTATTTTTTGTTGCATTGGTTTCATTCTTATAAGTTATATGCATATAATCTTTTAACTTTTTTAATTTCAATTTTTATATTAAATATTATTAAATAGGGCAATATCTGGATTTAAAAACCATAATTTATTATTTTTATTTATTTTATTATACTGTCTTAAAATTATTTCTTGTATTATACACAATTCAACTTGAACGTACGGTTTTGTGTTTTCCTTATTATACCTTTCTTCTTCAACAATATCATTTAATAATTTAATAGTTTTTAATTTACCTGCTTCATCACACCTTGCACCACTATTACGCTTAACTGTAATGTCTTTTGTTTTAAATACCTTATTTTTATTTTTATTGTCATTGCTAATAAACCCAACGATTTTATTCATTTTATTTTTATTTATAATCCAAGCATCTCTTACTATTTTATTAAGCAATATTTCTTCTTTATCTTCAGGTTCCGCTTCAATCCATTTATTATCTTTTTTGTTAAATATCAATATAGTTTCCTTATTAAGATTATTATTTTGATTATATAATAAAATACAAGTAATTGTTTCTTTTTTATTTGTTATGGTTATACTATTATTTATAAAATATTCTTTTGCCAAATATTCAAAACTGTTTTCTTGGATAATATTTAAAGAATATAAATAATCTAATATCAGTAATGTTTCATTAAAAAATAAAACTTCAAAAATATGTTTAATCAAAAACTCAATTAAATTTTCGTATGGTATTTGTTTGGATAAAGTAACCATAATTTTTCCATAATGTTTATACCAGTTGTCGTCTCCACGTTGTATTATATTTTCGTTATTTTTGTCTCTTTGTTTATGTTGTTGATGCAATTCCTCTTTTTGTTTAAATTCTAATGCTAGTTCATAGTTATCCCTTAATTCATCTAATATATTTTTATTTTTTAGTTGTGTAACATTTGTTTCTTCTTCAAAATCTTTAAAATTTCTATTATCAATCACCGGTTTAATAATATCTTGTTTAATTTCAAAATTAATAAATGAATGTTTAAAATCAACTGGAACACTTCTATCATAAATAGAAATATTTTCATAATTTATTTCATTAGGTTGAAATAAATAATATTCACCTATATTTATTAAATGTCCGGTTCTTCCATATTTATCTATAACAATTTCATTATTATTTTCAACCAGTTGCGTTAATGCATAATATACTTGACTCAAAGGATATTTTTTTGGGATATTAATAAGTTTTAATAATGTTTGTTTTTTATAAAAAAAGGATTCCTTCATAAGCATTTTAATTTTTTGGTAAATTCTTTCTAAATTTGTGCTAATGTAAGATTCGTTATATGTATCTGAGTTAATATTTGCTGTATTAATTTTGTTAGTCGGTCTACATTTATAAGTACAATCCGCCATATAATCACATGCTGCAGAATAAGGTGCATCACCTATTTTAAAATCATCAAGTACCATTCCATTTGATAATATTTGTTTAACGTTTACTTCTTTATTTTTTGAAAAAATATCTTGAGTAAAATTTGTTTGTTCGTAATTAATATTACAATCAACAGAAACTTCTTTTAATATTCTACTTATTTTTCCAATTTGAATTGATTTATACTCCGCCATACGATAAACATATAAATCTGCCGCTTCTTCTTCTGAATTTTCAAGTAAGGTTGCATACATAAATATTTGGACGTTTCTTTTTTCAAATGGTAAATCTTTATGACTAAAATTACGAACTGCTCTTCCGATAATTTGTTCTATTCGGTTCATATTATACCAAGGTTCAAGAATATGAACTTGACGAATAAATTTAAAATCAATGCCTTCTGATCCTGATTTAGATATTAAAATAACTTTAATTTTATTACCGTCTTTATTATTTTCACTTGTAACTGATTTAACATCAAAATCATTATTTGGAGAAAGCGCTTTGTCTCCAGTTATCATAATATATCGCGCAGGAATAAAGTTTCCACTGGTTTCTTTTTTAGATTTCATAGTCTTAACGTCAATCGGTTCTGTAATACGTTTTTTAAATAATTGGGATACATTCTCACCATAACGTGTAAATCCCATTTCTTCTAATGCAAGTGCCATCGGAATTAAACCACCATAAATATATTGAGAATAAATTAAAATTATACCGTCAGATATAGTATTAGTTGTTGAAGAATAAATAGAATTTAAAATATTTTTAATTTTATAACTATATTTTCCAATTTCATTTGTAGAAAATATACGTCCATATTTATTTTCTATCTGAGGTTTATATTCAAAATTTCCTTTAAACATAGGAGTGGTTGTATTTGTAAAGTTCATAATTCGTTCAAGTCCCTTTCTACCAGTTAACTCATTAGGATTTATATATGTATTATTACCAATTACGTTTGTTTTTTCATCAATAGACAACCCTGCGGATTGTTGGGATAATGATGGTGTTAACTCTAATGATTGTTCGGAAATCATAATATTTTCTAACCCTTCATACGGATATGTTATAATAAGAGACTCTAAAGGTTTTTGTAATATAGTATAACCAAACGAATCCATATTTTCAAATGCAATCATATTTCTCTGTAATCCTTTATTTGTGGTTATAACATTATTTTTATTTTTTAAGTAATTAATAATATATTTATAACCATAATGTTGATATTCACCGATATTTTGTAAATAAACATTAGTTATATTTAATTTGTCTTCAGGTAAAATATCTTTATCATTCATTTGATATTTTGGATAAATGATATTATTATTTTTAAATGTATGGTCTATATCAAAAATGTCTGGATAAACACGATATGGAAATGTGTACGGATTTTCACCACGAACAAACGAAATATATCCTGTTGCCTTTCTAATTAATAATTCTTCGCCATCTTTTGTTAATTTTTCGTTTTTATCAAAAATATCTTTTAATTCTATTGTTCCGCGTTTGTCATTTAAGTTCATTAAATTTAATAACCAAATTATTTCTTTATAACTATTATACATTGGTGTAGCGGATAATAAAAGTAACCTTAAATTGTCAACTGATTTTACAAGAAATTCCAAATTTACGGCAACCTTTTTATTTTCATTATCTTCAGTCATACGAATATTATGAATCTCATCAATAATAATTAATCTATTATTAAATTCTTGTTTTAACCTACGAATTATTATTTTATTTTTGTCACTTTCATTTTTATACATTCCTTCTTGAACGACACTGGTTTTAATAATATAATTCGCAAATTGTCCGTAACCTAAAAATAAATACGAATTATTAATAACTGAATTAATAAGTGAAATAATCTTTTCTTTTGTAAACCCTTTCATATTTGTTGGATTAATTTCTTTTAATAACTTATTACCGACACAACCTTTAATATTCCATAACCCATTAATAGTTTTTAATTTTCTTTCGTCAAATAATTGTAATTTAAAGTTATCTTGAACGTTTTCAGATGCAACAATAATAATTCTTTTGGGTATTCCAACCTGATTTAAATAATCACGCATTTCTTCTGAAACACCAATTGCAGAACAAGTTTTTCCACTTCCTAATCCGTGATATAATAATAAACTATTATATGGTGTTTGAAAAGAAAGAAAATTTCTTACAAATGATTGGTGAGGAGACAACTCATATTCCGCATTAGTTAATAAATCAGATTGTGTTTTAATATCTGGATAAATTGTTCCATCATATTTTGTATCGTTAAATTCTTGTTTTAACGCTATTTTTACATTAAAATTAGGATCATTTAAATTTGGATATAAAATATTTTCGTTTGAACTATATTTATCAAGATAATTATATTCCTCAAGTTCTTTATTTAATAAAAACTTATTACATTTATCATTAGAATACATGTTTTCGTTATTACAATCATTTATTTTTGTGACTTTATTTTCAGACATAATACTATATATTAGTAATATAAACTATATTCTTCTAATAATTTATTAATATTTAATATTAATTGTTTTTTTTCTAAATTATATGGTCTTATTGATTCTATACATTCGTCAATAGTTTTCCAGTCCATTTTGCTAACTTCCGCTTCTTGGTAATTTAATAATGTATCATCATCAACTCCATTCATAAAAGCTAAAAAGTATTTATGTTTATATGATTTATAATTTGTGCCTATAAAGGTTTCTTCAAAGGGCAAAATATTTTCAATAATGTTAATATTTTGTTTCAATATTCCGGTTTCTTCTTCAAACTCACGAACAGCACAATCTAAATCTTTTTCTTGATAATTTTTTCTTCCTTTTGGAAATTCCCATTCAGTTTCACACCAATTAGTTGAACTATTTTTTACAAAATAATCTAACGATACATTATTATTATTTAACAATAACCCATTTTTAATTGTATCAAATTTTTTAGAAGATATTAATTCTTCATTACGGTATTGTGTATTTAATATATCTCCCCACATTAATTTCCATAAAGTATCAAATGAATTATTCAATATTCTGTCCTTTTCAATAGTAGACATTTCATTAATTATATTTTGAACGTGTTCAATATTATATGGTGAGTATTTTCCTCTTATAAAATCAATATATCCGAATGTATCTTTTCTACGTATCATTAAAAATTGTTTACCTTTATTGCTTACTCTAAACAGTATTATTCCATAACTTGTTATTGGCAATTTACAATTATGAAATAAGTGTCCGGTTTTATTGCAATTATTACAAATATTATTTTTATTCATATTATTTTATATATTATATGTTAAAATATGATTCTTTTTATATTATTTTATTTAAATGGAACTAAATCCAAATGTTTGGGGTAAATGGTATTGGGGGTTTCTGCATACAATTGCTTTAACTTATCCAAATTTTCCAAATGCAAATACAAAAAAAAAATATTATGAATTAGTTAATAATTTTCCATTATTTATACCCTGCAAAAATATATCTAATGATTTTTCTAAATTAATTAATTGTTATCCGGTATCACCGTATCTTGATAATCGTGATTCTTTTATTCGTTGGACGCATTTTATTCACAATAAAGTAAATGAAAAACTAGAAAAACCATTGGTTTCATTAAATGATTTTTACTTTACGTATTACGAACAATATAAACCTCCAAGTATTAAGTTTGAGGATTTTAATAGATTAAAAAAAAAGATAATATATATATTTTTAATTTGTATTATTTTATTTAACATTTATTATTTTTATGATAAATAATTATTTATATTATAATATATATGCAAATAAATACAAATGGAGGATACGCTATTGCTTCAGGTGGTTTTGGGTGTGTTTTTTATCCTGCGTTAAAATGTGCGAATGATGAAAATAGGGATAAATCTAAAATATCCAAATTATTAACAAGGCAAAATGCAATAAATGAATATAATGAGATTAAAACATTAATCCCATTATTAAAACAAATACACAATTATTCAAATTTTTTTATTGTTGACAATTTAAATATCTGTAACCCTGATAAATTATCAGATAGTGATTTAATAGATTATAATAAAAGATGTTCTACACTTACAAAAACAAATATAAATAATATAAATTCTTCATTAAATAAATTTTTAATATTAAATATTCCATACGGCGGAATAACAATAAATAACTTTATTTTTAAAAATTATTCTTATACAAATTTTATAAAATTAAATAATTCATTAATTAATTTATTATTAAATGGTATTATTCCAATGAATAAAATAAATGTTTATCATTGCGACATTAAAAATTCAAACGTTGTAATAGATATAAATGAGAACACATTAAAACCTAAATTGATTGATTGGGGTAATTCAATAATATCTGAACCTTTAAATATACCAAAACGATGGATTAACCGCCCTCTTCAATTTAATGTTCCTTTTTCAATTATAATATTGTCTCCAATTTTTTTTAAAAAATTACATACATTTATAAATTCTGCAAATAATTCAAAACAAAAAACTTTAAATGAATATAAAGAATTTATGAAAGATTTTTTAGTTTTTTTTTTAAAGAATGGATTAGGACATTATACATATATACAATATGTATTTTCAGTTATTTTTAACAATAAACATAAAAAAAAATACAATAATATTATAATAAATTATAACGCAGACATTTTATTTAATTATTTAAATAAGAATAAAACAACTGATATTAATAATTTATTAACGTATTTTAAGGTTACATATAAAAAAAATGTAGACATTTGGGGGTTTGTGTTTACATATTTTCCAGTTTTAGAAGTATTACATAAAAATCAACAAACCATATCATTAAATGAAAAAAAAATATTAGATAAATTAAAAAAAATATTTATTAATTATTTATATAATACAACAAATGAAATTAATGTTATTGATTTAATAAACGATTTAACAAATTTAGATGACAAAATAAAAACACATAAAAGAATAAACATTAAAAATAATTTTTGAATGTTATTTTATAATATAATAGTAAAATGAGACTTGAAATATTTATTTTTGGAATTACTATTTTTTTAATTTATAATACATATCATGATGAAAAATATACTAAAATAATGTTAACTTGGAAAAAATATTATCAGATGGCGTTTTTTGCTGTATTTGGTATTGGAATATATTTATTAATAAAAAGAAATCCAAGTCAGGGTAAAAGTATGTTAATGTGTGCAAATAATATGATAAAATATATGCCAATAAATAAATCGTCCATGGATTTATTCTCACCTATACTTGATTTGACAACAACTAATACAAATAACAATATGGAAATGAACACACATTTTCAAAATGGATCAGGTTCAGAACAAAGAATATTAAATTCTGGTAAAATGGCGACAAAACGATGTGTTAGTGAAACAAAAAAAAAATATGTTGCGGCGAACCAAGACTGGAAATGTGGAAATTGTAAAACACAATTAAACGCTTGGTTTGAAGTAGATCATAAGATTAGATTAGAACACGGAGGAGGAAATGACGTAAATAATTTAATTGCTTTATGTCGTGAATGTCACGGTCAAAAAACATCTATGGAAAATATGTAAATAAATAATTTATGAGTATATTATATGAACGATAAAGCATTATTTATATTATATTTAAAAAAAAAACTTATCCCAATTAATAATTATATTATTAAAGAATACAATGAAACATCTAAATCATCTATTGTCATGTTGTGTATAATAATATTAATTATATTATTGTATAATATAATACCTGCAATAATTCAAAAACTAAACGCGCAAGGCGGAAGACAATTATTAAATGAACCAATTAATACAAACGTACCAACAATTATAGCGTCATATGAAAAATTAAATGGGAGCAACTTATTTACTTATCAATACGGAATTTCATTTTGGTTTTTTATTCATTCGTTTCCTCCAAGCACAAATTATAATTATAACAAGTTTACATCAATACTTAATTATGGAAATAAACCAAATATATTGTATAACCCGTCTACAAATTATTTAATGATAACAATTGAACAAAAAGGACTAAAAGAAATTAATAACAACTTATTAAATTTTGATAATAATAATAATAGAATAGTTTACGAAACAAATAATGTATTATTACAAAAATGGAATAATATTATAATTAATTATAGCAATGGAACTTTAGATGTATTTTTAAATGGAAATTTAGTTAAATCAAATATTACAGTAGTTCCATATATGAGTCTTGATAATTTAATAGTTGGAACAAAGAATGGAATTAGTGGAGGAATTTGTAATCTTATGTATTTTAAAAAGGCGTTAAATGCAATTAATATTTCATATTTATATAATATTGTTAAAAATAAATCACCTCCCATTATTTATAATTAAATTAATTATTATTTTAGATAAATTCTAAATCTATAATATATCATGAATATTAAAAATATATTATTTACAATTGTAATAATAATAGTGCTTTATTATTTATTTAGATACTTGTTTAAGGATGTTTCCGCCCTACAAAATAATATGGTAAACGGACAAACCACAACATTAATTAAAGGATCCACATTATCAACAAATCAAAATTCAAACAATTTTGCATATTCTATTTGGTTTTATGTTAATGATTGGAATTATCGTTATGGAGAACCCAAAGTTATTTTTGGAAGAATGGGTAGTCCAAGTAGTGCAAAAAATGGGTCCGTAAAAAATGTAAATGGGATAGACCCATGCCCGGTGGTTGTATTAGGTGCAATTGAAAATAATTTAGATGTTTCTATAGGATGTTATCCAGACGCTGATACAGTACCAACAAATGTAAATGGTAAATCAGTCGTTCATACATGTAATGTAACAAATATACCTATTCAAAGATGGGTTAATTTACTTGTAAGTGTTTATGGAAGAACACTTGATTTATACATTGATGGAAAACTTGTTACAACATGTGTAATGCCTGGAATCGCAATGGTAAATTCAAACTCAGATATTTATCTTACACCCAATGGTGGATTTAATGGGTGGACATCAAAACTTCAATATTGGGCGAATGCATTAAATCCACAAGAAGCATGGAATATATATACTAAAGGGTATGGAGGTAGTGTAATTGGAAATATGTTTGGTGATTATAAAGTATCATTATCAATAATACAAAATGGAATTACACAGGGCAATATTACAATATAATAATAATATTACCTTTTTTTATACATTATAATATATAAATGAGTGTTTATCCTTTTAACCAGAATTTTTATCCTTTTAACCAGAATTTTTATATTTTTAATCAATTTGCAAAAAAAGAAACATTAAGAGATATATATGCGTTATTTACTAAAAGGATAAGTGAATTAACCGGACTTAACAATAGTCAATATACATCTGGTTCTAGTGACTTTCTAAATTCAAATACTTTGGTTGCTAAGTTTGCGTTCTTATTATTAATTATTTTTTTATTTATTATTTTCTTACGAGTAGGAATTTCGTTATTAATTTGGAAATTATCACCTGCAAGTTCGCCTAAATTAATTAATGGAATGATTAATGCAAAAAATATGATTATTTTTCCACAAGACCAAACTTATAAAAATGCCGTTCAAATTAAACGGTCAATAAACGCCACTCATGGGATTGAATTTACATGGTCGGTATGGATATTTATTGATAATTTACAATATTTATCTGGACGATATAGACATATATTTCATAAAGGAAACGAACAATTTAATAATACAGGACTTAATTTTCCAAATAATGCACCAGGATTATATATTTCACCAAATACAAATGCTTTAGTTGTAATGATGAATACTTTTAACGATTTTAATGAAGAAATTATTATACCAAATATACCTTTAAATAAATGGGTTAATGTAATTATCAAATGCCAAAACAATAACTTGGATATTTATATTAATGGAACTATTTCCCAAAGCATTAAATTAAATGGTGTTCCAAAACAAAATTATGGAGACGTATTTGTTGCAATGAATGGAGGATTTGATGGGTTTATTTCTAATTTAGGATATTATAATTATGCATTAGGAACTACTGCTATTTCAAGTTTAGTTAATTCTGGTCCAAACCTTAAATTAACCGGAACAAGCACTAGTAATCCATCTACAATTAATAAATCCAGTAAATATTTATCATTGCAATGGTATTTTAATGGAATGTAATACCTTACTTATTTATTAAATTTATAAATAATCTAATAAATAATTTATATATAGATGTCTTGTTTAGATCCAAGTTATAACCCTATACCATCAAAACAGTGGAGTAGGGTTCAATCAAATTGTTATAAAAGTTCTATTTTACAATATAATTCACAATTGCAAATGGCGTCAAAAGGAAATATACTCCAATATAAATCCAACAGTTCTAATTTAACACAAAAACAAATTTATGCATTGATCGTACAAGGAAAATGGGTAAATAAGACAAAAACATGGGCGACTCAAACTACAAATTATACAAACCCTAATATAAATAATTTAACAAAAATAAATAACACTCTTATATGTAATAGTAATACAAGTACTTTATGTTTGCCAACTTATAATTCAAATGTTCCTGGACCTGCTATTAATTTATGTTATAATATTAATACGCCAACATATTATCCAAAAAAACGTTATACAATGAATAACAGTTCAAATAAATGGCCCATAAATTCAAAATTAATTAAATCTGCAAATGGCATTAATGCAATAAATACATTTCCATAATTAAGTAATAAATAATAATATTTATTATATAAATATTATTATAATGAAAACTAATGAAATTTCAATTAATTCTGAACCAAAAAATATTTTTGTAAAAATTGTAAATATTTTTTACAATTTAATAACAAATCAAATTAAACCTAAAATAATTATGGATACATACCCGTTATTCATAGATAATATTATTCAAGAGTTAACACCTGAAAATATTATTGAAGAAACATCAATAGATAATATTATTCAAGAGTTGACAACTGAAAATATTATTGAAGAATTGTCAACTGAAAATATAATTGAAGAGTTGTCAACTGAAAATATTATTGAAGAATTGTCAACTGAAAATATTATTGAAGAAACATCAATAGATAATATTATTGAAGAATTGACAACTGATAATATAATTGAAGAGTTGACAAGTAAAAATATTATTGAAGAATTGACAACTGATAATATAATTGAAGAGTTGACAAGTAAAAATATTA
>Ga0209768_10002407_pt1 | contig 11620 bp, 11 predicted proteins | sample LauGreSBDMM110SD_3_FD_187564 | JGI IMG/M metagenome (GOLD analysis project Ga0209768, IMG submission 187564) | Freshwater lake microbial communities from Lake Michigan, USA - Sp13.BD.MM110.SD (SPAdes) (version 2) | ecosystem: Environmental > Aquatic > Freshwater > Lake | place: Lake Michigan... | reverse complement strand
TATGGAAGCTTAAAAAAGAATAGTTATTTTTGCCCTCCTCGGCTACTAGATGGCCGATGGTCCCGTAGTTCAATGGATAGAATAGGTGTTTCCTAAACACTAGATCCCAGTTCGATCCTGGGCGAGACCACTTTAATCATGAAACCCTTGTCTAACAAGGGTTTTTGTTTTTACCCTATTTCATGCTCGGTTGTAATTTTGTAAAGTGTGTAGCAAAAGTGTGTAGCAGATTGTTAGTTTTTGAAATCGGAGACTTTCGGGAATAATCGGGAAAGTGATTATTTGAATTATTTAGAGGTATTTCCACACTAGGGTATGATGTATAACATTATTAACAAAATACATAGATCATGTATTTTTATTTAATTTAAGACATGAATCTTTTTAAGACCATATCAGAAACCGAATTTCCAATAGATAGCGAACTTGTTGCTGCAGGAGAAGGTGCATTTAGTATATTGATAGCAAATTTAGATTCTCTAATCTCAAAATCATCTAATAAACCACCAGTGCGGTCACAAGCCTGAGCTCTAACTCCAGAGCCCCCTTCAATTAGATCTGACTCTGTGATTTCTGGAATTAATTCTTGTAATGCTCTAGTAAAAGCTGATTTGGAAAAAGATCTGTAAAATTCACCAAATCCTGTTTTCCAATATTTTCCTACCACTTTCTGAAAACCAGGCCAAGTGAGTGTTTCTGCTAATTCAGCTAAGTTAATTTGGGACTTTTGTGGAATGTTGGGAATAAATGAAGTTGGAGATAGTACCTATGTAGAATGGGGAGACCCCGATAGATTTTTTGGAGGGATATGCAGTAAAAAGGCTTATTTAATATAAAACCTAGAAGACCATGGCGCTCATTGAACTGTTGGTTCAAACCAGGTTATTAAATAGTCGGGAGGTTAGGAAGCAGGGATAATTAAAAAATATTTATTTTATGTTGACGGGGGGGGGGGAAACATTATCTTTGTAGAACCAATTTAAGTACTTTTAACTTTTTTCTAAATATGAGCCAATTTCTTCTATATATCGATCCAGGATCTGGTAGTTTATTATTTCAGGCCTTGTTATCCGGATTACTCACGGCTCTAGTGTTCTTTAAACGCATAGTGGCCTATTTTAAATATAAATTTGGCAAGAAGAATACCGAAGAAATAGATAATTTGGATTAATTATGATCATAGAGCCAAATAATATCTCCTACAGAGATACAGCCGCAAGGGTTGTAAAAAAGGAAACAGGCTATTACAGGTACATATTTCATGAATACAAGGCAGAATATGACCATTTAATGGAATCAGGTCTGTACCTAGAGCTAACCCAAAAAGAGCTCCTAATTGAGCATCAAGAAATCGAACTAGACACTGACGACCCAAAAGTATATAAGCTTCTCCTCCCTACTCAAATTCCTTTTCAAAGCTACCCATTCGAATGGTCTTATACTCAATGGAGAAAAGCAATATTAGCTTATTTAAGAATTACCCATATAGCACTTAAATATGGAATGATATTAAAAGATGCAACACCTTATAATTTTTATCTAATTGGGGGTAAGGCAGTAATGTTTGATACAAGTTCATTTATGTTTTTTAAGGAAAATGATAAATGGATAGCTTATAGACAGTTTTGTGAGGAATTTTTAAGTCCAGTCGCATTAATGCATTATAATGGCGGAGAATGGTCTAAATTAACTATGGCTAATTTAAGTGGTATGCCATTAGGTTTTGTAAGTAAACAACTGCCAATAAAAAGCTGGTTTAATTTAACTACTTTATTACATATTCATCTACATTCTAAATACTCGGGCAATAACGAATCCAAAGAAATAGAGAATAAAAAGAATAAAGGATTTACATTAGAAAAAATAAAATCATTACAAAAAATGATTTTTAATACAATTTCTACATGGAATAAATCACATCAATTTATAAATCACTGGTCAACCTACTACGAAAATGATATAGAGAGCCAAGAATATCTAAAAGATAAAGAAGCAACAATTAGAAAATGGCTAGAAATAATAAAACCTAAATCGGTTTTAGATTTAGGTGCAAATACAGGAAAATTTAGTTTTATTACTGCAGAATATGTAGAAAGAGTAATAAGTTTAGAAGGAGACGAGAACTGTGTAGATGAAATTGAAGAGAAAATATCAATAAAAAATAGTAATGTTTTTACACTTACAGGAAATATTGCTGAGCCTTCCCCAACAATAGGTTTTCTAAACAGTGGGACGGAAAGTATTTATAAAAGAGGGTGTTCAGATGTGGTTCTAGGTTTAGCCCTGGTGCATCATTTGCATATTAGTAATAGGTTGAGCTTTGAACAGATTTCCTTAATCTTTGCTAGTTTTAGTCATAAATACTTAATAGTGGAATTCATTCCAATTACCGATAATAAAGTACAGTTGCTTATAAAAGATAAAAAAGTAGATTTAAATAATTATAATCAAGATGCATTTACAAAGGCATTAAAAGTATGGTTTGAAATAAAAGAAATTGTTGAGCTAAGCAAATCTAAAAGGGTTCTATATTTCTTGGAAAGAAAATATTCATAATGAACATCATAAAAGAAAAATATCTTATAATTTTATTGAACTTAATTGCACTAATAAGTACAACCATAGGTATCTATAAATCTAATGCTGAATATTTCTTAGAAAACATTTACACAATTACATTTTTTATTTATTTGTGCATAATGGTCTTTTCTATATTGTTTATAAAAAACGATAAATATTTACTAGCAATATCAATCATGCTTTTTCTTGACATACCATTTGTATTCAAGTCAAATGCCCAAAGTTTTATAATTAATTTAGAACTTACTTCAAATTTATTATACAACCACCTAATTACTTTTTTTATTTTAGTAATAGCATTATTTACTATTTACTTTATTATAAAAAAAGCTCAGAGAGGATGTCTTTACTTCCTTTTGTTTTTTTATTCAATTGCACTGATAAAAAATGTATTAAACAATACTACTACTACACAAGATACATTGAAAATAAATAAACATGTGACAAGTATTTCGAAAAGTTATTATTTTTTACTTTTCGATGAATACCCAAATGAAACTATAATACATAAATATACAAAAATAAATAAAAGTAACTTTTTGTCTTCTTTTCTGCCAACAAATGGATTTAAAGATATCACAAATATATATTCAAACTATGTAAATACCCAAAATAGTACAACTGCTTTATTAACAGGAGTGATTGAAAAAAATTATTCAATCAACCAAGCAATTAATTCGTTAACAAATAATGTATTTTCCGATCAAGAAGATTATCAGTATAATTATATATCAATTTTTGATGAAGTAAATAGAAAAAATTCATTAGTTACAATTCAATTTTTTGAAAGTAATAAAAGTTTACTTTACAGATATATTATACCATACTTTCAAAGTTTTTTTTCAAAAAGAGGAGTTGGATTATTTACTAATTACGAAGATTATCACAACCAAATTTTAAGCGATTTAAACAAGATAACAAAGTCTAAAATAAAAAATGTGACATATGCTCATTTTTGCACACCTCACAATTATCCTTTAATTGAAAATAAAAGTTTAGAAGACAGAATTAGAAATGCAAACCAATGGATAATAAAATCAATAAGTACTATTGAAAAAAATGATCAAAATGCGGGAATTATAATTTTTTCTGATCATGGACTACGATTAAATAACATACCTAAAATGGAATGGAGAAAAAATATGTTATTCTATAAAAATATAAAAATAGATACGGCATCAATAAATAAAAGTGGCCTTTCGGCACTATTAAATTCAATTACATATTGATCTATTTCCACAAAATACCATCCATATTTGTTCTACCTATCATACTAGTCATAATAGTAATACTAATAGGATAAATCAAGAATAAGAAAAAGCTAATCTATATAGCAATCGGGGTACTTTATATCCTATCCACCCCTATATCTTCTAATAACTTCTTTAAAGTAGTAGAAGGTAGTGAATACAGAAAGCCAATAAGCAGCATAGATAATGCAGATTCAATTATAGTACTAAGTGGAATGTTGAAAATAAATGAAGTGGGAGATTCAACCTACATAAAATGGGGAGCCCCGGTTAGGTTTTTTGAAGGAATTGTTTTATTTAAAGCAGGTAAGGCTCAAAAGCTAGTTTTTACAGGAGGCAAAATGCCATGGAATAAAACAAAGAAAACAGAGGGAGAAGTGCTAAAAGAATTTGCCATTGCAAATGGTATATCATCAGAAAGGATATTTGTATCCAAAGATGTGGAGAATACCGCGTACGAAGCAGGGGCTGTAAAAGAACTAATAAGCTAAAGTGAAAGATTATACTTGTGACATCAGCTTATCATATTTATAGAGCAAAAAAAATCTTTGAGAAAAGGATTTATTTTTATTACCTATAAAGTCGATTACAAATCAGTAAAAAATAAAGAAATCAATATTCTTGATTTCTTGCCTAGTGCAGATTATTTAAAAATTACTGAAACTGGAATTAGAGAGATAATAAGTGGTTTATATTATTTAGTGAAAAGTTAGTGACTTACATCCTTAATAAACAAAACATTTATAAATGTCTTTATGATAATTTCTAAATCAAATAAAAAGGACTTTTTATACAGATATTCTTGTTCAAGTTGTACCTTTTGAGCAATTGAAATCTCATCTCTTCCATTTATTTGTGCCCAACCTGTAATTCCAGGCGTTAATTTTGATACACCATTAGCTACTCTAAACTCCATCAAATCATCTTGATTGTATAAAGCTGGACGCGGACCAACAAAAACCATTTCACCTTTTATAATATTAATAAGATTAGGTAATTCGTCTAAACTTGTTTTTCTAATGAACTTACCAATTTTTAGTAAATATTGATCTGGATTGTATAAAAGATGTGTTGCAAGATTCGGTGTATTTTTCTTCATACTACGGAACTTGTAGATTTTGAAAAATGTATAATTAATGCCAACCCGTTTTTGGTTAAAAAAAATAGGAAATCCATCTTCTAGTAATATTGCAATAGCTACAAAAATAAAAAAAGGAGAAAAAAGAATGAATAGAATGAGTGCAGAAAATCTACTTAGCATTAGTATTAGTATTTAAATGAGGTAAAAGTTTTAATTATACCATCTTTAGCAGAAATTGGCAAAGGTTTATTTATCGCATTTATTATTTTATTGTTAGAAACAATATAATTTTCAGTCAATTTATTCAATCTTTCACTATTAAGAGGCAATCTTAATACATCACCTAGTTTTGAAATAAACTTTATTAATGGTTGTGGTACATTAAAAATATGTGGCTTCCTGCCGAATCCTACTGAAATTAAATTAATAAGTTCATTTGTAGAAATAGGTTCATCATCTGCTAAGTTATATATACCAGATGGTATTTTATCATTTTCAATTAACTCTCTAATTATAAAACAAAGGTTGTCTATACTACAGAATGATCTTTTGTTTTCAAATGCACCAAGTGGCCAAGGCAATCCTTTACTAACAATTTTGTATAATAAATTTAAATTACCCTTATTACCAGGTCCGTGAATCATACATGGCCTTAAAATATAAACTCTTTTCCCATCTGGAATTTCTTTACTTAAAATATATTGCTCAGCAAGTAATTTACTTTTACCATAATGAGTAACAGGATTGGGGATATAATCTTCAGTTAATGGTATATCTAATTGATCGGCTGCTGATTTGACTGAGCTAAGAAAAATGAATATTTTTGCACCTGAATAAATGAATTCTTCAAATAATTTTCTAGTTAAATCATTATTAACGGAGTAATATTCTGTAGGATCAGTTATATTTTTAAGATCATGAGCTTTACCAGCAAGATGAATAACTACTTCTTGGTTAATATTTATAGAGTCTCCTTTTTTATATTTTGAAAAAGTATAAATATTTTCAAAATGATTCAGTAGATTTTTTCCAACAAACCCTGAGGGGCCTGTGATGAAAATAGTATTTTTAGTTTCAATTAGCATTTAAAATTAATTCTAATTTATCTAATAGAATTTCACGCTCAAATTCAATTTCGAAATATTTTCTAGCATTTAAACCCATCTGAGTTCGAATTTGAATTGAAGTATGAAATAACTTAATTATTTGTCCTGCTAAATCATTTGCATCCTCAGCATTAGACGTAAATCCAGCTTTGGCTTCTCGAATAATTTCTGCACCTACCCCATCTAAAGAACCAATAATAGGTCGTCCACATGCTAGATAAGATTGTAGTTTACCCGGTATGGTAATTGAAAATATTTGATTTTTTTTTAGGCTCACCAACAAAGCATCTACACAAGCAAAAAACTTAGGCATTTCAACGGCTGGAGCTGAGCCCATTAATATAAATACTTCTTCTAGTTTATTTTTAGCTATTTCTTCTTTAACATACTCCTTTAACCTACCCTCTCCAAATACAATCCAAGAAATTGGTAAATTTTGAAGTTTTATAATTTTGGCTGCCCTCAATAATGTTTCGAAACTTTGCCCTTCTCCTATATTACCTGCAAATAATACTTTAAATCCTTCTGGTAATTTTTGTAAATAAGAAATTTCTGGATCTTCTATTTTATAAAATGTTTCTGCATAAAATGGGTAATATATTATTTTATTAGAATTAACCTGTTGATTTTCTAAATAGGAAATAAAACCTTTTGACTGTATTAATAATTTATCCATTTTGGAATAAATCCATCTCGTCATTTTATCAACTATGCTTAATATCCATTTTTTTTCTATGCCGCCAGCAATTCTTATACTTTCAGGCCATAAATCATGTACCCACAAAAATGTTTTTGCTTTATATTTTCTTTTTGCAAAAATTCCTGGAATACCGACCGTAATAGGAGAGGGTGCAAAAATAAATATTTTATCAAAATTATCATTTATTGAATATATCTTAATTGAAGCAAAAAATGAAAATGAAAAATAATTTAATAATAATCTAAGACCACCTCCCTTACCTCTTAAAATTAAATTGGAACGAAATATCTTTATTCCATTCCAAGTATCATTATTTTTTTCAAACCATCTATATCCTTTATAATATTTTCCATTTGGATAATTAGGTTTACCTGTAAGTACAACAACTTCATGTCCTCTTTCTTTTAAACCAAGACATACATCATTTATCCTAAAATTTTCAGGATAGAAGTATTGTGAAATTATAAGTATTTTCAATTTATTTAAAATCTCTTGTTTGGTTTCCTCTCTTATCTAACAAGCCTCTTTTTTTCCATAATGCAGAATGAGGTTCAGCAACAGCAATTTGTGAAGAAGGTCTTGATTCTTTTGTATAATAGTATAATATTATTGATTTTCTAACCTCATCTTCTGGGAAATTCAATGGATCAGGTAAGCCATGATAACTAAAGTCATTAGTATCGAAAATAACAAGTCTGTTATAAATTGGTGCAACTTTTTTTATTAAATTATCACCTTTTGCATCATATAAACCAAACTCACCACCCCAACCATCTTGCCAACCAGGATTCAAATAAACAATAGCATTAATGCGTCTATTTAAACCAGATGCATCATGATAGTTGCCATCAACATGGACATCAAGTAGACCACCACTTACCGTCACATTTAAGCCGCCACCAGTAAAATAAGGATCTGGCATTAATTTTTCTATGCCAAATAATTTAGACATTGCTTTTAGGATTAATGACGAATTTAATATTCTTACTGAATCAGCAATTCCTTCAGGCATATCAAACTCAGATTCCCACTTAGTCCTCAACTTAACTTCTATATCTGCATCATTTGTTCTTTCCCAAACATTACTGTCAATGCTAGGAAATTTCTCAAGTAATTGCTTTGCAAATTCTTCTGTAAAAAAATTGTCAATTACTGCATGCTTAAATGGAGTCTCAAAATAAGAAATTTCAGGTACTGCATTTTCAATTTTAGTAGCACATTCTTCTGCAAGTTTTTTTAAATCATTTTGGTGCATAATTTTATTATTTTTGGTTATTTTTTTTAATCCATTCATACATTTCAGAAATCATTTCTCTATATGTTGGTATGTTTCTGAAAATATCATTTCTAGTGTTTATTAAACTTTTATCAACTTCATATGAACTTAATTCTTGTATTTCTATGTATTTTAATTTAAACACTTCTTTGATTAATATTAATAAATTGTACTTGCTAATTTTTTCATTATTAGTTAAATGAACCAGGCCAGTTATACAATTATTTGAAAATATTATTTCTATAATTGATTTCGCTAGCTGTATCGTTGTGACCCCACTCCAAAAAGCATTTGAAAATCCATTTACTAAACCATTCTGATTTATAAACCAATTAAATAAACCTATACCTCTTGAATTTAAATCTGGACCTATAATAGAAGTTCGGATTGTCAAATCCTTATCGTTAACTAATTCACCAATAGCTTTTGACTGAGCATAAAAACCTTTACCATCTTTGAAATCAGTTTCAACATAAGAACCTTTTTTTCCGGAAAAAACACAATCTGTACTAATATGAATTATTTTTGTTTTTGTGTTTCTTGTTATTTTTTCTAAAAAATGTGGTAAATATGAATTAATTAATATGGCATTGTCGGGATTGTCTTCAGCGGTTTTATTTAATATTCCAACTGAATTAATGATATAATCAAAATTTGAATTTGTAACAAGATCCCCTAATGATACAAAATTTGTGATATCCATTTTGATTATTGGGGTAGTATATTGGTTTGACCTTGCAATATCTATCAAATCAATTTTATCAGAAAGCTTTAAAAACTCATTTTTTAATACATGACCGGCCATTCCTGCGGATCCTAATAATAAGATTCTCAATTTACTCATTTATTCCAAATTACTTTATTTACAATACTAGTATAGCTTTGTATAATCCTGATTACTCTTTTAGACACATCTTTTACTTGATATTCTAATGGTATTTTAGACTCTCCCTGTGAAATTGTATTTAAGCATATATCAATTGAATTTAGAATGTTGTTCTCAGTGATTCCACCTAATACAATATTTCCAAAATCAATAGCTTCTGGTCTTTCTGTACTTGTTCTTATACTTATGGCTGGAAAATTCATCATTGCAGATTCTTCACTGATCGTTCCGCTATCAGAAAGTACACAAAATGCATTTTTTTGTAAATTAACATAATCAAAAAAACCAAGTGGTTTAATATTTTGAACAAGCGGGTGAAATTTTATTTTCTTTTCTTCAATTTTCTTTTTAGTTCTAGGATGTGTTGAAAAAATAATAGGGAAACAATATTTTTCTGCAACTTTATTAATTGCATTTGTTAAATTAATAAAATTTTCATCTATATCAATATTTTCCTCTCTATGTGCACTAACAACAAAGTATTTATTTTTTTCTATGTTAAGTTTTGATAAAATAATACTTTCCTGAATTCGATTTTTATTTAAATCTAGTACTTCATATAGTGGAGAACCAGTTACAAAAACATGATCTTTCCTAAATCCTTCACTTAACAAATATCTCCTGGAATGTTCTGTATAAGTGAGGTTTATATCGCTAATGTGATCAGATATTTTTCTATTGGTCTCTTCAGGGACATTTTGATCAAAACATCTATTACCTGATTCCATATGGAAAATGGGAATTTTAAGCCTTTTTGCCGCTATTGTGCATAGTACACTATTTGTATCACCCAATACTAATAATGCATCTGGTTTTTCATTTAACAATACTTCATATGATTTGGCAATTACATTACCAATTGTTAAACCCAGATTCTCTCCTACGACATTTAAAAAATAATCTGGTATCCTCAAACCTAATTCATCGAAAAATATTTCATTTAATTGATAGTCATAATTTTGTCCTGTATGGATTAAAATGTGATTATAAGTTTTATCTGCAAGTTTAATTATTTCAGCTAATCGTATTATTTCGGGTCTTGTTCCTAGAATTGTAGCTAATTTCAATTTAGACATATGTATTTATTTATAGCCAATTTTATTCAATAATGAAATTAATTCATTCTCTGTAAGTCTTATAGTATTGTGAGAATGGTAATCATCTATATGTATATTCTTATGCGATCCTTCCGAAAAATATTTATTATAATTTAAATCTCTATTATCAGCTGCAACTCGGAAATAATTTCCTAAATCTTCGGCAACCATGACCTCCTCTCGTGAAAGTAACGTTTCATATAATTTTTCAGCATGTCTGGTGCCGATTTTTTTGATTTCAACATTTGAATTATAAATTTTAGTCAATGCTTCGGCTAATTCCCCAATTGTAGACGCAGGAGATTTTTGCACAAAAATATCCCCTGAATTACCATGTTGAAATGCATATAATACTAGTTCTACAGCATCATCTAAAGTCATCATAAACCTAGTCATTTCAGGATTTGTAACTGTTAGAGGTTGCCCAGCTATAATTTGTTCATGGAATAACGGAATAACAGATCCTCTAGAAGCCATAACATTGCCATATCTAGTACCGACTAAAATAGTATTTCCACTGGACCTTGATTTTGCAACCATAACTTTCTCCATCATTGCCTTAGAAATCCCCATTGCATTAATTGGATAAACAGCTTTATCTGTGCTTAAACAAATAACCTTTTTTACACCTCTATTAATTGAAGCAGTTAATACATTCTCTGTGCCTAGTACATTTGTTTTTACAGCTTCGATTGGATAGAATTCACAAGATGGAACTTGTTTTAAAGCAGCAGCATGAAATACATAATCAACTCCATCTAGTGCACTGTATATACTTTGGTAGTCCCTCACATCACCAATATGAAACTTAACTTTATTAGTATTAAGTTCAACACGCATATCGTGTTGTTTTTTTTCATCACGACTAAATATACGTATTTCTTTTATATCTGTATTTATAAATTTGTTTAAAACAGCGTTACCAAAAGAACCAGTTCCTCCAGTTATAAGTAAGGTTTGATTAGTCATTATCATTGTTAAATAAATTTACAATATCGTTAATTTTGTTATTTGTTAAGGAAACAGTATCGTTATATTTACCATATATTGCATTTTCAAATGAAAGCGCTATGCTTTCTATTGATAATGGATTAAAGATCAATGATGGTATACATATTGCCTTAATCCACGGTAAATCAGGTCCTATAATAATACAATTGTTTTCCATAGCTTCCACAACTCCTAAGCCAAAACTTTCTATAAGTGAAGGGAAGATAAAAAATTGGCTTTTTTTATATATTAATGCAAGTTGTTCACTTGTTTGATATTTTAAATTAATTATCGGATAACCATTTTTCTGTAATAAAATAATTTCATTATATAATTCATGAAAGTCATTTGTAATGGTTAGTGTTAATTTTCCGATTTTATATTTATCGTAAAATAAACAAAACGCTTTTATAAGTCTTTTATGATTTTTATATGGAAAGGCAGTACTGACATAGAGAAATGAATATTTTTCTTTGTTAATTGATTTCAGATTATTTAAACTGGGATAAAAAGGCATGATTAATATATTTTCTGCACAGATATTCTTGAATTTTAAAAGCATTTCTTGTTTTACAAAAGAGGACTGTACAATCCAATAATTAGAGAATGGAATATGCAAAGACAATATTGTAGATTTTACTTTAAATATGAAAT
>Ga0209768_10002406_pt1 | contig 11625 bp, 14 predicted proteins | sample LauGreSBDMM110SD_3_FD_187564 | JGI IMG/M metagenome (GOLD analysis project Ga0209768, IMG submission 187564) | Freshwater lake microbial communities from Lake Michigan, USA - Sp13.BD.MM110.SD (SPAdes) (version 2) | ecosystem: Environmental > Aquatic > Freshwater > Lake | place: Lake Michigan... | reverse complement strand
AGAAGTTAAATTTAATTTTAGTGTAGACGCTGTTGGGGAACGCAATGATTATATTAGGTATCCAAGTAAATGGAGTAATGTAGTTGCTAATTTAGAAAGGCTAGATGATACTCCTAATAACATCACTGTGAACATTGCCTGTGCTGTACAAATTTTAAATGTGTTAACTATACCCGACTTAGTACACTGGAAGGAAAGTAGAAATTTTAAAAAGATTAACCTCCCACCGTACGGTGCTGGATTAATAGGAACGCACTTAGTATATTTGCCAAGTTATTTAAATGTAAGAGTACTTCCAAAACATTTAAAGGATAAGGTAGTAAAACAAGTTGATTATTTTTGTTCTCAAAAAATTAACAACAACGAATTTATGTCTAACCCCTATGGGTTAAAACGCTGGCAAGGACTTGTCCATTATATGATGGCAGAAGATTGGTCTAATAAAATTCCTACACTATTAGATTATCTCAATGTCTGCGATGATACAAGAGGTTCAAATTTTAAAGAAACTTTTCCAGAGTTAACATTATGAAAAAGTTTCCTATTAGAATTGTCTCTACTCAAGAACAAGATTTGTTACAGGTAAGATTCTGGCCCACTGATATTTGTAATTTTAATTGCTCTTATTGCTTTCCAGGTTCTCATGATGGAAATTTTAGATATCCCAAAGACCTTGTATCAACGTTGGCTAATTTTAGAAATATCTTTGATCAGTATAAGCAACTAGGAAAAACAAAATTTCATCTAATTATTTCCGGAGGTGGCGAGCCCACACTATGGCCGCGATTAGAAGATTTTTGCAAAGGATTAAAAGAAAGTCATGATGTTTTTATTACCCTTGTTTCTAATGGATCCAGAACTCTAGAATGGTGGACAAATAATTATCATTATTTTGATGACGTTACTTTAAGTTTTCATCATGAATATGCTAATATACAGCATCATTGTGATATTGCTGATTTTCTTTACGAGAAAGAACTTAAGGTAACAACTCTTGTACTAATGGATTTTAAAAATTGGGACAGGTGTGTGACCTCTGTCAACACAATGCTTTCTAGTAAACATCCTTGGTATATACAAACCAAGGAAATTGTTGATGCGCCGGGTCACGGAATGGATGTATACTCCGAAGAACAAAAAAAATATATAGACGACAGTATTAAAAGAATTCCGTCAAGCGATAAATTATTAAAGCAAATTGATGATATTAAATTACATCAAAGTGTTGTATTATTTGACAACAACACTGCCGAAGCAGCAAGGCCACATACTATTATTTTAAATGACTGGAATAAATTTCTAGGATGGCAGTGTATGGTTGGAGCCGAATCAATAGTAATAACACACGACGGAATAATTAAAAGTTCTTGTGGAGTTAAACTAAATAGTGTCAAACCTGTTGTTTGCTCCAATGCCGATTGTACCTGCCAACCCGATACACATATAACTAAATGTATAATTTAAAAAACTTTTTACCTTATAATTATAGAACTGATCTTGAAAATACAGATTGGAAAGAATCTATTGTTATTTTTGGATGTTCTATGGTATACGGGGCAGGGTTGGAATTAGAAGATACGATTCCTTATCATATAAACAAACAACTAAATGTTCCGGTGGTCAACATGGGAGTTATTGGATCTTCTATGTATTTTTCTCTATACAATCAAATGGTGTTGAAAAATATATCTCAGCCTAAAGCAGTGATTAATATTTGGACAGAATATTCTAGGATTCCTTATTTTAAATCTGATCAGGTAGTAAATTATGGCCCATGGGATATAGAAAAGAATAACTTTGGTGATTTATGGACAAGAGATAATAGCAATGCGGAGGTCCATGCTCTAATGATACAGCAGTCGAGTAAAGCGTTGTGGAAAGAAATTCCGTATTATGAAGCAACATTTTTTAGGCCAACGCAGACTATCTTAAACTGCGATCAATTGTTAGGACATGCAACTGATACCGATTATGCCAACGACGGAATGCACCCTGGACCTATAGCTACTAAGATGTGTGCTGATTATATTATATCACGAGCTAATTTTAGTTAACGGAATATCTGCAGCACACGTACACCAATCTCGTGTACAAATAACTGGATCCTTAGGTACAATAAACGTATCCTGATATATGTTACCTAGACTGCCGCCCACACGGCAAGTGGCACGATGAACTTCCCCATCCCAGTTGATCATAAGGCTTTCTAATCCTGCATTACATTGCCAGCCCTTAAATTGATTCATATGTGTTTTAATAATATCGTTGGCATGCAATGTTCGATTATCATCAATACTACAGTTTGGTTTTACTGTTGCGTCTTGTTGTAATAACCACTCCAGATCTTTGCCGTCATATCTCATGTCATCAAATACATTATGATCGCCTTCTGTCCAACGTATACGTCTTACTGCAAACTTAATACCTATTTCTTTAAATTTCTTAACAACAAATTTAACATCTTCCATGTATTCGTGATGGGCCATTACATTGACAAAAAAGTCAGTTTGAGTTCCGTCATAATATTCTAATATTGTAGTAAGTACTCTACGCCAGTCGTGTTCGAAGTGTAGACTAAAAACTAGGTGATTAAAAAACATCTCGTGCTGTAAGTACCATCTACTCGGTCTTGTGCCATTTGTGGTTAAGTTGACCCAAAATATGCCCTTGCGTTTAAAGTATTCTAGTATGTCTTCAATATCCGGATGTACAGCAGGCTCGCCGCCGGTAAGACTTATGCGTATGGGCTTATCTAATGCCACTAGTTGATCTACTGCTTTTTCTATTACATTTATATCGGTATGCGGACTAAAGTTATCATGTATGCTACTAGGACAATATGTACAATCGTAGTTGCATCGCTTACCAAGATTCCACTCTACTTTGATTTGATCCTGATGAGGCCATGCACTGGTAATTTTATGCATAATTTTTAAATTCCGGAGTCACATCAAAGAAACTCTGACCACGTGTTATATCTAATCTACGATTAAATTCTATACAGTCATTCCAGAGATAGCTGTTATCTTTGGCTAGTATAAAATTAATTATGCCGTCAATTTGCTTATACGTTAGATCCTCTAACATTGGATGTTTTTTCACTAATTTAAAACTGGGAACTAATTCTCTAACAGCTCTTAGTTTGTTAATGGTGAGTATTTTTAAGTCGTTAGGTAAAACCTGTATAGATAATGCATTGGGATATTGTACCATGTTTGTATAAAACACTATTCCTATATCATCTAAAAAATATTTGATCATTTTATCTAATACAAGTGCATTACTAACTTGAATAGCAACTGCTCCTACAATTCGACTAACATTTGGAATGGTTTGTATTTGTCTAATATTATTTACGAGCTCGGCCCAAGAGGCATTACCACGGACGTATTCATAGCTATCACCGATACCATCAATGCTTACGTTAACAGCTACAGATTTAAACTTAGGCCAATACTCCCAGATAGTGCGATTGCTTTTTCCCAAGGTAGTTAAATTAGTTGCGTATTTAATTTCTATGTTATTACCATAGGGTACAAGCATATCTAATATACGATAATGCTGTGGATCCATTAATGGCTCTCCACCTGCAAACTCCACACGTCTAAAGTATGGTAACAGTTTTTCGAAACTTGTCCACCAGTTATCTGTATCGTCAAATTTGTCTAGATACGGCTTTTTTAGTAAATTAAGATCTTTAATTGACTGCACAACAAAGTTATTTTCTTTTGTATAGAATTCCTCTACTTCTTCCCAATCGTTCCAGCTAGTGCTGTCAGTTGGATTACACATGCGGCATTTTAAATTGCAAAGATTATTAAGTTTAATTTCCATAGTAGGAATCTCAAACGGCATGGTATAATCTTCTGCTAGATTATCTAGTGCATTAGGATATAAGTTAATACGTGCCTCTGGAATGTTTCCAGTGATGTGCCGTTGTCTTAGACTTTCTACACCCTGATCCTCTAGATTAAAGCATGGAGCACATTCAAGAGGACGCTCGCCCGCAAGTACCTGCTTGCGAATTCTGCGCATTGTATTATTGTTCCAAATTTCTTCTAAACTTTGGCATTGTATGTTGCCAACGGCTGCACTACGACAGCAGACTTTAACTGCTCCGTCTTCGCGTGTTGCTAATCCTGTAAAAGGATGCATACAAAATGTTTTACTTTGATTGTTCAATTGCCCACTCTCTTTCTTTGCACCAGAAACAATGTCCACAAATTGGAACATCTTGTCCTGGAGTATATGTTTTATAGTTGATGTTTTCAAACTCGCCTTCGCAACTTCTTGTAATATTAAACAAATCCATAATACCTAACTCTTTATATTTGTTAACTACCCATGCCTTATCGACAAATCTAAACGGATGACTAACAACTTTATCCATGTGTATCATGTATTCCAAGTGTTTTGTTTCTTCGTTGCGTTCGATGTTGCGTTCTTGCATACCGCTAAACGATGCTAGTCTAGGATTATGTGTAACTGCGTTATAGTATGCATCTACATTATTGTTATAACATACAAACTCTGCATAAGCACGTTGCTGTATATTGTCTCCGCTTACTTGTTTGCCGTACTCGTCAGTTAAGCTAGGACCGATGTTACCGTATTCGATATCCGGTGCAATAAAATTAATATGTCTTTTAAATTTAGTATGATAAAATCTTTGGAATAACCATTTATATACACTGCCGGCATCATGTTGTTGCCAGGGGCGAGTTTTCCACATACGCACATGAGTAATTATATGCACAGTGACATCTTGGTCTTTAGCAAGCTCGCAAATAAGATATGCTAACAGCGCCGAGTCCGCACCGCCGCTTAGACTGATAGCAACATTTTTCCAACTTGAGTCAAAGGGAATATTAACTGCCTCGATCATAACCAGTCCCTCGAATGCCATGTAGGTTTTTGCAGATATTTTATATCGATTGGTTCTAACTTTCCTGCTAATTGTAAATCAGCAAAACCCGTAGATGCTCTTGCAGAAGTTGAGACGTAATAGTCTGTAAATGTATTTTTAATTGTTTTTAATATTTCATTTTCTTTTTCAAGGCGATATTCTAAACTATATAAAAATCCAGTTCCTTCGTAGGCAAATATGTTTGACAAAATAATCATAATCGATAAAGATTTATTAAAATGATCAAAACTGTAAGATTGTGTTAACAGGTCTATTTTAACAAATTCGTAGGATACGTTATTAATTGTTGGGACATTATTTTTCCAATAGTCTAATGCTTTTTGATTATAATCATACATTACTACCTTAACTGGTTTTATTTTGTTTATTATTTCAGTCCACCACAATCCGCTAGCTGGAACAAATACTTGTTCAAAATCTGTGTTTTCAAATATCCCATACTCAGTATTACTTGTATGTACAAACTCATCAGCACAATAGCTATGCCGCATATAGGCCCATTGAGAATGTTTTAAAAATTCTGTTTGATTTTCTGGATAGTAATGTTTTTTATTATTTCTTATATCGTTATCAAATACTAATACAGGCAAATCGTTTTCAAACGCCACTTTTAAAATGTTCCACCCGTGGCACTTATGATTATATTGCTTAACCTGATCTCCACCGCTGATTGTCTTAGGAGTATAGTCGTCGTGCCAGTTTTCACGACTTCGCCAAGGAACATCTTGAGTATGTATTGCACCGAGTTTCTGCTGACCAATCTCTGGATAACTTAATTCTTTAAATTTGTTTAAATTAATAAAATAGCATTGATGATGCAACTCATAGTATGCATCGCTACGATCTAATATATGCCCTGCTAAAAATAAGTCATGATGACTAAGTTTTTCTATTTCTTCAAAGAACTTTTTTCCGTTGATAAATTCTGTTCCAATAGAGAATACAACAGCAAAACTATATCCGGTATTGGCAGCATAGTTCAACAAAATATCTTCGTCTTGACCTTGAAGTATATCGTATCCCTTTGAATGAATGTTAGTGATAGTTAAGTCTGCTATATTTTTAACAAGTTCCGTAGTCCAAGAACTTTGATATGTGTGAGAGTCATCAACCATACAAAATGCTATTGGGCTTTTGGAAATCTTATACTCGACTATGTTCATATTGTTTATTATAACTTTTTACAACTAATTCAGCAAACTCTTCTTTTTTATTTCCAATTATACAATGAGCAATTAAGTGTGTTCTAAATAATGGAGTAGGATTATATACAGCATGTGTGTTAGTTATGTTTACTATAAATGCCTTGCCTTCACTCCAAGGCACCTTACCGTGATTTTCGATATCCATATAACAGCCCTCAGGATGACTGATAGCAACATTGATAGGGATTATATGGTCCATCATATCAAACTCGGTATTTTTAATACCATTGGGGGCATCGCAATGCGGCATTACAAAGCCTCCGGGTTCAAGTTCCATAAAACGCAATCTTGCAAATTTTTCACAAGGAAATCCTTTCCAAAATTTTGTTATTGTTGGAGTAATCTCGGATAGGCTTGTCCACTGATAGTTAATTTCATTTTCAGCGTTGGCATATTTTTGCCAATGGCCAGTTTTATCAACCGATATTCCGTGTATACAACAACTCCGCCAACCTTTGTGGCCGCCGTCTTCTCTATGATCGACAAAGTAGTCTTTGACTAATTTGGCTTCTTCTTGCCATATAGATAAATCAAAACTAATATCTAGTTCAAGCCAGCCAATTGGTTTCCGTAAAATCTCTGTTGCCTGTTCTATGATATTCATGAAAATATTTAGTGCGCAGATTATTATGTAAATAGAGTTATGATTGTTAAAACACCATATACAGTAAATTTGGATTTAATTAATAATGCACTAGCATCAGTACACACTTTTGATTTCAAGACATCGTTAAATGAACCCGTTGGAGATTTTTTCTACAGTCCTTGGGCAATTAAACAAGAGTTTATAGGAACACCGTGGGAACAAATACTACATTCACTGCCACCGATAATTGGTGAGGCAAGAGTCATTCGTTTAAAAGGCAATGAATCTTATTTTAGTCATGCCGACACCGATGATAGGTATCATTTAAACTTAACAGGTAGTAAAAGTTTTTTAATTGACTTAGATTCACATACACTGTATCCTACAATATGTGATGGGACATGGTACGAGATGGATGCTGGGGTTAGACATACTGCTGCAAATTTTGGAAATCGTGATAGATATCAATTAGTTGTTAGAAAATTATTGCCACGTAACAAATTATACGATAGAGTATCGGTTAAGATAGTATCTACTATCACTGACCTCGATGAAGCAAGATACCAGTTTGACGATTTAATTAGTCCTTGGATGAATAGAACTATTAAACAAGGTAAGATTGATAAATTTAACTACGTTGATGGAGTTATAATGTTTGATTGTGAGAGATTAGAATTTGAAGTTTTAAAAAATATGTTGCCCACGGAGTTTAAACTAGTATGAAACATCATATAGCTACACTCGGCAAAGAAGTTTGTGAAGGTCTAATTAAAGAACTTAGCACTCACATAGTCGAACCTAGTCACGGGCATATGGAACTACCCAAAGATAATCCATACTATAAAGATTATCTTAATCAGACTGAGATATTAAAATCTGTAGGATACGACGAACATACTGTAGAATATCGTCACTATCAATCCGGCATACATTTTCATAAAAATTATGAACTTGTCATTGGCATGGCAGTTAATGCCAAACCGCTAATGTGTTGGGTTAGTGAAATACGTCCGGGAAAATGTACACCATGGCATTGGGACATTAACCCCCAGGAAAAAGAACACGAACAACTAGGTACGCTTGTAAGATATTTTTGTTTTTTAAGTAAGCCAGCCGCAGGACATATATTTGTCACAGCCGACGATGCATATTATATGGAACAGCAAGGTGCCATATATCAATATGCCGATTTACATTCCTGGCATGCAGGTTCTAATGTTGGACTGGCACCTAAGTTTCTATTGACCTTTACTGGCTATAAGTAATTTGAATGCTTCTGTAAACTTACCATCAATACGTAACCCGTAGCTTTGTTCCATAGTGGCATTACCACCGTGCCAATCTTGATCATTCCACCACGCAGCACGACTATTGATGTATGTATGATTTCTAGTTTCTGGGTCCCACAAATAAAACGGTTTTTTTGTATTAGGTCGAATGTGTATAAACTCGTTTATATTTTCAGTGTATCCCTCTTGCAATCCTCTTTCACCGTCTAAGTCTCTGTGTTCAAACGGAATTCCCCCGGCTTCACAATGGAAGAATATTACTCGTCCTATATTTTCAAATATACCTGAGGTAATTAAATTTTCTACCCATGCAACTGTTCCTGGAAAGTGTGCAGCTTCGGGTGTGAGTTTTCTAGTAGCACTTCGATCATCCCAACTACCTTGTTCCCATAGGAAGTAATAAATGTAAGGATCGTATGCTCCCATGGCCATTTTAATATATCGAGTAAATTTATTGCGTACTGTAAAATCTTGAAAGTCTCTGTATAAGTCAATGCCGCCCTGCTTAATGGGATTGTCGTCTGGCAAGGCTAAGAATTCTTCTATTGCTTTATAGATAGGTTTCCAATTAGGAATGTAACTCATATCTTCTATTTTAAAAGCGGGCTTCATCCAGGTGCCTTCTTTAGCAAATTCGCGAGCATCTGCAAAGCCTCGAAATATTTCGGGTTGCAATTGATCGAACGTATTCATATCAAGAAATGGGGTCATATCGATATATGGCTGATTGTTAATACCTTTAATCATAAATTGCTTTTGCCTTTTCTATAAAGTCTGCAGGATAATTTGTTCTAAAACTTTCAAAACATAATTCTTGTAGTTTACCTAGTGGTTGAGGGGCATTCCAGTCTAATCCCATTGCCTCCACTTGCTTACGCATAATTTCTTGCCGTTGACTGTGAATGTGGCTGCTATGATCTGCTATGCTAATAGGTCCTTCGTTTTCACGATATGTAAAAAAGTAGTTAATACTTTTTAATTTGCCATCTACTATAAAATAACTGCTAGGATGCATACTGAATTTATACCACCCTAAATTGCGATGTGTTTGAATAATGTTTAACATCTGTTCTTGCCAATCAGGTAACACCCTATCATAGTTTTCCGTTAGGCATCCTGCACGGTTCCAAAAATCTAGTCCGTCAATTTCTAAATACAATTTTCTGTTATCAAGGTCAATATTTTTAATTGTAGGAACTAAGTTAGGGTAATTGTTTCTCATCTGCGTAAGGTAGTTAACTTCTCGCAACCATTTTAATTCCATTTTATTAGAGTCGACAATCTCGTTCTGATCTTTGTGATAATTTACATCGTTGAAATACCATTGAACAAATGTTTTTTTATCTTCGGATATAAGGCTGGTATAAATGAGATTGTTTCTTGACAATCCTACGCCGGGTATATCGTTCCAATAATAATCATACTTCATAGGTATATCGCTTGGTCTTTAAATTTTTCTAAACTTCTTGCTAATAATGCATTGTGCTTTTCGTTATCTAAAATTCCTGCAGCAGTTAAAATAATTTTAGGACGATCATTTTTTAGTGCCCCGTGCCAACAATCAAAATTGTTGAAAACAAAACACGAATACTCTGGATTTACCTTAACTATGATTTTTTCACTGTCAGGTGTTTTAGAAACATAAAATGTATTATGTTCTGGAGCAGTTAAGTATATAGTGTAGCGCCTAGGTTCGGTAGGATTATTAGGATCGAGTGTATCTTGGTGAGCAGGTATTTCGTTTAGTTGATACAACATACCACTGACAGTTAATTGTTTAAATGGCAGTTGTTTTATGCAGTTAGCAATTTCTGGAAATGCTTCTTCAAAGCCGGGATGAAATAGTACTCCTTCGTTCTCGCCTTCCACTCTACGATTCTCCCACATAGCTGGATCATACCTGCGCCAGTCTTTTGGTTGTTTGCAAGTTGATATCATAGCCCACGCATGCCGCCCTTGTTTATATTCCCAATAGTCAGTATCTGTTAATTTATGAGCTTCAAACCATTCTAAGACTTTTGTTTCGTCGGGTATCTTAACTGGAATGTCGATTGGTACGTATGCTAATTTCATAATGTGCCCGTTGCCTTTAATAATTCAGGCAAGCTTGTTTGTTTTATTCTAAAAATAATAGCAACACGATCTTGTTCAGAAGCATTGTATGTAAAATGCGGAATCGTAGTATCTAGTAAGTAGACACTACCGTCACAGTCTAAACAATAAGCAGTGTCCTTGTTATCTGTAACAAAGGTAATAGCAACTCCGTTAGTAAAAATTGGAATCCATACTGTACACTCATCTTCTTGATCTGAATGCAGACTTACTTTGCCACCCGGCGGCTGAACACTCACTGCCCAACGATACGCATATGGTATTGCTGCCTGTAATCTTTCGACGATACCAAACACTAATTCGGTGTTTCTATATTCCACAGTTTCTAATGTACTGATATTCCAAGGCGGACAAGGTAATGTTATATCTTTTAAATTGCTTTGTATGGCCCAACCATGGGTGAGCAGATTGGCAGGATCTGCATGAGCAGCATCTCGCCATTGTTTAACAACAGTATCTCCACACTTACTCCAACTCCAATCTAAATGTTGAAATCTAGTGTTGAGTGTATTATAATATTCATGCAGTTCTTTGATGTCAACATTAAAATTTAATTTGGTTAGAATATTTTCTATCATCATATATTTAAGTAAATAAACTGCTACTATAAAAAATGTACAGATACGATCTATCCAATACCGAAATTAAAATATACTACGAATCAAGTCCGGAGTTTGAATCCGTACGAAACATCTGTTTGGAAGAAAATAATTGGTTACGCAGTAACTATACCAAAGAAAACTTATTGGTAGAGCAACACACAGGCTACGGAGTGGTCTATCAAAAGTCAACTGGTAAGCCTATGGTAATGGGGGGAGTGTTTAATGATGGGCGGTATCCAAAAAATATAGCCAAGCAGATTAATCGACTCTACACGTTTCCCGAATTTCGTATGAAGCATACCGATATGACTGATGGGTTTAGGGTTACCTGTAGTTTAATCGATGCATTAGAAAAAGTAAATTCGTATGATGTATATTTGATTACTATGCAAAATAGGCCGCGTGGCGGCAAACGTTGGTGGGATGCTTGGGTTAAACATATGAGCATTGCTAGTAATAGTAAATGGTCGTTGGGTTCCGGATACATTCAAACCTGCAACGCACAGGTACAGAAGTGTTGGCAAAATTATGTTTACTACGAAGCAGTTCCGGGGAAGTTTGCAGAATGGAATCCTGCAATAATTAATGACGAGGGCTGGGCAGCAATGCCTGAAGGTATATGAATTTAAATAACAAAGTTAGATTATTACAAACGTTCAATCACTTAGCAACCATTCCTGCTATTGTCTATGCTATCTATACACAACAACATTATCTATTTGCGATTGCATTTATATCTTGGTTAATAATTGGTCCTATCAGCAGTGTTATTACCTTGCATAGGTTGTTAACACATCGAAGTTTTAAAACCTATGAATGGCTAGAAAAAGTGTTGAGTTATATTAGTGTAATCTCAACAGTAGGTCCCACAATCAGTTGGGTTGCATTACATCGACAACATCAC
>Ga0209768_10002399_pt1 | contig 11643 bp, 8 predicted proteins | sample LauGreSBDMM110SD_3_FD_187564 | JGI IMG/M metagenome (GOLD analysis project Ga0209768, IMG submission 187564) | Freshwater lake microbial communities from Lake Michigan, USA - Sp13.BD.MM110.SD (SPAdes) (version 2) | ecosystem: Environmental > Aquatic > Freshwater > Lake | place: Lake Michigan... | reverse complement strand
ATTCTCAAAGCGTGAATAGATCTGACCAATCACATTTTTTTTAACAGCATCAGGTTTAATAATCGATAAGGTTTGTTCAATTGCCATTTGTAAAGACTCCGTAAGATTTAAGATCGTTGAAAAGACTGTTAAAATAACATTTTTAGAGGTTTTAATAAATAACAATTAGCAATGCAGCCCACTTATTTAACCACCGCCATGTACCATTTTGTGAGTCTTCCTAATCATAAAAAACTTCGGGAGCCACTTCTCAATTTCTGCGTATCTCAAAGTATCAAAGGCACGCTTCTTATAGCTGACGAAGGGATTAACGGCACCATCGCAGGCTCTGAAAAAGCGATTCATGCATTTCTCGATTTCTTAAAAACAGATCCACTTTTTGAAGGTCACTTCAAAAGCTTAAGCCATAAAGAATCATGGTCGGATAAACATCCCTTCTATCGCATGAAAGTAAAACTCAAAAAAGAAATCGTGACCTTAGGGGTTCCGGGAGTATCGCCTACTAAAATGGTGGGGCAGTATGTGAAACCTCAGGATTGGAACACCATTATTTCTGACCCCGAAGTGGTATTGATCGATACACGTAACGATTATGAATATGCAATTGGCACTTTTAAAAATGCCATTAACCCCAAAACGAATACCTTCAGAGAATTTCCAGATTATGTAAAAGCTCATTTTGATCCCAAAAAACATAAGAAAGTCGCAATGTTCTGCACAGGCGGTATTCGCTGTGAAAAAGCCTCTTCCTTCATGATTTCAGAAGGATTTGATGAGATTTATCACCTAGAAGGCGGTATTTTAAAATATTTAGAAGAAATTAAAGTTGAAGAGAGTCTATGGGAAGGCGAGTGCTTTGTGTTTGATCAAAGGGTCGCTATTAAGCATGGTCTTGAGGTGGGCGATTACGATCAATGTTATGCGTGTCGTTATCCTTTGTCAGCAGATGATATGAATAGTAATAAATACACGCCTGGTATTTCTTGCCCTCACTGCTACAATACCCTTACCCCAGAAAAATTAAAGAGCTTAACCGAACGACAGAAACAAGTCATTTTAGCCAAAAATAGAGGTGAACATCATATTGGCAATCAACCTAATGTTGCAAAAAAATAAACCGAATTGTCCTAATAAACGACAAGAATTTTAACTGCTTGATATGGGCGACAAAAAAAACTTACTACTAATGCTAGTTCAAAGATCATGGCAAGGTGTCTCGGGTTTCATCACTCTAATTTTAATTACTATGAACTTAAGTCCAACTTATCAGGGCTGGTATTACACTTTTGCGAGCTTAGCGGCTCTATTTTATGTATTTGATTTTGGTCTTTCAAATGCAATTATTCATACATCTTCACATTTTTTCTCTGATCTTAAATGGGGCAAAGACGGAAAAATTGTAGGGAAAAATTCATTAATTTTTTTGAGTTTTTTATCGCAATCCATTAAAAAATATTTATATCTATCTCTGCTCTTTTGTTTTTTGGTGCTCCCTGTAGGTGTAATTTTTTTCTATCACTCAAATAGCTCGCATTTAATACAAATTAATAATTGGATTGCTCCTTGGATATCTCTTGTAATTTTCACTTCTCTCAATGGAGCTCTAACCCCTTATTTATCTATCATTGAGGGAAGTGGTAAATTAAAAGAAATTTTATTAATTAGACTTTATGCATCTATTGCTGGCAGCATTGCTATCTGGTATTTGCTTATAAATAATTGGAATTTATGGTCATTAACCGCGCTACCTGTTACCACCTTATTGTTTTCTTTTTTTTGGTTATTTAGATATAAAAAGAAAATTATTTTAAAAAAAAATAAAAAGTACAATCTATTTGATTGGAAATCTGAGATAGCATCTTTTCGAACTCGGATAGGCATAACGTCATTATCGACTTATTTTTTTAGTCAGATACTTATACCAATCTTATTCTTTGTTGAAGGTCCTAAAATTGCAGGTCAAATGGGAGTGTCACTGACTATTGCAGGCATGTTGGGCGTTCTCTCTCAATCATGGGTTACATACCAGATACCCAATCTTGGAAAAGCGGCAGCAAAAAAAGATTGGCTTAGTGTAAATTTATTTTTTAAGAAAAGCATTATCCGCTTATCAATATTCTATTCATTAAGCTCATTACTAGTGCTAATATTTTATTCGTTTTATATGCCTGCAGAATATAAATTAAGAATGCTAGAAATTTGGCCATTTATTGGAATATTAGTATCAGTCTTTATAAGTCAAATTCTCTGGAGTTTTTCTACTTATATTAGATCTTTTAGAGAAGAGCTATTCAGCAAAGTTACTTTAATAAGCATTTTAATATCAATACCTTTAGCATTTATTGGGACATACAAATATTCAGTAAATGGCACCATTTTATGTATTATTTCAGTCCAATTATTTTTTAGCATTCCGATATCACTATATATACTGAAGAATTTTAAACGCAGCTTAAAATAAGGAGAGGGGGAAGATGGCGCATTGAATATAAGAAGTATATCTAGTTACTAAATAAAAAATCACATGCGTGATTCAGCCTTTTCAGTCTTCACACAAATTATGTAATTAATTAATTGGTGTACTTTCTTTATACCAATTTATTGTTCTTTCAAGTCCTAACTCAAGAGAAACTTGGGGAGCCCAACCACATATATTTAATAACTTATCTGAATTTAAAGTAACTCCAGTTTTGGCTGTAGGCTTATTAGTGTCAAATATAATATCTCTTTGTTCCTTGTCGGCTATACGTCTAATAATTTTTACTAAGTCTAATATTTTTACTCCAATTCCAGAACCAACGTTCCAGATATTAAACTTTTCTTCCGAATTAAGATTTACAAGCTTATCAATCGCGCATATTAAATCTGATATATAAATGTAATCTCTAAACTCTGAGCCATCACCCCAAACTTTTATAGGCTCTGTATTCGATTCAAGAACTTTTCGTATTGTTGCTCCAATTACGTGAGAGCGAAGAGGATCAAATTTATCCCCGGGTCCGTAAATATTAGAATGTCTTATACAATGTGTTGTCATGTTTGAATTCAGAGAGTAAAACTTACACATTTTTTCAATATAAACTTTTGTCCACCCCGCACCTTGGTATGTACTATAAATTTCATCGCTCAAATGATCATCTGTTTCACATACAGGATCTGCTCGAAAAGGGTATTTTTCTTTTTGGTACATTACAGTGCAACTTAAAAAAATAAATTTAGAGACGCCTGAAGAAGCAGCCTCCCTTAACAACAAGGAATTCATAATTACATTATCTGTTACATGGACACTCGGATTGTTAACAGCGTCATTTATACCGGTTGTTGAAGCTGCAGCTTGAATAATAACATCAGCATTCTCAATGGCTAATTTAACATCATTTAAATTCCTTAAATCAGCCTTGATATACCTTGAATCATTTTTCAAATAATTTAGATTGCTACTAAAATAAACCCCTCTGAGATTAATGCCTTGAATTTTAGAAAAATGGTTAAATAAATGACCCCCAATAAATCCTGAGGCCCCAAGGATTGTAATATTCAAAACTAATCCCCTAGTATTTTTCTTGGCAACTTAATTGCAAACATTTCATCCAGGTGATCTAAAGTTTTGCTGCCAAACTTTTCAGTCATATATTGCCTTACAGATGGATCAGAATAATATTCGACAACTAATTGATCTCTCAATCTCAAAACCTGTTCTGAAGTCAAATGTCTAGTTGGAAGTGGCTTGCAATAGTAGCCGTATAGAGAGTATATATCCCAATTTTGAGGCTCTTCTTCAATACCGGACTCAATATATCTTTTATAAAAAGGTGTTCCTGGATATGCAAATGCTGGATAAATATTATTCCATTCAAATTTATGCTTTTTAAGGAAAGCCATGTTCTGCCTGATACTGTCCTCATCATCTTCATAAAGACCCAAAATTGCATGTCCAATCATGTTAATACCAGCTTCTCTAGTCATTTGAACAACGTCAGAATTAGAATAAGTTAATGTTTTTCTTAATTTTTTGTTAATATCCTTAAGAGCAAATTCATTGTCTCCAGCCTCAAATCCATACCCTATCCAATTAACGCCAATTTTTTTTAATTTTTTTAAGATATTTGGCTCTACTGAATCAACTCTCGCATAACACCAAATATTTAAATCATAATTTCTTTCTTCAAGTAAGTCACAAAATTCTTCAATTCTAGGATGCTTCATAATAAAGAGTTCGTCATATACCCTCAGATTTCTGACGCCATATTCGTTAACAAGAACATCGATTTCTGCTACAACACTTTGCATATCGCGAAACCTAAATACTCTTTTTTCATATAGATTATTGATACAACAGAATTCGCAAGGATATGCACAGCCTATAGATGTCCAAATTACCCCATAAGGTGATCGTTTATCTAAAGCGTCCCCAAAACAATGCCAGTTGTGCGCCCTATATTTTCTAGGGTCCATTTTCTTCCAGTTTATCTGTGGAAGTAAATTAACATCGATTAATTCAACTGATTCAGTTTTAGAGAATTTTTTCGTGATGGGGTCATAAAAAGCTAGGCCTTTTATGTTGTAAAAATCAGAAGAATTGTTACTTAAAAGAAGGCTGCATACACTATCATAACCCTCACCTACCACCACTACATCAGCATTAGTTTCATCTAGCGTCCTTTGGGGTAAAACAGTTGGATGGCCACCGTAAACAAAAGAATTAACTTTAAGCGAGGATAAAAGATTTTTATACAAATCTATTACAGCAGGCATGGATTGAGTTGAGGCAGAAACATTAACTCCGGTAGCTAAAACACCAACCCACTTAGGTTTAAAATTTAAAATTTTTGACCGAAGCTCATCTTTGCTAAAACGATCAACTTCAAGATCTATAATCGAAACTTTAAAGCCTTTAGATTCAATGAAGGAATCTAAAAGCCCTGTTAGAATGCAAGGGGAAAAACTTGCATATTCTTCATTTATTGGGCCATATACCAAGCCTTTTGAAACTCTTATTAAAAGTAGATCTGTATTTTGCATTTTTAATATATTAAAAAATTTTTATATTACTATAGCGTGAATTTACGTTTATGGAGTGCACTTTGTGAAAGAAATTCTATAGTTTAAGGCCAACAAATTCTCAAAATCTAACCAGGAATTATTAATTTCCCTTTCAATCCAGAAACACGAAATAAGGTTTACCTATCTAATTATCTCCTTAATGATATATTTAGGACGGTTTTTAGTCTCTCTAAAGATTGATCCGACATACAACCCAATAAAACCAAGCATTAAAATTTGAATGCTACCAATCATTAGTATAGATGCCATGATTGCCGACCATCCAGGTAAGGATATTCCCATAATTTTCTGCGCTATAACTACAAAAATATAAAAGGAAGAAAAAAGTGAGAAAATAATTCCAATAAAGAGAACCAATTTCAATGGAGCATCTGAAAATGATATCAAAGCACGATCAATCCAATAATAAATCACTCGTTTACTTAATACTGTATTTTTTGTATTTTCTGCACCATCAAACCTTGGATCTCTGTCATAAAAAACTTGAATTTGTTTAAACCCAATCCAACTTACCAGACCCCTCATATAAGGTCTGTCTTCTTTTAATTTAAGAACTTCATTTACTGCCCGCCTTGATAATAACTTAAAGTCTCCAGAATCAACTTGCAAATCAATATCCGATATTTTCTTAATTAATCTATAACCAATTTTTGTAATAAGCAATTTTAGCCAATGTTCCCCATACCTTTTATTTCTTGTTGTATATACTATTTCTGCTTCCTTATCTCCTAAATATGAAAATATAAGTTGCTCAATTAATTCAGGGGGATCTTGTAAATCAGCATCCATGTATATAACAATATCTCCAGTAGAATTTTCCATACCAGCCAATAAACATTCAACAGTACCAAAATTACGACTCATATTAATAATAACAATATCTTTACTAATTAATTCGGCTCTCAATAAATTTTCAGAGTTATCAGTAGAATTATCATTAACAAAGATTAATTCATAACTTTCTATAATTTTTTTGTTATGAAGCACAGAAAAAACATTTCTTAATCTTTTTATCAATTCAGCAAGAACATTCTCTTCATTATAGAAAGAAAGAATCACAGAAGCTTTTTTAATTTGATGCATAATCACCTCTAATTGAAATTATAAGTTCATACAACTATTTAATAATTAATAATATTTTTTTTTATTACAAATAATTGAATTATAAGCATTATCGAAAATGCTATTATTTGAGAAATACATATCGCTTTAATTCCAAGATCATTAATAATTGTTAATACAGTGCCAACTAAGTAAACTGAAGTATAAACAATCGATGTAAACAACAAATATTTAAGATTAAGATAAGAAATTAAATAAGCTGAAGTAACTAAATTAATTGTCATACAAAATCCAATTAAAATGATAAATGGCATTAAATTTAAATGCGGTCCAAGACGTATATCAAAATATGCATTAATAATTGGACTTAGTAGATAGAAAAAAAGCGAAGCCAGAAAGGCCGATGTTAGCATAAAAAATAAAATATAACCGACTTCTCCTTTTACCTTAAATTTTCCTGAGGAAAGTTTTTGTATCAAAACTGGGCTATAAATTGAAGCAAGAAAACTAATAGCCATAGCAATAGGATAAAAAGAAGTCAATTGAGCTAATTCTTGATACCCATTACTACTGAATTTAGAAAATAAGATTAAGCATACTCCATGTACAGGTCCGGTAATCAGATATGAGGGCAAAAAATTTAAATAGGATTTAATATCATTTGCTAGTAAATTAGTTTTTAACGAAAAGGGTGGGCCTTGAAGGTATTTCACCAAAAGAAATTGCAAGAAAAAGCAAAGAAATATTCCGAATAATAATACAGAAAAAAAATTGATATAAAATCGACTTATTATTAAAAATAAGGCGAAGCTAAAAAAGTAAAAAAAAAATGAAGCAACTAAAAGATTGAAGGATTTGCAATTATTAAAGAATACAGATGCGCCGGACGGTATTATGATATTAATTAATGTCAGCATCAAAATAAGAGCGCTTACATGCCACGGTCCAGATTCTATTGAATAAAAAATAACATATCCAATAAATGATAATAAAAATACAACCAAAGATACAAAAGAAACAAGATTAAAATAAGAAGATTTAATAGATAACTTATAGCTAAAAGATTTTGCTAGTAAGGAGTTTAATGCCTCTCCCATAAATCCTGAAAAAGCAGTGACAGTTGTAAATATAAGAGATGCTAATACAAATTGCCTAGAATCCAGGGTGGCTAGAGCGAATATCGGTAGGAGCCCCGGTGTGCTCTTAAATATTACTAGATTTATATTTTTTAAAAAAGACCTTAATAATTCACTCATAAACATTAACTAACTTAGACAATAAAATTAAAAAGATATCAATTTGTAATGCTATAAATTCTTAATCGGTCAGACTCGATTACCAATTTCAAATCTAATTTAACCTTATCACTTACAATTACGTAATCAGCCCCCGTTAGATTAGATATACCCTCCCAATCGCTTTTGCTTTTACTTTCAAAACATTTATCAACATCCCAATAGTTAGTTTGTATATTTTTGCTATCGAATGATAGCGATTCATAACAAAAAATATCAACATACTTATTACCAATCTTAAGTGGCGGTGTTGGAATAAAATACTCTGATCTAGCTAGATTTGTAATATTCAACCCCCTGAATGATTGAATTCCCCAGCTCACTATGTAACCTTTATCTCTCTCTTCTGACGACAAGAACTTTTCTATTTTATTTGGATATAAAAAACTGAAAAGATCGTAATCCATACTTTTATGATGTTTCAGTGCATTAGAAAGCATAAAAACACTGAGAAAAAAAATACCCAAATACTTAATTTTTTTATTGTAGTATTGAAATAGGAAAATAAATAATGCAAGACGTAAAATATGTGAAAAATTAAAATAAAATAGAGTGCTTAATAAAAGAGTTAAAAGTAAAAAACATTCCTGTAATTTCTTTTTATTAAATTTAAAATCTAAGCAAAAGAAAAAGAAATAGTAAAGAAAAATAGCCATTATTAAATTAAAAAATCTATTCACTATAGCCCTAAAAAGAATGCTAGAAAACGGCAACGGATAGTATCTAGCAATTTCAAGGTAAAAAATTACTGCTAAAGCTATTAAAAATAATGTATTACAAAACTTGAGTAAGTGTTTTGGCACATCAAGGTAGTTCAATGAGATAATTGGAATTGAAACAACAAGTAAATAATAAAAATTTATGTCTTTTCCAAAGATTAGTGGGTTGTGAGCACTCCAGAAGGAATCAGTAATTTTTACAGATTGTAAATTAAAGTCGGAAAAGTTTGTTTTATTGAATTCGGAAGCTGAAGCTGAAACAAAGCTTGCAAGATCATTATTACCATAATGCAGAAAAAAGAAAGAAATTAATAGCCCTATAAAAAAGTATAAGAAATTCTTCTTTTCTATCTCATTAAAATTAATGGATAAATATAAAAGTATTGGCAGAAACCAAACCATATGCCAAGAAAATAAAATACCAGACAGCAAAAAACCTAACTTTTTATTTCTTATCAACAATATGAGTGAAGCCAAACAAAGCCACATACCTTGATTGCCAAACTCAAAAAAACCTATTCTAGGTGACCACGGGTAAAGAGCTGCATTGATCGGATTGGAAACGTTATAGATTGCTGAGAAAAAAACTAACAGCGCTAGATTGCTATATTTATCCGAAGAATCAATAAATTTAAATAGACTTAATACAGAAAAAACAGTTATCAAGGTGGCGAGATATGAAACTAGAATCTGAACAATGCGCGGACTAAGATTTAAATTCAGTAAAAACTGTAAAAATGACACTTGCGCACTAGGGTCAAGCATCCTAACAACAAAATTATAATTAAACTCAGAAACATGTATGTCTTGGTTAGCTGCAAGAGCAAACTCTACGTGTTCAGTTATTGCTGGATGGATAGCTAGCACAAGCAATGAAAATAAAATAGATAAATGATAAATATTTAAACCATCGATAAATTTTATGAACTTATTAATCAGATCAGCTGCAAGGCTTTGATTTACAGATATATTTTTTGCCATATTTTAATGATTCCAAATAACTTTAATTGGTCTTTCGAAAAATTCTTTACATCTAATTACAAAAAAATTGCTTGCCCTTAATATTTATTTAAATCAGCCTTAAAACCTTTTACCCAGAACTTAAGTTCTTTTTTAATTAATATCTCTTCTTTTTGAGGCATTGTTCCCATCCATTTAAGTAAAGCATTCAGCCATTTTTTCTCAACTTTTTTAGAAAATGCAATACGAATTTTTTTATGTGGGGTGGGCAGGGTTTGTTCTTCCTTAGCCAAAAGTTCCTCATAAAGCTTTTCACCAGGCCGTAAACCTGAAAAAACAATTTTAATTTCATCCTCACTCATTCCTGATAACTTAATCATATCTCTTGCAAGATCAAGAATGCGAACTGGCTGTCCCATATCCAAGACAAATATCTCACGGCCTTTACCTAAAAGACTTGCTTGCATAACAAGCTGGGCAGCTTCTGGAATAGACATGAAATAACGCGTGATATCTGGATGGGTAACTGTTACAGGGCCGCCAGCATTAATTTGCTGTCGAAATTTTGGTATAACACTGCCACTACTTCCTAGAACATTTCCGAAGCGCACTACAACAAATTGGGTGCCTTTATTATCCTGCAAACCTTGACAAATCATTTCGGCCAGACGTTTTGTTGCCCCCATCACGTTTGTGGGATTTACAGCCTTGTCCGTAGAGATTAATACGAACTTCTCTACTTTAGCTTCTTTAGAAGCTTTAGCTAAAAGATATGTTCCCAGCACATTATTGTTAAAAGCTTCTGATACATTACCAATTTCCATCAGGGGCACATGCTTATATGCTGCTGCATGAAAGACAAGTCTAGGTTGGTAATTGGCAAATATTTTATCTAGGCGCGAAGCATGTCTTACATCTCCCACCAAATAAATAAATTTTGCTGATAATTTTAAATTGCTAAATTCTTGCTCTAGTTTATAAAGAGCATATTCAGAAATGTCTAAACACACGATATATTTTGGATTGAATTTAATAATTTGACGACATAACTCGGAGCCGATTGATCCGCCTGCCCCGCTTACGAGTACGGTTTTATTAACAATTAATTGATTCAACCCGGAAGTATCAATACTGACTGGATCTCGACCTAATAAATCCTCCACGTCAACACGTCGAATCTGTGAAACACTGAAACGCCCACTTATAAGATCATCTATTGCGGGAATGGTTAAAACTTGAAGGCCAGATTGATTGGCTTTTTCTAAAACCTTTCGACGCTCTTGATGGTCAATAGTTGACGAAGCAATTATGATATGTTGAGCCTTATAAAAATTAGCAACTTTGGCTAAGTCAAGAATGCTTCCCTGCACTTTTACACCTAAAATTTCTCTCCCCTGCATAGTTTCATTGTCATCTAATAAAGCGACCACTCGCCATCTCTGACTCTGGGCTAAATCTTTTAATAAAGAAATAGCAGTCGCACCTGCACCATAAACAACAACAGATTCACCCTTCACCAAATAAGAGCCAAAAAGCTGATACTCCTTTAACAGTCGATAGATAAACCGACTTCCGCCCATAAAAAAAGTAAGGAGAATAGGATTGATAATTAAAACAGATCGAGGAACACGAACACTACCGTCAAATGAAAGAAATACGATCGCTAAGATAGTTCCAGCCAAAAAAATTGTGGCCAAAATACGTTTTAAATCAGGCAGGCTAGCAAAACGCCAAGTGCTTCGATAAAGTCCAAATGTTAGGAATGAGATAGTTTGTACCATTAATACAAGCCATATGTTTTGGTTCATTAAACCAAAGTGTTCAGGGGGAATATCAAAATTAAATCGCAATAAAAATGCCAAATACCAAGCAAATATTGCAGCACAAACATCATGGGATAATGCTAGAGCGCTTCGATAATTAATTAATATTTTTTTCATTTTTTTTAATATGTAGATTTTAAATAATAATTGGACAAAAAAACATTATTGTAAAATCAATGGGAAACATCCTGTTTATTTAAAACTCTTAAGAATGTAATCCATAAAATTTTAAGATCAAATAAAAATGACTGTCTTCGCATATATTCAATTTCTAATTCTACTTTCTTTGCGAGGTCTAATTCATCTCGACCATTTACTTGGGCCCATCCAGTTAAACCCGGACATAATTCACTTATTCCTACTTTATTTCTCATTTTAATTAAATCATATTGATTAAATAATGCAGGCCTTGGGCCAACAAAGGTCATTTGCCCACATAAAATAGATAAAAGTTGGGGCATTTCATCTAGACTATATTTACGTAAAAATGAACCCATAGTAGTTAAGTAAGATGTTGGGTTTATTAACAAATGCGTCGCAATAGGCGGCGTATTTACCATCATGGTTCGGAATTTAGGCATCTTAAAAATGATATTATTTTTTCCTACTCTATCCGACCAATAAATAGCTGGTCCTTTTGATGTCAAACGAATAGCTATCCCTATAAAAAAACCTGGCACTATAAGCAATAAAATAAAAAAAAAGGCAAGTAAAAAATCA
>Ga0209768_10002397_pt1 | contig 11646 bp, 12 predicted proteins | sample LauGreSBDMM110SD_3_FD_187564 | JGI IMG/M metagenome (GOLD analysis project Ga0209768, IMG submission 187564) | Freshwater lake microbial communities from Lake Michigan, USA - Sp13.BD.MM110.SD (SPAdes) (version 2) | ecosystem: Environmental > Aquatic > Freshwater > Lake | place: Lake Michigan... | reverse complement strand
CTGATTAAATCGTTTTCAATCTGGTAATATATATAAAACATCCCTTCAATATCATAATCATATCCCTTCTTTTCGTATTCGGCTATAATAGTCTCTTTGGCATCCTTGTAATCAATTATATCGGCTTCCAAATCTTTATTAATAGGGTTTCTTATTTTAGATAAGATGAGGGTTTGTAAATCAAGATTTAAATCATTAAAATACGCGAAATGCTGAGTAATATCCATCCTCGCGTTTATCCTTGTATATATCTTTAGCTAATATCATTATATCATTTTTTATTATCATATTATAATATTATATTATATTATAATATCGTAAATATATATAGATATGGTATCAAAAAATAAGAGTTGTTTGGGGAGCAAGATATGTTTTGAAGATAGCTACACCGCTGATATATTTATTAAATCCATTAGATATATTATAATATTGGCTCCGCTGGCTATTGGTATGACTATTGGCGCCATATATGGCAAAAAATGGGGCGAAGATAAATATAAGAACTTGAAGAAGCCCGCGCTCAATCCGCCAAATTATGTATTCGGTATAGTATGGCCTATATTATATCTGCTAATCGGTGGCATATACAGTTATGCCCTATACGATTCTAAATGTATTCCGCGCGGCATAGCAGATTGCGCTTCAATAGTATATTACAAGGACTTGAAATACTGGGTAATCCCTATGTTAGCCTTAGTATTCAATTTCTTGTATATCCCCGTATTTTTCGGCGAGAACGGGCTATTCAACGGACTCGTGATAATCATAATGAGCTTAATATTCGCCGTGCTAACTCTATTGCAATTCATATTACAAAGTAGCTACTACGAATACACGAGCATCTTCGCTATGATTGCCCTCGTCCCTTATATACTATGGTTATCATTTGCAACCTATCTATCATATAATATCTATATATTGAATAAATAGGCTATGAATGATCTAATGCCCGACAATATATAAAAATATGCTAATAATTGATATTATAATAATGGTAAAATATATAATAAAGATAAACTGTACGGGAAAAAAAGATTTAACATTTAATGGCATAGCGATAAGAGTAGCAAGAAAAAATCTTCATCAGAGTCCTCCCGACATAACACTAGGTTATATCTCGTGTATTTTTCCGTATATCAAAGAGCTTAAAATAGTATATAAGACGCTTAATAAAATAACGATAAAGCGATTGGAGTTTTATTGTGAGAATGAAACGGACTTGAGCGATGAAGATTTCGTTCATTTCATAGAGGTATTAAAGAGGCTCGGATTTGCTTCTGAAAAAGATGTTAAAATAAGCTATTGTAAAATAGTCAGATATATGGATGATAATAATGTGATGCGTGATAAACACGACGAGATACTTGCATATACGCTGACATCCCTAATAAAAATAAAAGATAGCAAGAAGCTAAGGCGCCGCAACCGTTCTAAATATTCTACAAAAGTATTATACATCTGTAAAAATCTCATAGTCTGATAAAAATTGATAGAATATAATAGATATAAGCAGATATACGCAAGATATACGCAAAGATATACGATGGATTTGAGAGATATTGATACGACTGATATGGAAATCTATAATACTATTATAGTAGATAAGGTATATAAGACGGCTTTCTTGGCTTTCTGGATATTATTTTCGCAACTATTGTAGTCTTGTTGAGCTATCCAAAAAACCTAAACCATATTCTATATAGCCTTTTGTTATTATGATAGAGACCCATTTTGTTTTTAATCTTATTTATTTTTTTCTCTATATGCGAAATATCTTCTTCATATAAATCTGCTACTTTATCTAATACTGTGGATACCAAGTCATTCCCCAACAATCGCAAATAATTGCCATTCATATATATACAATGCCCTTATAATTTTATATGATATTTGTTAAAAGGGTGTATAATAATAGCTTATTATATGCAATTTCTTTACACCTTTTCTCATTTTAAACGCCCATTTTGAAATGAGATTTATAAATAATTCTTCTTAATTTTCCGTGTTTTATTCTTTGGTATATATTTTTCTTTCCGTATTTTGCTTATTACATTTTCAATATTATCCTTTAATTTTATATGAGTTAAACCATCTAATTTTTGTAATCGTGATTTCAACATTACCATCTTTTTTATATATTTCAACCCATCGCATTAGACTTCTACGAGAACATTTAAATATTTTACATACTCCTGTGTTTTATCTTCAACTAAATAATATTGCACATCAGTTAATTTATAATCATAGCTTTCAAGACATTATTTATATTATTATAATATTAAAAATTAATATAAATAGGCACATATTTTCAAGGCATTTTTTATTTTATAAAAAAAATTGATTTAAAGATTCGCCTTTATTATATATATAATAAAGATGACATATCTGCAAGATAAAATAAATACGTTTTTCAAAAAAAGAAATGAAATATTAAAAAAACCGCTTGAAAAAATTATAAATGCTATGTTAAATAAGTGTAAATATATAAATGGGGAAAGTTTAGAGAGACATAATTGGGGAAATAATCCAATTAAATTAAAACATATACCAAAAAACATTAATTTACCTTCATTTGAAGAAGATTTATTAAATAACCTAAATTCAGAAGATAATGAAAAATCAATAGTAGAATTATTATGGGGAGACATACAGCTTGGAAAAAGAGTTCAAGCATGTATAATTATGTGGATTTCAGTTCATATACTAAAAAGACCAGTTTTATACATTTTTAGAAATTTAACAATAGACCAAAAACAATTACAAGATGATATAGTTGGAACAGAAAATTACAATTTTAATATTCAATTTATAAAAACATTATTTCAAGAATTTAATAATGAACTTCAAGAATATTTTGAGGAAACAAATGTTGAATATTGGAAAGATTATAAACTTCCAGAACTAAAAGATATAAATAGCAATGATATTATTAATAAATTAAGTAATAAAGAAGCAATAAATTCAAATGACATATTTTGTTGTTTAATGAACAATACTCAGTTAGCAAAACTAAATACGAAATTTAGTGAGTATATTTATTATAATGATGAACTTGTGAATATAACCACATTAGTTGATGAAAGTGATTTAATGAGCCCCACATCTTCAAATGATAGAAGTAATGATAATGATAAAAAGGATTCTACCGCATGTGAAATATTGCTTGCCAAAATATATAAAAAAGTAAAATATGCACTACATATTACAGGCACGGCACATTCATTGTTATATAATATAACAACCAGATTAAGCGACCATACTGATATACAAATTAAAATATCAAAGGTTCATAAAATGAAAAGGTCAGATGATTATTATGGATTATTTAATGGTTCTATAAATTTTAACACTACACTTGTTGAATCATGGTGGGATTATCAAGATATAGAAAATCACAAAAAAAAAAAATGTTATGATATTGTTGAAGATTATAATATAAATATAAAAAAAATAATAGAAGAACTACTAAAAAGACCTACAAGTAAATATAATTCGTTATTGATAAGTGAAGAAAAAATAAGAGCTAATCAATTTTGTTTAGTAGATAAAATAATTAAAGATTATCCCAATCTATTTATCATAATATATCATGGAAATTGTTTAAGATTATATGTTTCAAAAAATTATGAAAAGGAAATTAAATATTGGTCTAAATGGGACTCAAAACAATCATCAACAAGTCAAAGATTATGTCAATCGGGAGGAGTATATGGTTCATCTATAGATAATGAAAAATCTGAAAAACTGCCTAATAATTATTGCTATTTCAATATAAATACAAAAATATTAAATATAAAACTTGTTTATAAATTATTAAGAATTTTTTTTGAAAAACACGATACCCCAATTTTATGTAAAACAATTATAACAATAACAGGTAAATATGGAGAAAGGGGATATTCTTTTACAAGCGACGATTATGATAGTTATTCATTACATTTAACAGACCAATATTTTGTGTCTCACGCATCATTAAACTGCACCGACATTTCACAGCGATTACGATTACAAGGAAAATATAATGATTTAGACCTTAAAAATGGAAGTATGAATCTTACTTTATGGACTACTCCTGAATTACAAGATATAATACAGAATTTCTATGTAAAATTTATAAAAGAAATAGAAAAATTTGTTATGGGCTGTGATACTTGGGAAGATATTAAAGATTTATTAGAGAGTATTATAGATAATGGTGATTTTAAGTTTGGTAAATATATGAAATATATTGATGTATCAAAGAAACGAAAAAATTTAAAACTAATTAAACATTATGACAGAAAAAATAATGGTTATAAATTGATTGTTATTGACGATATGAATGATGCCGAAATAAGTGAATGGTGTAAAGAAACTAAATTACCTGATTATATTTGTATTAATGAAATACAAGAAATGAGTATTGATAAATTTATTGATAAATATGGCATATCTACAATTGAAACGCAAGAGTATAAATTAGAAAATGAATTATCAATTGAGTTTGTAAATTATTGTATAAAACAAGCAGAACAACAATTTAAATTAAAATTAAACCCAATTAAACCTGAATGGTTTAAAGATAGAAAAGAAAAAATCAATAATTACTATTGTGAAAGTATTAATGGTAGTAAGGTTCCAATTAAAATAAGTGAGTTAAAAAACAATATAATTCGTTTTAGAAATGAAGATGGTATAAATGATATTCAACGCGATGGAAATAGACGAGTTAATATAGCATATGATGATGATGATAACGCATATATATGTATTTCAGTTAGGAATAAAAATCATAAATCTTTACCAATACTAACAAATGACTATATTAAAAAAACCCCTTATATTCTTGTTGATGATAAAGTAAAATATTCTATTCTTAAAGAAGAATATAAACAACAAAATACTCGCGGATATACAAATGAAAACGGAGATGATTTTATAGAAGATGACAATACTTTTCCAGAAAAGTATTATTGGAAAACTCCTGATGGTTGGTTATATTTGTATGATAAAGATAAACCAGAAATTATTTCGTTAGATATAGTAGCTCCTCTACCTGTTAAAAATGCTATACAAGCAAACATTTCAACAAAACCATTAATTAATAGTGATATATTGTTATTTGCGAATTCGTGTTGTAAAAAAACGGACAAACTAAATTTACGATTTGGATTAAAAGATATATTCAAAATATATGAAACATGGTGTAAAATAAATGGAAAAAAATGTTTGAAAACACAGAAAAAATTTAAAGAGGAGTTTGAAAAAATAAATTATAAAGAAGAAAACAGTAAAGGTATTGATGTAAATAATAAACCAGGCAAACGAGGTTATAATATTATGGTTTCATTATAATTTGACTTAAAAGTTATTTACAAATATTAATAATATGAAAGATTATATTATTAATTCTTTTATTTTACATGATAATAATACACTAATAGATATATATAAATATATAAAGTTTCGTTATGATAATTCAGTTGAAATAAATGATATAAAAACAGAATTAACGAAATTAATTAAAAATGATCTTATATTTTTTCATAACAATAATTATAAATTATCAAAAGAAGGTAATGTAATATTGAACGACCATAAGTATTATTATTCAAAAATTATAATTAATTTTTATAAAAAATACAATAAAAATCACCAAAAATACGAATTAAGAGAGATTAGACAAGAACAAAAACAATTAAGAAATTATTTAATTTCTAATAAAAAACAATTGTGCATAATTTGTGAAAAAAATTTGCCATTATGTTTATTAGAAACAGCACATCTAAAACCAAGATGTATATTAAATAATAATGAAAAAAATGATAAAAATATTGTAGAATTTATGTGTAGATATTGCCACAATCTATATGACAATGGATTTTTAGCTGTTTATAATGGATTATTACAAGTTTCAACATTAATAAATCAATATGATTTACATTATAACAATAACAAACAAATACATTATTACAATTTACAAAATGAAAAATATTTTATTTTTCATTATAATTATATCTATAAAATGGGCGTTTGAAATGAGAAAAAGTGCAAAAAGGATTAAAGATTTTGCGCATATATAATAGTATAATACGGATACGGGTATGTATAGTAGCGAGTCCTCTAATAAAACTTTTACACAAAAGGTTCCGGTGGCTTTGACAAAAACAAATGGCGAAATTATAAAAAATGATGATATATATTATATAAATGATATAAATAATACTATATTTGAAACTATAACTATGGATTATTCTGGGAAAACGCGCGATGAACTGATTGTAATTTGCAAGGAGAAGGGTATCAGAGGATATAGCGGGAAGAAGAAAGATGAAATCGTGAAGCTATTAATGCCAGAATCTTTTCCAGAAAATGAGCCTGCAATAACACAATCGGCTAATTATTCAACATCGGGTAAACTAAATATGATTGATTTATTTGCGGGAACTGGAGCATTTACTCTTGCATTTCAATCAACAAACGATGTTGATATTGTATTTTGTAATGATATGGTAGAACATTCTAAGAAAATTTATGATTATAACTTCACTCATAAGCTTACTCTTAAAAATTTAAATGAAGTTAAAGATGAAGATATACCACCTCACGATATATTAACGGGAGGATTTCCTTGCCAACCATTTAGTATTGCCGGTCTCCAAGAAGGATTTAAAGATGAACGCTCAAATGTTTTCTGGAAAATCCTATCTATCATAGATTATCATCAGCCGAAATGTGTTATATTGGAAAATGTTAAAAATCTTTTGACACACGATGAGAATAAAACATTCAATACTATCAAAAGTAATCTTGAAAGCAGAGGCTATTATATATGCTACAAAGTTTTGAATACATCTGATATTACAGGTATTCCGCAACACAGGGAAAGAATTTATATAGTATGTGTAAAATCTAAGGAGGTATTTGATAAGTTTAGTTTAGAGTTTCCTAAAATTGAGAAGAAGAAAATATCCGAGTTTCTTGAAGAAGACATTCCTGAAAAATACTATTATACTGAAAAATCAAGCACTTGGAATCTTGTAAAAAATAGCGTAGTTAAAAAAGATACTATATATCAATATAGAAGAGTTTATGTAAGGGAGAATAAGAGTAGCGAGTGCCCTACTCTTACTGCAAATATGGGTAGTGGTGGTCATAATGTCCCTCTTATTTTAGATTCTAAAGGCATTCGCAAATTAACCCCGCGAGAGTGTTTCAATCTCCAGGGATTCCCCTTGTCTTACAAATTACCAAATATGAGCGATTGCAATCTTTATAAACTTGCCGGAAATGCTGTATCTGTACCGGTAGTAAATTTAATAGCCAGCAGAATTATTCCATTACTCCGCGCTGAATAAATATGTCTTCAAAATTCCCTTCATATACTTTATTGCAATGAGATTCTATTTGAGGATACAAAGATTCCCAATTTATACGAGGACGCCGACCTTGATTCGTCTGGTCTTCAAATGTTTGGGTTTTATTCATTTTTATATTTCTCCATTCTTCTGAAGTCCTTTTTAATGGAATGCGGTATAGTGTGTAATAGTCGTCAAGCCATTTTCTTGCATCAAGAAAGTATATTACATCCCAATGTGATGATGGCGTAAATGACAGAGGACCGTCACTTGTAAAACATTTGCATTCTTGTATTCCTTCTTTTTCTGATTGTAAATCTCCATTATTGCAATCCCATCGCGATGTCTTATCATTTAATTTATTGTGAATTATGTGTTTAATAATATTCTCGCTTATGTCTTCTGGAATACCAGACATTCTCACCTTGATACCTATGTTTTTTGTCGTATTCAATCTACCAATAAAATACGACTTATGCAATGCATATTGTTCCTTCAGTATTTCCTTAGTATATTTATCTTCCACCATCTCTGCTTTTACTTGATGACTTAGATTTATATATACATCATTATTTATTTTTTCTGTAATAGGGAGCACTGCTTCACATTGGATTATCATTTCAATTATAGAGCTCTTATCTTTTCTACTATATCCTTTAATTCCTATTTCTTTACAGATTAAAATTAGAGCTTTAACTGTCATATTGGAATAGCTCATTTATGATGCTTTTTGAGAATGTATCTTTGTGTTTTCAGTATACGCAGTCACGCAGTCACGCAGTCACGCAGTTCACATAATAGACACAATGGCAGGTCAATTTTTACCTAATATATATAAAAATTGATAATTTTAATACCAATGGAGTTTTATACGATTCTCGTTATATAGCCAGAATAGATATATAGATATTATGCCTGTTAAACCTAAAAAGGCTCCAAAAGGTCCTATAATACCTGATGATTATATTTGCCTTCCTTCAGGGCCAATAGCTTGCAAAAAAAGCACTTGCTATTATACAAATTTGTTCTAAAATAATTCAAAATGATAAAAAAATTGACGACTATATTTATATATATTATTATCATAAGTCGGCAAAACAATACAGCGTCAGCAAGCAAGTAAGTCTGTGTATCAGCAAGCAAGTAAGTCTGTGTATCAGCAAGCCAGCAAGCCAGCATATACAATGTTTGCCTATGATGATAGCTATACATTGAAGATGTATTCTACGAATATTTACAATAACAATAAGGGACTACTCACGAGGTCTGAGTGTATGAAAATTGCACTTGGAATGCTGAAAGAGGACAAGAAGCTTAGAAAGTTCATTCATAACAAATCTATAAATATCAAAAAGATCAATCCGGATATGTCATTTGCAGAATCTATCCGGACAGCTCTTGGTGAATGGAAGAAAATGAAATAATGCTCTCTCTAAGCTCTCTACCGAACCTTTGAAATAGAAAATAGTATGTATTTTTATATTTTATTTAAGATATGTAATATATATAAGATATAATTAATTAATAGATATAATAATGTATCAAACTACGATAAGGAATAAGAAAAAAAGCGCAAATGTTGCAAAGAATTATATTATAGATGCCGAGTTTGAAGAATATGCTTTGTCTAAGAAATTGCTTGGAAATTGCCGTGTATCTCTAATAACAAATAGTGGAGATGAAGTAATCGGGATAATTCGCGGAAATATGAGAAAGTTCAATAAGCGTATTCTAATTGAAGTAGGAGATATCGTCATAGTATCAAAGCGGGATTTTCAAACAAATAAGGTAGATATAGTTCATAAGTTTAATTTGGAACAAACACAGCAATTAATTAATAACAAACAGCTATCTGATGTTCTAATTAATCAATATTATAAAAACTCTAATAAATCAGATAAATCAGACAATAATGATGATACTCATATAATTTTTGATAATGAGGAAGATAATAATATCAATAGCATAGCAGATAATAATACATATCAAGTTCATATTAGCGAAGCTGGCGATACCGACGATGACATAGATGACAGCTAATATACACCCCCTATGGGGGAAACCGCCCCCAACGCGGTTTTACTGAGAGGTGGGGGAAACCGCCCCCAACGCGGTTTTACTGAGAGGCTACCGAGATATTCTTAACATTATTATGAAAAACGAAGATTACCTTAGCAGTTCTTGAGACACTGGAATATTTATATTTTTTCATTTTAAATTTGAGTAGCTGAGCGTATCTTTCTGTTTTTTCAAAAATTTCAAAAGTTTTTTAGAAATTACAAAATAAATCAAGAGATACGCTCCGCTACTCAAATTTTAATTTTCAATTTTTTGAAAAATCTGGTTTCTTTTTGATACATCATAATGGTATTATAAATAGCTCAATAGCCTCTCAATAATATCTCTATAATTATTATAAAAATACTTAGATTACCTTAGCAGTTCTTGAGACACTAGAATATTTATATTTTTTTTCAATTTTAATTTTGAGTACATCTTTCTATTTTTTCAAAAATTTCAAAAGTTTTTTAGAAATTACAAAATAAATCAAGAGATGTACTCAAATTTTAAATTTCAAATTTTATAAAAACCTGGTTTCTTTTTGATACATCATAATGGTATTATAAATAGCTCAATAGCCTCTCATTAGCCTCTCATTAGCCTCTCATTAGCCTCTCATTAGCCTCTCATTAGCCATCATATAAAACCGCGTTGGGGGCGGTCTCCCCCACTATAAAACCGCGTTGGGGGCGGTCTCCCCATAGGGCGGTTTCTCCCATATATAAAGAATATAAAGATTATTAAGTATTATTACAATAAATATGAAGCACTATTGGATTAATATAGAGAAATGTTATGATAGAAGGAAGTATATGGAAGATCAGTTTAGTAATAAGAAAATAGATAATATTCGTATAGAAGCAGAAACGCCTGCGACTATTAAGGATTATCTTATTAAAAGAAATCCTAAGTCCGAAGCAGCTACACAAGAGGAACTGAGCTGTATTATTTCACATTTAAAAGCTATTAAGAAAGGATATGAAGGCGGAGAACAATATTTTTGCATTGTTGAGGATGATATGGTAATTGAAAAAATAAACTTTGAAAAAATATTAACACATATGAAAATTATCGAAGAGAATTTTAAGGAATCCGGAGAATCTATTGAGATATTACAATTACATACAAATGGACACCCTAGTGTTATCAAGATGTATAACGAACATTTTTTGAAATATAATGAACTAATAAAAATAAGAGATTACGATTATCCCTCTGCTGGATATTATTTAGTTTCAAGAAAAGGAGCTAAGAAATTGCTAGATAAATATGTTATAGATTCGGCGTCCTACGATTTATCCCATAAAGAATGCGAATGGTCTGCTGCTGATAATATAATATATATCGCCGTCAATTCCTGGATACTCACGTATCCTATAACAATATCTAATATCAATTATGGTAGCACTATACATCCAGATCATCTATACAATCACGAATATTGTAATAATGTTAATAGAGAAATATGGAATAAAAATAATCAATTCAAGCTCTTCATCTAATCTAATAGTTGTCATTTCATTATTTTTTTTTACTTATGCAACTATCTTCGCTGTAAGAAGATGGCATATAACTGTGATAAATCCCGTCATTATCTTTGAAGGATTCGCGTTGTAATCTCTTGCTATATTTAAAATCAAGCTTAGTCATCTTATTATTGTCGTACAATTTCATAATAATTGTTTGCAAAGGAGCGTCTCCCCAACGGCAATAAAAGACGCTACCGTTTTCGTTTATCTTATTAATAATATCTGTAATTTCTGGCGTCTTCCATATTCTCGTTTTCATAATAAAGAAATTATTATAGTACATTACAGGCATCTCCATATTAACAGAATTACCCTCGTACTCTTTGTTATTTAATGCATGATATAACTTCTTGAACTTTGAAAAATGCGGGCTCCCGACATCCAAAGAGTGCTCCATAAATAACTCGGATAACTTGTCAATCTTGTTAGGCACTGCGCTTTCAAAGAACTCCTTCATACCATAATTACATATGCTGCAATCAACGTGTATAAGATTAGACATATAATTGTGATCCTTTTCTTCCATCATTTTAAATATATCTATATTTATAGGCTCTTCAAATATACTGTCATCATCCAGACGCATTATATAGTCATATTGGTCGCAGTATTTTATAAAGTGGTTTATCCAAAAATTACACATCAGCCTATAATTTTTATTTCTCCAATAAGGAACCGGAGTAGCCTCTAAGCATCTATTCAATTTATCGGTGTCT
>Ga0209768_10002393_pt1 | contig 11660 bp, 7 predicted proteins | sample LauGreSBDMM110SD_3_FD_187564 | JGI IMG/M metagenome (GOLD analysis project Ga0209768, IMG submission 187564) | Freshwater lake microbial communities from Lake Michigan, USA - Sp13.BD.MM110.SD (SPAdes) (version 2) | ecosystem: Environmental > Aquatic > Freshwater > Lake | place: Lake Michigan... | reverse complement strand
TTCAGACAACGTACAAATTCGCGTTATAGATGCTATGGGTCGTCAAGTATGGAGCAACCGTTACTCAGTGAACGGAGTGTTAAATACTAACATCACCTTCGAGCGTCCACTTGCAAACGGATTGTACTTTGTTGAAGCCATCTACAACGGTGAACTTCAAACACAACGTATGATGGTTCAGAAGTAAGATTGAAAATAGATAATTTAAAGAAAGGGACTTCGGTCCCTTTTTTTTGAAATTCAAACAGGCTCACTGCGACCGCATCGGTCACGGAGATACATTTTTGAAGCTGTAATGGGCGAGGATTCTTGGAATCTCTCTTAACGTTAAACTTACATACAGCTGAATTTAAATATCATTCATAACATCTGATTAATATCTGCAGGTGATGCGTTTTATACTTTTGTTGGTAACAAAATGTTGAAAATCGTGTATAAATTAATTTTCTTTCTTTTTGGATTGTTGTTGGGTTTTGCGGGTTTTGCGCAAGACGGATTGGAGGGAATTATCGTAGAAAAATTTTACGTTTCTACCAAAGCTGATAACGCGGGGAAATTGTACAGCGGCGATTTGCCGAAAGGAAGTGTTACCTACAGAATTTACGTCGATTTGAAACCTGGTTTTCGCTTTCAAGCGGCCTACGGCAGCCCCCCACATCCTTTAATTATTCAATCTTCAGATAATTTTTACAATCACATTGAAGCCGGGAACATTCAACCGAACATTATCCCAGAGCGTGCATACAAAAAAAACATTGCGTTGCTAGATTCTTGGTTGTCTGTGGGTGGATGTGCAGAGGGTCACATGGGAATTTTAAAAGAAGCGGACGATACCAATGTTGACAAATTTATTGTTTTTGAAAAAGGCTATTTTAGAAATAAAAAGAAAATCATACCTCTTTACGAAAAGGATGGAATGAAAAGGTCTGAATTTCTTCCGTTTCCAACCTTCTTTCAAATGGACTCACTTGCTTTTGTATTGGGGTCTTCAACGCTTTCGAATAAATTGAAAATAGACAATGCGGCATGGGCTTGCATGGGAAAAGGGTCTGTAGGTGCAGATTCACTTTCAACCAATTGCGTGCTTATTGCACAGTTGACCACAAAGGGAAATTTAAATTTTGAATTGAATTTACTTATTGGTGCACCAAACGGTACATCTCAAAAATACGTTGCGAAAAATCCAGTGGGTGAAGAAAGTGAATGGACTCATCCCGACTTGATTTTCAATTCGGAAAACAAAAAAAATAAATCAAAGAAAAAATAAATAAGATGAAAAAAAGCTTACTACTTATTGCCACTGTGTTCACTTCGTTCATCGCATTTTCTCAAGTAGGATTGGAAGGAATTGTGGTTGAAAAATATTATGTGTCAGATTTAGCTGACTCAACCGATGCTGGCGACAATGGCGCTGTATATCCGTTGCATGTAGGTTCAGTTACTTACAGAGTATATGCGAATTTATTACCTGGCTATAAAGTAATTCAATTGTTCGGGTCTCCCCAACATACAATGAACGTAGCAACAACTACTGCGTTTTACAACGACCCAAATTACGGTTTCAAAGTATATCAAGGTACTAGTGTAAACAATACCAAGAAGAACACGACATTGATTGATTCTTACTTTACCATTGGTGGAGTGGCGAATGGTTTGTGCGGTGTTTTAAAAACAGAAGATACCGACGGAACCATTGGAAACAACCAAGGGATTTTAGCGAATAACGATGCATTAGCAGGTTTGCCAATTACAGGAATGGATGGTGTAGACGGATTAATGCCAGGTGCGCCAATTCTTCCGAATGTGTTGGGTATTACGACTGAGTTAGATATTTTCGATCAAACTGTTGGAAACGATTTCACCACGAATGGCGCTGCTATTGCTGCTTTAGGAGGAATGGAAGGATTAACTCCGAGCAATCACGTATTGTTGGGACAATTCACTACAGACGGAGTTTTCAGTTTCCGATTGAACCTACAACTTTCTACTCCTACAGCTGGAGAAAGTCAAATTTTTGTTGCAGACTCTGCATTAACAGGAGAGTTTGTTGATTCAACATTGATATACTCTTCTCTTCCTCCAGTAATTGATTTGGTTGAATCAACTGGAGTAGTTTCCAACGTAGAGTTTTCTGCTTATCCTAATCCGTGTGAAAATCAATTGACGTTGATTCAATCCAACAATCAAGTAGATAAGGTAACTATGAACATATTCGATGTTACAGGTCGCGTGGTAATGAACGATGTTTATTGGAGCGCGAAGAAGACCATTGACACTTCGAATTTACCGAGCGGTTTCTATACGATTCAATTGGAGAGAAAAGGACAAATTCACTCTGTGAAATTTGTAAAGAAATAAACATTTAGAAGCACGTTGTTATGAAACACTTTTTTATAGCCCTTTTTCTTTTCCTATCTGCTCAGGTCGTTGTGGCCCAAGGGACATTAAGAGGAAAGGTTACCGATGAGAAAGGAGAATCTATGTTCGGTGTCATTGTTCGTGCCTTAGAGAACGAAACGGTGATTGCACAAACAGATTTCGAAGGAACGTTCACGTTGAAGTTTCCAGATAACAAGCTATACACCTTGAATTTCGTAATCTTGGGTTACGAAACCTTGGAAGAAAAAATTCAAATCAAAGACAACGGCACAGTGTCTAAAGAATTCACTTTGCTGAATTCTTCGAACATCATTAAAGGAATGGATGTGGTAGCTAAGCGTGTGAAAGCGAACGACGGCTATATGGAGAAGATGAAGATGAATTCTGCGGTTACGTTAGATTTCATTTCAGCTGAGGTTATGAAGAAGACCGGAGACGCCAGTGTGGTGAATGCCATTGCACGTGTTTCTGGCGTTTCTACCAACGGCGGTTTAATTACAGTGCGCGGTATTGGTGATCGATATGTGCGCACCACCTTGAACGGGTCACGCATACCAACCTTAGATCCGTTGACCAACAACATTAAGCTTGACATTTTCCCTTCGAGCTTGGTAGACAACATTGTCATTTCTAAAACGCAAAGTGCTGATTTACCGGGAGATTGGGCAGGCGCCTACATTTCTGTGGAGACCAAAGATTATCCAGACAAGCTATCGGTGAACATTGAATCGCAGTTCGGATACAACGCACAATCCACATTCAAGAATTTCATCACTTCTGATAGAAGCAATACCGACTGGTTGGGATTCGACGGTGGTTTAAGAACACGCGATAATGACGGAATTGTTGCACCGAACTTGAATCCGACAGGATACCAGCAAATGGTGGCCTTGGGCTTGGGAGATTATTTCGCTCAACAAGGTATTCACGGTTGGCAAGATGGTCTGCCTTTAGCTGATAATTATTTTAATATGGGTTTGGTTCAATTGGGATTGTTGCCTGCTGCTCAATTCAATGATCCTGTAGCTATTCAAAGTGCCAGAGATCAATACAACGCAACCTACAAACCTCAAGCATTCAACACCATCAACCCAAACGGCACCGATTACAACAACGGTTTCAGCAACAACTGGAACACAAAGTTTCGCAGAGCTCCCATTAATTTTTCTCAGAGTTTCAGCATCGGTGATCAGAAGATGTTGTTCGGCAAGGAGTTTGGCTTTATTTTCGGCTTTAAATACGGCTCTGCCATTCGTTTCGATCCAAATGGAATTTCTCAGCGCGTGGGTGACGAATCGTTGGAGTATATTTTTGAAAGACAGGACAGTGCGAAAATAAGTCGCGAGACGAATTCGATTAGTGCGTTGATTAACCTGGCGTACAAACTAAATAAGAACAACAAGATTTCTTTTCTGTTTATGCCTAACGTAATTGGGAACAATGACGTAGCAAGCTTTGAAGAAATGCCATTTGGAGTTGTTAATCAAGAATCTGCAGTTTCGAAGAACATATTTTATGAGCAGCGCAAGCAGATGATCTACCAATATTCTTCACAGCATTACATTCCAACGTTGAAGTTAAAATTGGATATGAACGCTTCGTATACAGACGGAAGCAGTGTGGCGCCCGATTTCAAGGCAACCCAGTACGTTCGGTTCTTGGATTATTCTACGGTTACCGGGTATCAGTTTGCGCCTACAGCAGGCGATGGAATTCGACGCTATTTTCGTTACTTAGACGAAAATATTTTCGATGGAAGAGTGGGTGCCGAGTTACCATTGAAGTCGAAAAAAGATGGGGTTGTGCGGAAGTTGAAGTTCGGAGCTGCCACCCAAAGGAACTACCGAAAGATTGATAATAACGAGTATCGATTGAATAATGGAAATCAGGGAAACGTTCCGCAGTTACTCGACGGAGATTTGGACAATTACTTAAACCCGAACAAGTTCGTTATGAATGATGGGGTAGTAGATTACGTTTACTCAGATTTCGATTTTGCCCGAAACCACAGCTTTGGAAATTCCAATGTAGAGGCAGCATACGTCCTTGTAGATTATGAGTTGAATGAATCGCTTCGTTTTTCAGGTGGCGTTCGCGCAGAGCATACAGATATTTTTACCGATGCCGATTTATTTCACGAGCAAGGCTATGAGATAGACGATGCACGTAGAGAGAATGTGGGTGGGTTTGCTTATGTAAATCCTGGGGTAATTAATCAGTGGGACATACTGCCAAGCGGAAGCTTGATTTACAAGATGAAAGCCAAATCTGAAACACAAAGTAATTTGCGTTTCAACTACAGCCAATCGGTGGCTAGGCCCAGTATTCGCGAGATGAGCGATGCGGCTATTTACGACAACGAGTTCAGAACCTTGATCTACGGAAATTCTGATTTGAAATTGGCGAATATTACCAATTACGATTTCCGTGGAGAAGTGTATTTCGCGAACGGCGACAATGTATCGGCAAGTGTATTCTACAAAGACTTCAAGAATCACATAGAAATGGGATTCGGAAGTGCGGGTATTACGTGGGACAACATTGAAAACTCAACAGTTCGCGGAATAGAGTTGGAAGGAAAAAAGCAGATTGGAAAAAACATAGAATTTAGAGCGAACTTAACCTTGGTAAAGTCGGAGTCTGAATTTGTGCGGAAGGATCTAGTAATAGTTGACGGAAAGAAAGTCTATACCATTATAGACACTTTGTATCGTCCGATGTTTGGACAAGCGCCTTACTTGTTCAATAGCATCTTGTCCTACACTGCCGATTCACTCGGGTTAACGGCAACGGTGAGTTACAACGTTCAAGGCCCACGATTGGTCATTGCTGGTGTGGTAAAAGGAAGACCAGACGTGTACGAGATTCCAAGACATTTGTTAGACTTCAAGGTGAGTAAGACCATTGGTGAGCATTACCTAGCCAGTTTAACCATTCGAGATATTTTGAACTCGCCCGTTCGACGAGCGTATGATTTGCCAAACGGCTATGTAGACTTTGATAACTTCCGTTACGGAACCAATTTCTTGGTGAGCTTTGCTTACAAACTCTAATTATTGATTGAGATGAAGACATTATTTATGACATTCTTCCTTTCCTTGTTCGCAGTTCATTACACCTCTGCACAATTGGAAAAGGTTATTGTAGAGAAGTATTACGTGAGCGATGCGAACGATGCCACGGATGTTGATGGAGGCGGAGTTCCAGTAGGTTCTACCACCTACAGAGTTTATTTAGACCTGAAGCCTGGGACTATCCTTAAGCGCATATACGGAGACGCAGATCACCCGTTCTCGATTTCGAGTACTGAGGTGTTTTTTAACAATGTGCTAGACGGACAAACGTTCGCCAAAGATTTTATTCGAGGAAGATATTTAGAGAACACGGTGGCATTGGATACATGGTTAACGTTGGGTCAAACTGCCAGACAAGGAACCAAGTATTTTTACGGAATACCGAAAGATCAAGATACCGACGGTTCATTTGTGGGTGGTACGAATAACGATGGTGGAAGTGCTTTGGTTCCTTCGGGATTATTGATCAACGAAGACCCGTCGTGTGGAATTCCTTTGACTGTGGCAGACGGCATGGACACCTTGAACTCTGCCCCAAACAATTGGTTTAACTCAGGTGTACTTGATTTTGTTTCTGGAGCTGACACCACCATATTCGGTTCATTGGTCCCACAAAATTCATTTGAGAGTACCATTTTTGAATTAAGTTGTTCTGGTGTTCAAGGCACAGTTGCCGATAGTAATCAAGTGATCATTGCTCAATTGACCACTTTGGGAGAGTTAGCATTTAAAATAAATATTACCGTTGAAGAATTGGTGAACGGAATTCCAACCTTAGTAAATTATGTTTCTGCTGATACCTTGCTGGGTGAAAACGAACGATTCAACGCGTATTTGAGCTATCCTTATACCTGCGGATGTAACAATCCGAATTTTATTGAATATAGTTCGTCGTATGCCTGCTACGAAGAAGGATCATGCAACACTCTTGTGGTTTTTGGTTGCACCGATACCTTAGCTTGCAACTACGATCCGCTAGCGAATCTCAATATTCAAGCATTGTGTTGTTATCCTGGCTCATGCGCAGGAAGAAACATTGAAGAGGTATGTCCTTCGCTCATGGGCAACGATTTCGATGTGAATGTGTATCCGAATCCTACGAGTGACGATATGACTCTAAATATTATTTCCGGAACTGCGAACAGCAATTGGTCTTACGAAGTATACAATACCTACGGCTCGGTGAAGTTATCAGGAACATTTATAACCACTGATTTGAATGTGGTCATTCCCTTGGAACTTTCTAACCTAGACCAAGGTATGTATCAGTTGAAAGTAACCAACGGTGAATTGAGTAAGCACAAATTATTTATAAAATTATGAGAGCGTATTTGAATTCGTTCCTGCTAGCGACCGCAATATGTGTTGGTGTTTTCTTCACGGGTTGCCAAGAAGAAGAAACACCAGTGCGTGTCATTGAGACCAGCGCGGTAGTCGATATAGATGGAAATGTTTACAAAACGGTTAAGATTGGCAACCAGTGGTGGATGGCAGAAAATTTAAAAGTCACTCGTTTCAACGATGGAAGTCCTATGGACTTTTACGCTACGAGTGATGCTAATGCACTTTGGGCTAATGCACTTAATCCGAGTTATACAGTAATTAACGATTCTCTTTTCGGGTACCTATACAATTTTAATGTTCTAGAAAACGCAAAGAACATTGCGCCGGAAGGCTGGCATGTTCCAACAGACGAAGATTGGAAAATCTTGGAAAGAGAAATCGGGATGTCAGAGGCGGAGTCAAACGGTTCCGGTTGGAGAGGCACAAAGGAAGCCGAAAAGTTGGTTACCGAATTTTCGGCAGGTTGGCCGAATGGCATAGTTCTATTTGGTTCCGATGATTATGGGTTTAACGCAAAACCTGGGGGATGCAGGTTGTTCAATGGCCAATGGAACGCACAAGGAAACACCACATTTTGGTGGACGTCATCTTCAAATGGCAATGAAGGGTTTTATCGTTACATAGACGCCAATCAAACGCGTATTTTTAGACAACACACCTACAAGGGATACGGCATGAGTATTCGTTGTGTAAAGAATAACTAAGATGAAGAATTACTTGCTTGTTTTTATATTTCTAACTGCTTTCGTTTTCGGATGCCTGGCGCAAACGAAGTCTGCTTTTGGTGTGTATTACAATCCGGCTTTCACAACTTGCTTAACCAAAGCAGACGGCGAATTGAAATGGTTAAAAGACGATTGGAATAATTTGGAGAGCGGGAGCATGGGGTATTCTGTTGGAGCATTTGCAGAGCGATCTTTTTCTTCGAAGTGGAGTGTGCGTGCAGGAGCGGGATTTTCTACCTACGGTGAACGCGTCGATTCGTTGAAGGACCTTGGAATTGACAAATACAATACCGACTATCGTTTTATCGAAATCCCTGTTGTTGCGAGTTATTACATTGGAAAAAGTAAATACAACAGACCTTATGTTTCTGCCGGATATACCTTGAATTATTTCGTGAATAAGAGCATTACTTATTCGTTATTGGGATCTACAAGAGAGGAAAAAACGGTTCTGAAAGGCGATGAAAAAGCAATCAATCACGCTGTTCGTTTTGCCTTTGGATTCGACTTTGTTTTAGACAAAAAATGGAATCTTAAGACCGAAGTCTTCGCCAATCAGTTTGTTTCTTCCTTAACAAACGACGGTATTCGTCGCATGCCGTTTGCCGCTGGATTGTCTGTTCAGCTTAGAAAAAAGTAATTACTTGTCTTTTGGCTAATTGGGTGGAAAACCCTGTGTTAATGAACCGTTAAGTGGGCTTAACAGAAATAAAACGTTTGGTCAAAATCTTTAACAATTTCGCAATTTAGTTTTAATTCTACAGGTTTAGTTGGCATGCATCTTTGCCCCAAATTAATCTAAACTTATTTTATGAAAACTAAACAAACAATTCTAAAAGCATTTGCTTCTGTGGCATTTGCCATGGGTGCATTTGCAAGTGCAGATGCTCAGTCAAACTTAGGTGCAGCCTGCGGTTGTCCATCCGTTGCAGCAAGAAGTACCCCAGCAAACACCATTAATATGAGTGCTTTACCTGGTTACACGGCGGTGAACGGAACTGGAGGTGGTATTTTAAATGACGGAGCCACACTAACTTGTGACAAGCTGTACATCTTAGACGTTAAAATTTATATCCCTGAGGGTAAGTCTTTAAATATTGCTCCAGGAACCTTAATAAAAGGTAATCCAGTAACTAATCCTGTTAATGCGACTGCATTGGTAATCTCTCGCGGTGGAAAAATTAACGCGGCAGGAACCGAGTCTTGTCCTATTGTATTTACTGGTTCAGAAGATCCAATGGACGGCACTTATGGTATTGAAAATGTTGGTAAATGGGGTGGAGTAGTTATTTTAGGAAAAGCTTCTAACAACCTTACGCTTGCCGCTAACGGTCCATTCGTTCCGGGTGGCGCGGGTAGATTAGCTGTGGCAGATGGTTTGGGTACAGTGGAAGGATTTGCTTCTTCTTATCCGCTTGACCAATACGGTGTCGCTACTTCTATTCCTCCAGCATACGTTGTCGCAACTCCTCCAAGTTCACCAACTTATACTTTTGGACAGCAAATTTCTGCAACTGCCACGAGTAATGGAGTAACGACTATTACCTTAACTGGTAACGGGTCGTCCGTTTTGAATGGTATGGCTGTTTCAGGTTCAAATATTGCTGCAGGTACAACAGTAGTATCGGTAAGTGGCAGTGTTGTTACATTGAGTGGCACACAAAGTGGAATTTTAACTGGCTCTGGAAACAATGCAGAGTTCATAGGTACATACCCTGTAGCCGTGGGATCTAACGCAAGATATTATCAATATTCTACAGCAACATCAGCACCTACAACAGCCCCAACCTTCACAACAGGAACTGGTCCAATTGTAGGTGGTATAAACTTTGCCATAGTTTTCACGTCAACTGCTGGAGGTAACTTCGACGATAATGACAACTCAGGTGTTATGAAGTATGTTTCTATCCGTCACTCAGGTGCTATTTTATCTGTAGGTGCTGAAATTAACGGTTTAACCTTGGCTTCTGTGGGTCGTGGAACAACAATCGAACACATAGAGATTGTTTCTTGTGCAGATGACAACATAGAACTTTTTGGTGGAACAGTTAACCTAAAGTATATCACAACGTTATTTGGTAACGACGATATGTTTGACTATGACTTGGGTTGGAAAGGTAAGTGCCAGTTCTTCTTCGGAATGAAGAATACACAAGCCGGTAAGAGCCCAGATAACGACAACGGTATTGAGGCAGATTCTCATGATAACAGCTCAATGACGACTTTCAGATCTCACCCTGTATTATACAACTTCACAATTGTTGGAAATGGCAAAGCCACACCAACTGCGGATAATCGTGCTTTAGCTGGAGCGAATTTTAAAGATGGTGCTGAAGGAGAGTTATACAACTCAATCTTTGCAAACTTTAAGAACGGAATCAACCTTGCAAAGTCCCTTTCAGGAGTTACATACAACGCATGGGACAACTGGCGTACTCCTGGAGCAGTTGGCAACACAACCCCAAATACCGTTGCTAATGCAAATAGCTTAATTATTAAGTGTAACACGATCTTGATGAATGGAGTACAAACCAATTTCAACGCTTTAGGAATCGACGCAAACAACACTACTGCGAATGCGACAGCAGCTTCTACAGTTACTGGTGGAGAACTTGAACAGTTTACTAACGACGGGAATGTCGTTTCTACTACTTCAATTCCAGGTTTCAGCTATGATTTCACAGTGAATTCAGCAACTAATGTTGTTTCTGTTAAGAATGATGTTACTCCAACTACAGCATTGAGTGTAGCGGGTTGTCCAACTGCTCCTGTAGACGGTTTCTTCGAAACAGCTAACTACCGCGGTGCGTTTTCTTCTGTAAACGGAGACAACTGGTTGTCTAACTGGTCTTACTCTCAAGTATTGAATTCTACTTCAGGTGTTCGTGCATGTGCTACTGACTTAAATTTAGATGGAACTACAGATGTAAGTGACTTCTTAATTTTCGCTCCAGCGTTTAACACGTCTTGTAACTAAAAAATAGAAAAAATTGGTTCTCTGCAAAGCCCACAACTAGGTGGGCCTTGCGGAAGCCTTAACAAAAAAAATATGAAAGCAATAAAGTTTATACTTGGATTAGGCTTGATGGTAGCATCGTCGAGCGTTTTCTCGCAAGGCCTTGATGGCATTGTTGTTGAGAAATATTATAAGGCGAATGCAGCGGATGTTGCAAACGCTTTGGCGCAGGGTGCTGTAACACCTTTAACAGAAAACTCGGTAACATACCGTGTTTATGTTGACTTAGCAGCTGGATACAAATTTAATTTGTTATTCGGTAATGCAACTAAGCCTTTAACGGTTAATACAACCACTGCGTTTTTCAACGACCCCAACTACGGTACTGCAATTAATCCTTCTAACTCCGCTGCTGCAAGTGGAAATATTAGAAAGAATACTGCAATGATTGATTCGTGGTTTACTACAGGTGGAGCAGCTGGCTCAAAAGTTGGTGTTCTAAAGTCTGAAGACACTGATGGAACTTTGGCGAACGTTCAAGGAATTTTAGCAAATAACCCAGGTGGTTGTTTCGGATTACCTATCAATGGAGCAACAGGACAGGATGGATTCCTTCCAAGTTCGGCTTCAACTGTTATAACTCCTAATGGTTTAGGTTTAGGAACTGCATTGGATGTTTTGGATCAAACCAATGGTGGATCTATCCTCATCAATGCCGGTTCTATTGCTGCTCTTGGCGGTGTAGTGGGTGCCACTTCTTCAAACATGGTTTTAATTGGACAGTTCACAACAAACGGAGAATTTAGCTTCGCGTTGAACATTCAAATTCAAAACATTGCTACTGGTGTTTCTTACGACTACGTTGCAGGAACTCCAGGTTCTGGTCAATTGACTCACCCGACACTTACTCTTGTTCCAAACGTTGCTCCAACAGTAAGTGTTGTTGCCTCTCCATCTTCTGCTGCGATTATCAACGGTACTGCAATGACTTTCACTGCCACTGCTGCTGATGCAAACGGAACAGTTTCAAGTGTCTCTTTCTATGATGGAGCTACTTTGTTAGGTACCGATGTATCTGCTCCATTTACACAGTCTTACACGGCAGTTGCTGGATCTCATTCAATCACTGCTGTTGCAACAGACAACGATTGCGTAAGCACAACTTCTAGTGCTGTAACGTTT
>Ga0209768_10002388_pt1 | contig 11686 bp, 4 predicted proteins | sample LauGreSBDMM110SD_3_FD_187564 | JGI IMG/M metagenome (GOLD analysis project Ga0209768, IMG submission 187564) | Freshwater lake microbial communities from Lake Michigan, USA - Sp13.BD.MM110.SD (SPAdes) (version 2) | ecosystem: Environmental > Aquatic > Freshwater > Lake | place: Lake Michigan... | reverse complement strand
AGAAGATGCAATTAAAAATCATTTAACCTTATAGACGGCTTTGCAATGTCTATAAATATAGAAACAGCGGGCGCTTACATATCATCGCGAAGTGATCCCGAAACTGGTAAGAAGGTTGTTCAAAAAACATTCAAGAGTGTGAGCGAATTTAAAGAAGAAATGGCGGTTTGGCAAAAATGGCAAAGCGACGCGGCGGGAGGCGAGGGGGCGAGCGATGGGGATGATGTGCTAAATTTCACATCGAGATTCATCGTTTTGCCTATTGGGCATGGGGAAGATGTTATCACCCCAGGGGTGGCCCGGGCGGCGACCGGTGTGCAATCCGCACCGTCCAAGAGGCGCGCCGTGGGCATGCGGCGGCCGTATCTTTTGTACCCTTATGCCGGCGAGACGTTAAAGGCATGGTTGTCCAAACGCTCCGCCGTAGGAAGTAGCGTTGAGGACAAAAAGATGGCCTTGTGGATTGCATTGCAACTCGCCAACGCGTTGAGATGGATCCAATGCTTTGGTTGGGTCCATCAAGATCTTCATTGGGAAAATGTCGTTGTCGACGGTGGCGGGATCGCGCGCATCATAGATATCGCCTACATGGTCAAAGATGTAGACTTTGCGGAGGGCGGTGCGAGGAATCGAATGGTCGAGGACGACAATGCGCTTGTAACCGTCGGGGAGCATGTGGTATACTACCCACCCGAGTATCAATCAAAATCATTGGTCAAGTCGGGATGGGACCGTGTGGATGTTTACATGCTAGGACGTCTCATGGAGCACCTTGGGGCATTCGTGAAGAACCCGTATTTCGACCAGCTCGTGGATCGCATGATAGTGGATGACCCAATGACTCGACCTTTGCTCGACGAGCAGAGCGGTGTCATTGCCGAGCTTGAAAAAATTATAGAGTATGAGAAATTCAGCGATGAGATCCGTATGGAGAAACGTCCATGTTTGAGGGACCTCAGTTTGTCATCCGAAAGGGTAAGCATGACGGGAATGATGATGGGAAGCCCTTCGCCTTCGGTATCAAAATCAAAATCTAACTCGCAAGAGCAAGGCCGAGGTTCGGCCTCAAAACGGAGGTTACAATTTTCAAGCTCAAGCTCAAGAAGCCCTAGCTCGGGCCCGGCCGTGTCGCGAAGGTTGGCCATGGATTAATTAGCACAAGATCTAAAGAGTATGGGAATGTTTGTTGTAGGGATGAAGAAACCATATCCGCATCGTATGTATTATTTTCTGCGTGACATGTTTATGTCGTGGTAGTGGAGATGGTAATGGGTTAGATAGACTTGCTTTCCAAGTCGGACACGCGGTGGGTGAGGACTTGGATCTGGTGAGAGAGCTCTTGGACCGCACCGATGAGGTAGGGGATGAGCTTGGGGTACTGGATGCCAAGAAACTCCGTGGGTTGAGAGGGAAAGTTGATGTTCTCCGTTACCAAGGGGATGACTGCGCGCACTTCTTGCGCAATTAGACCAACATCCGGACATCCTTGCTTGTTTGGGTTGAAAACTTTCTCATTCCACTTGAATGTAACAGGGCGCAGTCTTAAAATGTTATCAAGTGACTTGTCAATGGGAATGGAGGTGACATCCGTCTTGAGACGCTGGTCGGAGACGCTTCCAAAACCCGTGATATCACCAGACACTATAAGATCGTTATTGATTCCCGTGAGACCTTCAATGCGAAGCTTGTAGTTGACGGATGAGGTCCCGATCCCAACATTGCCGTTTTCAATTATGTGAATGGCATCGGATCGAGTTACGTTGTTTTTTGTGAAAAATGTCATCGTTCCGGTGGACATATTTCCTACCGTGTTGCCAACTTTGTGACAAATGATGCCGGCGAGCGCGCTTGATGTGTTTGTTGCACCCGAGGTTGCGTCCAAGCTTGCAAACTCGAGTCCGACGGTCGTATTGTTCGTTCCATTTCCATTGTAAAGTATGAGCGCGGGCTTGAATCCGTACAAACCGAGCTGGCTGTTATCTTGCCGGATTACCGTGGCCTCGTACGATGTTGGGTCACGATAAAATGCGTTTGTAGGAATGTTGGTTGGTGGGGTACCTGCCGCCCCCCATTGGTAGACTGCGTTGTAGAGGGTTGCACCGAGGGTGGGTTGCGAAATGCGGTTGCCAATGGTTGCGTAAGATGATGAGAAGACATCGCCTATGACGTGGAGCTTCCCTAGGGCCGTTGCAGTTCCAACGCCCACGTTACCAGTGGCCTCCAAACGAAGTTGTGGTGTGGTAGCGTTATGGGTGGTGTTGATAAACTCGGCAGTGTGGATGGCAGTCGCTGTGGACGTGGGGGTACTCACGCGGAATGTGCCACCGTTGACGTGTAACATGTGCGATCCTGCGATGGCCGTGCCGATGCCGACGTTTTGGGCGAAGCGGCCGCTGCCGTTTACGTGGAGCATGAATGCTGCGGGTGTGGTGCCAATTCCGACATTTTGGGCGAAGCGCCCATTGCCTTCAACGTTTAGCATGAATGCTGCGGGTGTGGTGCCAACCCCAAGGTTCCCTGAGATAGTTGCGAGGCCTTTGATAGCGAGAGCATATGGGTCTTGCGGAGCCGTGCCAATGCCAATATTACCGCGGAGGGGATTGTTCACATCGCGATCAACTATCAGATTACCCATCCATGCTGCATTCTGGTAGAAATAGCCCGAGGCATATACCTCTTCTGATACGGCCGTTGGCCAAATGACGGCCTCATAGAAGGCGCTCGAGATGGCCGTGCGAAGGTTGATGCTGAGAGAAGTTGTATTCGCAGGCTGGTTATAACTATATGAATAGGTGAAATCGTATTCAGGGGGAACCGGGTAGGTGTAAGGATACACGGGTCTCTTCTTCACACCATTTATGTACACGTCAATGTTGCTCCCCGTCACCATAAAGTTGCCTGTCATGTCGTGCTGGAAGGTGGAAACTGCTTGCGTGTCAAGCATCTCGGTGAAACGGAATGGGCTGAGCTGAATAGCAGTGCGCGTGGTGTAAGTTTCATTGTAACCGAGCGACTTCATGGGAATGATGTACAAGTTGTGATCTGATGTGGTTCCACCAAACTCGAGCACGTGGCCTTTGCCTGATATTGCGACGACGTACTCCGAGATGTCAATGTGTTCCACGAACGAATTGAACGAATGGGTCATTGTCTCCGTCTCGTCCGTGTGAATGCTCATGGGGGACAGATGTACGGCAGGTGTCGTGTTCGTAAAGGCCGCGGCCGATGTCTTATAAATCCCAATGTTGGCCCAGCTTACTGTATTGATGGCAATCAAAGAACTCAAGTTCTTGTACGGAATGGATGCATTCACAAAGAATCGACCTCCCTTGGATGTGAATGAGTATAAAATGCGATTTTGAGGGTTCGGATCGTTGGTCGTGATTGCGCGTGTGCGTGTTGTTGGGTCAATATCATCCATGGTGATGCGGTCGAACGTGTCTTGGGATGCGAACAGGTTAAGGTAGTCACCAGCACGGATGCTTCCCGAGACCGTGAGGTCACCTATCATGTGTACGTTTGTCACGGGGCTCGTTGTTCCCATGCCAATGTTGCCAGCACGGGTGATGATCATATGTTGTGCATCGCCCGTGTAGAATCTCAAGTTGCTGTCGTTGGTGCCCGCAGCTAATTCTGCGCTGATGTATGTGGTCTGATCGGTGGACTTCACGCCTCCAAGGGAGCCCCATGTGTTCCCTGCGCCGAACCCCTCGAACTGGCTTGTGGTGGTGTTATAGCGGACGTAGCCCTTCTCGGACGCAGGTGGGCGTTGTGAAGTTGTGCCTTGGGGAATGAGCATCGCATCCGTGCTATTGATCTCGAGGCGGACCTTGGCCATGGTGGTTCCAATGCCTATGTTTCCGGATTCCACGATGCGCATGGCTTCATTGTTGTTTGTGATGAAGCGCAAGTTGTTGTCAAGCGCACCGGGTACAAGTTCAGCCTCTATCTTTGTTGATTGATCGCGGTTTTTCACACCGCCGAACGAGACCCATGCCTCACCCGTGCCATATCCTTCGAAGAGATCAAGTTCCGTATTGTAGCGAATGTGGCCCTTTTTAGTGACCGTTGGGTCGGGTCGCTGGCCGATGTCGCCCTTTGGGATGAGGAGCGCATCCGTTCCGGTCACTTCCATGACTGTGTTTGCAATTGTTGTTCCAATGCCAATGCGGGTGTTGGTGGCGGTGTTTGCGCTCAAGTAAAGCGTTGTGTGTGTTTGGTTGTTTTTGTTGAGACCAAGTGCGTAATTCTTGGGGCCGTATGGGAGGTTGCTGTCGTAAATGCGTAGGATCAAGTTGTTGGACGTGTTTCCAAAGGTGGCCACATTTGAATCTTCTGAGCTCAGTAAATCTAGCAATTGTTTGCCCAGAATTACAGGGCCCAACGTGGACTCGGACATGGACGCTGACATGTGTTTGGATGGTGATGTTCCTCGTGACCTCTCTATATCTTTATTAGAGAATTAGGTGTCTCGAGTGTTCGAGGGACTACGTTCAAAATTCTTGAAATGAAAAAAGAAGAAATGGGGGTATTTGCTTTGGTGATCGAGGCCCTAGGCTTGCGATTCGGTCCACGTAATACGGCCGGTGATGGACGCAGAGGAGGTTGCTGATATGGATGAGCTGTCAATGATCGTTGCGCCAATCGTGAGAAGATCAGGGCCGTTGGGGAAGATGTCATCCCCGCCGATGATGCTGTTACCAAGCGTGGCAAGGTCGGCCAACGAAATGGTCGTGCTGTTGGTACCACGTCTACCTGTTGAGTCCGTTTGGCCACCGGAAAGACGGAAGCTGAAGAATTGTGTACCACCTGATATGGTCTCACCTTTCTTGTGTAATAGAAGTTGCGAGAGGGACGGTGGTTGAACTCGCTCCCACACTTTGTTATAAGGATAACAATTGAGAAGCAACTTAATCTCCACGTCGTGCGTGGTAAGAATGCCGACGGAATCAAGAGTCAACTGCATGCGATTGATGATCTCACGGGAGCCAAGCGCGCCCGGACGACCATTGTCAACGGATGGAGCAAGGCGAATACTGACTAAAGGAATGAAGGATGGAGGGAAATCGGATGAAAGTGTGATGCTCACACCGGACACAAGCTGATTTGTAAAGACGGCAGTATTGGTATTTGGCACTGTGTAATTTGGCTTGCGGTCAATATACATGGTTATTTCACCTGTACCAGCAGTTCCACTAATGGCCTGTGTCACGGTAAGTGTTCCAATTACGGTTGTGCCTACACGGAGCCCCCCCGAGCCCGTCAACACCGTTCCGGACTTGACATACGTTAGCGTGTTGTTGAGAACAATCGCCTTGTCCGCATTAGTTGCCCCCGCTTGATCGGCGATGCGCAAAAATACACGGTAGGCTGTGACTGTCTTTCCTTGTGCCGGATCATATATCGAATACGATTGGTAATCAAAGTAGTTTTGACCGCTGAAGCGCCCAACAAAAACAGAGGTGTTGTCGGTGCGGTAGCTAAATGTCACAGTTTGAGCTGCCCCGAGATACTGAATGGCCGCGCCGGCTGCAGTGAAGAGATACGCGCGGTCATCATCGAAGCGCCCGTCCATAATGACCGAAGTACCCCAATGCATGAGCGCGGGCACATAAGATGGTGAGTCTCCAGTGGCTACCTCGAAGCGACCCGGCAAGTTACCGGAACGCATGTACGACTCGTACAACATGTTGTTGTTCACGATCTCATGGCAATAGGCGATTGCGCCGTCCTTCATGCGGAAACCATAGCGCACCTTTCCGCCACCGTACCACGCATAATCAATGAACACCATTTGTATACGTGTGACATCAAGGATGTATCCGGTTGGCCCTGTGCCATCGCATTTGTCGACGGACCACGAGGATGAGCTATATTTACGCTCAATGGTCTTGGACACGATCACACCTGTCCCTGAAATGCCACGGTACGGAGGTTGAATGTAGAGTCGCGTGTCCGAATTGGGCTCTATGAACGCAACGCGGTACGACATCCCACGAATGACTATGTAGTTGCCGGCTTGTAGCTGGCTGTTGAACTTTGTGAATTCACCTACTACGAGGGAGCTATTGAAGTTGACGGTTACCGCACCGGGTAGCTGAGTCACACTGTTGCGTAGCACAGCATACAATTTATCCCCATCGTACTCGAAGAACACGCCGTTCTGGTCATCGAACAACCCCACACGTATGGATGCACCCGTCCAGTTTTTGATGGTGTATTGCGGAAAGCCACCGGCGGTTGTTTCTTCAGGATCCACCTTGGATGATGTCGTCGTACTGGATGCCGTCGCGGGGTTATACACTTGCGTAAGGTCGAAACGAAAGGTCTCAAGGTCAATCACGTCGAGGACCAAGAACGTCCCATTCCAATAATCCGTTGTTGCATCGCGTTGGGCCGCGCCGGTTACTGTGATAACAACCCCTGTCGTGAGGCGGTGCGATTTGCGCGTCGTGGCCGTGGCAATATCGCCAGTCCGAGTGAGCGAAAGAATTTCGTACGAGTTTGCAAAGTTGATGGCCTCGGACATCTGGATGCCTTTGCCTGATTGGTATCGGAAGTATCTTCGCGTTTGGCGGATGATGTTGGTGCCTGGATTTAGGGACGGAACAATTTCCACTCCGCCGTCAAAAGGACGATGTAAGAAATAGCCGTCAGACCGCGGGTACAGCGCTGTTGAAAGTATGAAGTTTCCAAAAGAGGTGGCTGTCGTTGGGACTATGTCCACAGTGATTGCCGAGCGAGAATTTATATTGGTTACCTTTGCCACGAAAATCGTCGCGTTCACGAGCGTGTAAAATGACGAGCCTGCATTGACGGTTGCGTTAGTAAGATCCACGGCGTTTTGGACCGCGAGCGCGTCTGTTGGGGTGTTGTACAAGACAATTGCAGTGGAGCTCGGGACGGATACGTAATAGATATAGTTGTTGCTCAAGCCTCCAAACGGTGTCCCTGATGTGGTATAGAATACCGACGTGCCGTCCGTCAAGCCGTGTACGGATGCAAATGTGATTGTCTCGTTTGATATATTAATGCTAGAAACCGCGGGCAGGGTGGTTTTCGTCTCGGGCACCTCCACCTTGATCGTGTCTCCCAAACGTTGTGTGCCAAGGAAATCAATGTCCGCCGTGTTGGCAGTTATCACATTAGTGGTGGTTGAAAGCGTCACTGAGGCCGTCAAACCAATCTCCCCTGAGACGGAAACTATGTGGAGGAAATGGTTGGTTCCTGTACCGTAACTTGTAATAACAATCTTCGTTCCAAGAAGTGCATTTCCGTACGTTGTAGCAAGTGCGAATTGTGTGAGGTTCGTTGATATGATATAGTAGCTCGTTGCATTTGCAAGGCCCCCCAGAGCCGTGTTGCCATTCGTCTCATAGATCACACGCGCCCCCGTGCGCATGCGGTGGTTTGCGTTTAATGTTGAGGGGAATCGAAATAGGCTATTGTTCAAGTTCACGCACTCCCTTGGATTGAAGGTGATGCTATTGAACGGGATGGTAAAATTGGTGCTCAACTTGAAGGTGTAAGGGTCCTCTTGGGTTGGCGCACTAACAATGCGGTAATTGCCATCCGTGGCGCGATCTACCGAAATGAAAGTATGCGTTCCTGTGCCTGCGGCTGTGAAATTAATAACGGTCCCCGAAGCGTTCGTCAGGGTAAATGTATTTACGTCTGCATTTTGAACATAGTAAGTGCTGCCGGATATTATGCTTGGCGAACTTGGTACGCTTGCGTTACCCTTATTGTCATACACGACTTCTGTGCCATCCGTGAAGTCATGGCCTGAGCTGAAGATCGTATTTGCTAGCGGGTTGGTGATGAATTGCGTGAATGTGATGGTCCCATTAGCCATGCTTTGAATGTCTACTGCGGTCCGCTGGACATTATCTTGTTTCAAACGGAAATAGTTCGTGTTTACAACTTCAATGCGATAGTTGGTGTTGTTGGTGATGCCGGTCGGAAGCGTGCCCGATGCAAGGGTTGCATTCACCAAGGAATCCGGTGATAGGCCATGCGACGTGCGAAAGAACGCGTCGTACTCGTCAATGGCTTGAAGTGGGACTATCCATGTCTTTCCAAACGTATAGTTATACTTAGGGGTCCCACTCGACAATAGGATATCTGTTGTAGAGGCCCCTACAGTGGGCGTAGAGGATAGCGTGTACTTTGTGTATTTTGCGAGGGAAATGTTGTTCTCGCTAGGCTTCACGTTGTGTACACCAAACCCTTTTACCGTGTTCTCTTGTGAAAACGTGACCGTTGGCGAATTTATGCTGAGGGATGCATCAATGTAATTAGTCAAGTTCATTTGCGTTTGTATCCTTGCGTCGGTGAAAGTTCGATCCACGATATATCCTTTGAGGAGTGCATGCGGTCCGAACGTGCTCGTGCCTTGGCTTGTGATGTCAACAGCTGCGGTTGCCGTCGTATGCCCCCAAATTCCATGGCGAGCGCGCACATAGTTGAACCAATTTGATCGCCAAATCGAAGCACCATCGGAGGGACGACGGAGACGAAGCCCAAGCATCCGTCCATTTGCGGAAGGTGCCCCTGATTGGCCATAAATGACGTATATAGGGTAATACACACCGGATGTCAAAGTGATAGTGTTCTCTATGGTGCGACTTGTGGGGGTCGTTGCCGTTAAGCCCGTCAATGCTAGGAAGTTGTTTGCGTCCGTTTGATTCTGAGGAAGCGCATTATCACCAATCCACATGCGGGCATCGTCTTCAGCCTCAATTCGGAATCGCCACGTGCCAGTTTCATCGGGTACGAACCATCCATAAATGGATGAGGAGCGCTCCGACACGCCTCCAATTAGGTCGGCAAGGTAGAACGAGCTGACCCAATTTTCGCCTATTAATGAAAATGAATCAAACGTAGCCAAGCTTCCGTTCCAGTACCCTCCTGCAATACGTGTATGAAGATAGCGATCATTATATAGGTATCCCGTGCCTTGGTTAATCCAGCCCGTTGCTGCGCCGCCTGCCACAGCTGAAGGAGCTTGCCATTCAATTGAAAGATTGCGTAAACTTGCAGTGGACGTTTGGCCGTACACGATGAGAATAGGGTAGTCTTGGCCGGCGACAAGGGTGGGGGTCGCTGCACCCGTCGTAGCTGTTACTACGGCTGAACCAATATTATTAGCAGGAGAGTATCGGAGAACCGTGCCCGTACCGATCACTCGGGTGAAATAGTTCGTTGTGGAAAATGTTGCAACATTCGCATCAAACCACATCATTGATGCATCCTCGGATCTCAATCGAAATCGCCAAACGCCGTTTTCGTTGGGTCGAAAGTAGCCAATTAGGTAGAGCGATCGCTCATTTGCGCCCAAGTAATCGATGTTGGCAAAGTTCACGTGGCCGGTGTCCCAGCCGATTGGTTGAATGGCATCCGTGCGAAACCAAGAATCGGACTCATTCCAATAACCACTAAATATCGTGCGATGGAGGCCCGTTTGTAGGTTTGTGGCAATCTCGCGCAACTGGACGGTATTCACATCAATTACTAGTGTGTCGTAGAGTTCGTAGTTCTTAAGGCCGGTGATTGCTGTATCTCCTGTAGGGGCGACGTACATGACTTGTGTTCCTGTTGATAGGCGATGGTTCGGAATGGTGATCGAATTGGTAGTGGTGTTGACATCGGGGGACGTAAAGAACACCGTCTTTTTCGATTGATAGTCGTAGGGAACGAGCGCCTTTGATTTGTAGCCACTTCCTGTTACTACGACGGCTGTCGTGGAGAACGAAAACGATGTGGTAAAGCTGTCGCGCGGGTCAATCAAGGATGCATCAAAGTTCACCTCTTTGCGCCCAATACTGTTCGCAAGCATAAAATAGGTGCCGTTGAGGAATCCCGAGGGCGACTTCGTCTTGACCGTGATTTTGGATGGGGCTTGTGCGTCCGTTTCCATGTATTCAATGTTTTCCAATGTGTATTGCGTGGATTGGTACACGCTCCCGGGGTATAGATATGTGGTGTACGAGTCAAAAATGGAGCCCGTTGTCTTTTGCCTCTCTTTGGCCTTGTACACAAAGATGTTTGATGAAGAAACTGTATTTACAACAAACGAACCTTCGGCTGTTATGCTCTTTAAGCCCGTGATGATGAAGGGAGACCCTACCACGAAATTATGGCTCGACGGTGTGTAGACTTTGATGTTGCGGGAGTTGGCTTGGCCAAGTACGTCGGATATGGGCATGCTGTCCTCTCCGGAGCGACTGAAAAACGTGGGAATGTTGTTCACGAGCTCAATAGACTCCCACTTGGTGGTTTGAAGGCCGTATTCGAAATCCGTGTCAATGAGCGCCTCCGGCTGCGACACGCGGAACTTTTGGACCGGGTCGAGGAGACTGTCATTCTCAAGCTTCGCTCGGCGTAGTAGCGTGGAGATGACCGGCATAGGGCTTTGTACACGCTATACTTTGAGCGCGAGGTCTACAATGACGAAATAAAATAAGGTACCGTTGTCCAATGCCTCCGTGGCTTCGCGACTTCGTTGGCTTCGGGGATACCAAAAAGTGGTAAATTGTTACAATTGCCTTTCGCGCGCTCGCCCCAAACCCCTTTAGTCTCCCCTTCGCTTCGCTGCCTGCGGTCTACTTGCGAGCCCTCTTGGTGCGAGGCTTCTTCGCAACAGGCATGGAGTCCTCCAAAGGCAGGAGAGCATTGCTCACCCGCTGGATTTCGAACCATGCCATGTGAAGATAGATCTCCGTTTCCTCGAGCGAATGGAGACTGTGCTTTTGGAGAATAGTCTTCAAGTCCCTTAGAAAGTTTTCTTTGACGTGCTCCATTCTTGTGGTAGAGTCCTCGTTTAAGTTTGTAAGACGTTGTCGAATTTTTGTGGCAACTTACTCTTTCTTGGTGACTTTGTGACTGCGTGACTCCGTGACTACATGATGCCCTTTTGAATCCCCCTAATGAAATTTCGTGACTTCGGAAATACCAAAAGTTGGTACATTTTGTTACAACTGCCTTCGCTCGCTCCCAAAGGGGCTCCCATAGACCCTTGTTTACCCCGAACCCTTGTAGTTGTCCCCTTGCCTTCGTCCAAGCTTCTCTTACTTGCGCGCCTTCTTGGCCACCGGCTTCTTGGCCGGAGACGCTTCGGCCTTGCGCTTGCCCTTCTTGGACTTGGTGTCCTCGCTCGAGGTGGTGGCATCCGAAGAGCCAGATGCTGTAGAACCAGAGGCTGTAGAGCCGGAGGGACCGGAAGAGCCGGAGTCGCTCGACTTGGTGGGCTTGGCCTTGGGCTTCTCGTCGGGCTTCACCTTCTCCTCGCGTTGCTCGGGCTTCGCCTTCTTCTTGCTGCGCTCGGGACCGGGCTCGGCCTCCGGCTTGGGCTTCGCCTTCTCCTCGCTGCGCTCAGGCTCCGCGGTTTTCTCAGTGAAGAGGCTGCCGGTGGAGCCGTCGGTCGCAGAGGTACCGCGAGCGTGCCAAAGAGATGCGATGTGACGCATGCGGTTCGGAACAGACATGTCCTCGTGCTCCGCCGCGACCTTCGGCATCATCTCCGAGACGAACTGTTGGTAGCTGTTGGTCTTCTTCGGATTGATGCTTTCGGCCACAGTGGCGTAAGCGAGGATCATGGCCTTCTTCGAGGCAGCCAGCGACCGGGGCTTGTGTTTCTGGAGCACGACCTTGAGATCGGTGACAAACTCTTCCTCCTTGGTTGCGC
>Ga0209768_10002380_pt1 | contig 11708 bp, 8 predicted proteins | sample LauGreSBDMM110SD_3_FD_187564 | JGI IMG/M metagenome (GOLD analysis project Ga0209768, IMG submission 187564) | Freshwater lake microbial communities from Lake Michigan, USA - Sp13.BD.MM110.SD (SPAdes) (version 2) | ecosystem: Environmental > Aquatic > Freshwater > Lake | place: Lake Michigan... | reverse complement strand
TAATTTGAGTTTTAGTTTGGTCAACATAGTTTGTTGCTAAACCCTTTTGAACATCAATTGGAGTTTTTGCAATAATTTCATTTCGGTATCCAGAAGTATATGACGTAAAAGGATCAACTTCAACTAATAAAATATTATTGTTTCCGCCTTGACCAGAAGTGTATCTACCACCATTGCTACCATTTGATAGATGCTCACGAACAGTAACAATAGGATCAGAAATCGTATAGTTTCCAGATTCTTCATTTGTTCTCTTTGCCATTACATCTTCAAGATTACTATCTACAGTAGTGACTTTGCGCCTTCTTGTAATGCCGTCTTCAATTTCTGTTACTGTGATGAATTCGTTTTCATCTGTAGTTGCACCTAATGCAACTTTTGTTAGAACAGAATCAATTTTAAATCTATCCGCACCAGGTGCTTGATAATTTGGTGTTCCTTGTGCATTATCAACTAATGAGTTGTCTGCAATGTAATCGACAAAAGATTTTGTAGGAACTAAACCAATTTTATATGATGGAACATTAGAATATTTGTCAAGAAGAATTGTTTGATTTGTATGATTGACAAAATGATCTGCCATCCAAATGATACCATTAGAAACAGTTATTTTTGAACCATAGTAATAAATGGTTTCTGTTTCTAAGCCTTCATCTACAACATTACGAATAGCATTTGTAGAGGCCGCATTAGCATATGCTCTAGTTGAAGTGTTTGCAGTAAAGATTGTCTCCGAATTTGCAAACGCAGTATTAGACGTATAGTTTGTGATGTTCGTAACATTAACCACAAGAGTTGAACTAGTGCTTGTTACTGTATTTGCAGTTGTTGTAGTCAATGTTCCTGATACGTTAGAAACAAATATTTTATTTGTTCCCGTAATTGGATCAATATAAGCCGCTTCAATTGTTGCAGTATTTCCAGTAGAAAATGTAATTTTATTTCCCGGAACTAAAGTTGTAGGAGCATTATTTACAGTAAGAACTTGAGTTCCGTTTGTTGCGTAATTGATAAAAAGAGTTTTTGGATCAGTACCTTCTAAGTCGGTTACTATTCCGCAATACGCTTTGATACCGCTATTTGCGCCGTAAACAATGCTACCGTTAAATGCGGCAACATTTGCTTCACTACCATTATATGTATTTTGTAATTTTACAAAATTTAAACCTAAATCTAAATTTTGTTCACAACCTTCAACAATAGCGCCTTGCTTGAAAAAGAATTCCGCAAAACGCTTTGTCTGAGTTTGCTGAATAGTTTGTGCTTGTGTTAATTCTCTAGCCTGAACAGCACGTCCAGGTCTGTAGAGAACTCTTACAAACTTTTTATCTTCATCAAAATCATCATAATACGGACTCGTATTAAAGTCTACACCACCTGGATTAGCCATTTATATTTCTTTGTTTGTTTAGAACTGGATGATAAGTTTTACGTCTTCGATCTGGTCTGCCGCTCTAGAGATGGGCACTCTATTTTCAACATAAAGAATGTCACCTGTATATGGTTGCAAACCTGGAGTTGTGATTACGGCAATCGTACCTGTTGCGGTAGATGTTGAACCCGTAATAGATGTGGCATTTGCAAAGTTTTGATTTACTGGTTTAGTTAAGTACAAGTTTGGTGTGTCCCATTCAACAACAGTAGCAGTATTTGATCCAGATACAGCAATTTCGTCCAATGAGAATGTTCCAGAAATTCCGGACAATTGATATTTGAATGTTTGTCTGTAAGAAGATGCACTTGCTCTTGTTGTCGTGCCAAACAAATATGGATCACGAATAATACCAACTTGACGGAATTCGTTAGCTGTAGAAATTGTATTGGATTCGCTACCATCTAAACGAACGTTAATCATAATATATTTTGCGCCCAACTCTTCAATAGGATCAGCGCCATGACCATAACGTGGAGAGATAATTGCTGTAGCCGCTGCCGCACCAGAAGCAAAAGACACACTTGCTTTAGTGTATCCAGTACCGGCCGCTGTGATTGTAACTGCTGTAACTACGTTAGCGGTAATTGTTGCATTTGCAGTAGCGCCTGTACCATCACCTGTAATAGTAACGGCTGGTGCAGTAGCATATCCAGAACCACCAGAAGTAACCTTGATGACTTCAATTCCACCATCAACTGCGGCACCCTGAACACTCCATTGAGTTGTTCCATCATCAGATGCTAATGTCTGAATTGGCATGTAGTCGCTAGTCAAAAATTTAAGTGCTTTAGCAGTAGAAACTGTATACATGAATTTCCAAATGTATCCGTCTGCTGTTGTAAATCTAGCAGAACTTGTTCCTGTCGGCTTTGTTGTTGATGCCGCACTGGCATTATTGAATAAACACTTGTAAACGTTATAATCTTCTGTCATAACGTAGAATGTGTCTGTTAAAAGACTTGTACTTGTATCATCATATGCAACATAGACTGTACCACTTGTCCAATCATAACGTGGAACTGCATGTGTTACGTCAGCACTTTGAATGCGTTTTACGCCATACATATCACGCCATGGAGTATATTCGATATTAGCTGTCGAATTTATTGGAGTTGGGGGAGAGTTGTCGTTTGCGAATGCAGTATTTTTACCGACAAACAAATACATAATCGTATTTGCCGCTTCTGAAAAAGATTCATAGAATTGCTGTGCATTATGAATTCTGAACTTACTTGTTACTATTGATGCCATGTGGGTTTCTCCTTGTGAATACTGTACTTAAGTTGTTTTTCATTTACTTATTTATACAAAGTTTTTTCGTTTTTTACGCTATCTCTAATGTTAATATGCTAAATAATTATATGAAAACCATTTATAAATTCTTAACATTGTCACCTTCAATCCTATTCTTTATAGGATTTATTTATAGTCTCTCTATGCCCAGTGCAATTTGCGGACACGATTGGCAAATGCCTGCAATGTGGTTCGTTATGATGTTGGCACACTTAACACCTTGGTTAATTTGGTGGCAACAGCGTAACTTTACCAGGAATTGAAAAACAGCAATGATACGCTCCTTGTAGCACCGCCCACGATTCCCAATAATATATTTCCAACAAATCCATTCTGTCCTTCGGCACCCAAACCAAATCTTTTATCAGTATTACACCGCACGGTCCCTGTATTGTCACAGTCGAATTGTATTCTCCTGTGGTTGTAAGTAAAGTCAACATTAATTGTCATGTTGTCAGATAGCAGATATGTCTTTAATGCTAATCACACCTATCATGCCTCCGTGATTAGAACAAAGATAGCCATAACTACCATTTATGTTTGCTGGAACTTTCCAATACAATGTACCTGAAGTTTTACCTTGAGCCGCCGATCCCGTTGTGACTACTCCTGCACTAGTTACGTGTGTTAATCCCGTGTCATAGTTTGCGCCAGAATATCTAATCAAAAATGGATGACTACTCAAAGCACCAGTGCCCAGATCAAATGCTATAGTAGTGCCGCTGATAGCGTATATAGTTGGATTATTTCCGCTGTATTGGTCAAACAAATATGCTGCCGATCCACTTGCAGTAACTGCTAATCTTGTAATAGCAGGCAGATAAAATTTATCTACTGTAAGACTAGCATTATCAGTAAGTGCGGCAAATGTTGTAGCGCCAGCGGCTCCCGCTGATCCAGTTGCACCTGTAGCGCCAGTAGGACCAGTATTTCCTGTGGCTCCTTGTATTCCTTGTATTCCTTGTATTCCTTGTATTCCTTGTGATCCAGTTGCACCTGTAGCGCCAGTGGCTCCTGTATTTCCTGTTGGTCCCGTAGCGCCAGTGGCTCCTGTATTTCCTGTCGGTCCTGCTGGTCCAGAAGTTATATCAGTATATTTGGCAAGTTGAACCCATGCACTTGAATCTGCAAAATACATATAACCAGTAGTATTACTGTAAGCAATTGCACCCTGATAAGTTGCGGCACTCGGAAATACGGATGTATTTGCCCAATTAAATGAAATAATACTACTTGCAAGTGGCGCTGTAATTGCACCATTATCAGCAATTGTCACTAAACTTTTTTGTATAGTAGTGCCAGAAGTTCCATCGTATCTTACGATAGAATTATCAACATATGCGCCGCCAGCACTAACTACGTCACCACTTCCGGCACCAGCAGGACCAGTATTTCCTGTGGGTCCTTGTGGACCGGTATTTCCTGTAGCGCCTGTGGCGCCAGTTGTACCCACAACCGTGCCAACATTAATTGTTGCAGTATTACTTAATGTGATAATTAAATTATTACTAACTATGTTTGCGGTAGAAATACCCACACCCGTATTTCCTGTGGCACCTGTGGCACCAGTGGCTCCTGTTGGTCCTGTGGCACCAGTTGGCCCTGTATTGCCTTGACCGCCACTATAACTAAATCCAAATTTTCCTGTAGCAGAACTATATTGCAATACTTGACTATCAAGAGGGAGCGTTGTATAGTTAACCGCAAACAACAATGATGAATTATTACCTAAGTTTGTGTAAATTTCACTAAAATTAGAATTAATTTTTATAGCACCATCTCTGAGAGGATCGCCTGTACCATCATTGATGGCTGTTCCTGTACCAATAACTAGTTTAGACATTTTTTTTATCCTTTATCGAAAGTGAAAGTCTGATTGTCAAATGTTATATTTGTACCATCAAACGATTGTAGTTGTATTGTTGAAATCTGTTTGTATGCAAAAACTCCGGAATAAGATGGTGTTGCCGGAACGTCTACTGTCATGTATGTATTGTTTGCGATTCCATCTACAATAAAATACTGATTATCTGCAATGAAAATATCATCATGAATAAATTCTGTAGTGAACGATGTGCCACTTCCTATAACAACAGAAGCAACGTCATTAAACGTTCGGCCAGAAATTGTCGATATTGGTAAACTGTCATATGCACCAACAGCAACATTAGCAAATGTTGTTGTAATTGAGGATACCGTGCCTGAAATTTTAGCTTGGCTTGCATATGCGCTATTAGCAAATGACAATGTTGCATTGCTTGACGTTCTATATTCTACTAAGTATTTAGAAATGTCATTTGTAGACGTATCTTCATGCAATATGTGTTCGTATTTGAGTTTAGATGATACGGCATCACTAGACACATTCGAAACTGTTCCAGGTGAAATTATGTCATATTTTGTGCTAATTTCCGAATATGTTGCATAGAAAGTATCAAAGGTCGCATCGGTAAACAATACGGGCGTTGTAAATTCATTTTCTTGAAAATAATTAAAGAAATATTCATCCTGAACTTCTGCAATTGTAGTTTGTCCCAAAGTTTGACTGTATCCAGCAGAGACACTAGTTTCCGGAAGTAAATATACCATCCTATGTCCCAAATATGCTTCCGTAGCAGAATTGGCTTGTGCAGGTAAAATATATGTAAGTTTGTCGGAAACAGATATAAATGTATTTGTGCTATTCGTGCTGAATTTAGTAAATTTACTAGAAGAAAATGTTGCGATATCTTGAAGACTTGTATCTTTTATGGACAAAACATATTTACGTAAAGGCGCACTAATTTCCGTTAAAGTTGAATCTAACGTATCAACCGAGTTGACAACAATTTCAAAATAATTATATGCAGAAGTATTTGCAACACTTTTTGTTCTATCTCCACCAGGAACTAAATTAACAACATATTTTTTAGAATTTAATAATGGTGAAGTAACATCAGCAAACGATTTTTGTTTAACTTCCCAATGATATTGAGAAGTTGCAATATTCGCATCGGTTAAGAATTCATCGTATATGCTAATAATATATTCACGTAAAGTCTGGGTTCTCAGGACAAAATCTGGCGTCACTTCTAAAGTAGTGAATAATAAAATTTCACCGAACGCCTGTAAACCGGCCGGATGTAATAATTTTTTTACTGTATCTTTGTATGCGCTGAATACTAGACCACTCTTAATAACATAAGAAAAGTCTTGATAGTAGTATGAGTCTTGAATTTTTTTGTAGTTTACTTTACCATCATCACTAATCCAGTTGCCTTCTTTAATCCCAAGCCCAGAAATGATTGGAGTTAAATTTGCGTTACCGTCACCATATGAAGAAACGTTTGCAGTCGCTGTGGTGTAATTGATACCAAAATCTTTAACTGTAATTTCACGAATCGATCCAATACCTGTCGCATTGTTTGCTACGTCAATACTAACGTTCGCACTCTTACCTTGAATATTTGTCGCAATTAAGTTTGCGCTAGAACCTGTTGTCGTAGAAACAGTAATTGTTGGTAAACTTGTTGGTGTATATCCTGTGCCATAATTTGTCAATTCGATTCTTGAAATTGCGCCTAATATACTCCAATCCTCATTCTTGACAATATCTTTGCCTGTTTCGGCAATCATTTTGGTGCCATCTTCAAACTTCAAATCGTATGTTGTAGTTTCCACAACAGACGCAATAATGCCGGCTGCGTTAGTACCAGATCCACCAGTAAATATTAAAGTGTTTCCGACTCCGTAATTTGTACCCGCATTGCTAATTGTAATTAGATTTTCAGAAAGTAAACCTAGAGATGAAATTACTGCATCTTCTAATGTAACGGATGGTTTTTTATAGTACTCGGATCCACGATTGATAATTGAAACCTGAGAAACTTCACCAACAGTATATGTGTTTGCTCCACTTGTTACTGTGTATGTGTTTGCTAATCCAGTAACACGAATGATTAAACCGGAACCACCTGTTCCAGAGTTATTGACGGTTGCAGTAGTGTTTAATTGATATCCATGTCCAACCGAATTTACATTAAGTGCTGTGATTGGTGATTGCTTGATTGATGCGACAATTGCTTGAGCCTCACTTCCGTTACCAGTAATTGAAACTGTATCACCAACTTCATATCCAGAGCCAGCATCATTTAAAGTAAACCCTGTAATCATTCCGTACAGAGTAGTGTTTGCAATTGAGGTATCATCCAATACTTCAATAGTTTCACCCGTATCAAAAACGCCATCAACTAGTGTGAGTGTCATTTCTGCAATTTCTATTGATCCCACAAAGAATTTTCTAATGTCAACAACATTACCCAAAGCGCCACTAGACTTTCCAACTATAGTTTTATTGATATAGCTAAAAATTTGACCATTAATTGCAGACCTAATAACTTGTGTCTTTTCAAACTTACCATCAGATATTCTAAGTAAATCTGTTCCTGGATAATAGAATTCAGAACTTTGATTGTAAAGATGCTTTAATAAAAAGCGATATGATTCTTCGTTACTTTTAGATTGATACAAATCTTTATATCTTAATGCAATGTCTTTTGCATTACCATATACGTTTTTAGGAATATTGTCGTATAATTCTTCTTTTAAAAAGTCAACGTACTTGTCAACTGAATTATCAATTGTTCTATAGTCAATTAATTTTCCAGTTTTTCTAACAACGTTATCTTTTACTTGAGATACGGTACCAATTGCACCAGAAGTTTGACCAACAATATTTTCGTATCTATCGAATGATACTGTAGATGTTGATTTTATTACTACGCTTCCATCTGTACTAACTTCTTTAATGACGCCAGTTGATTTAGAAGTGGAACCAATAACAATTTCATCACGAACAAAAGTGCCAGTGATACTAGAAAATGATATTTTTGTGGTCTGCAACCACTCATAATATGCTTTTAAGAATAGTAAAAAATTTTCCGATGCAACATCATCAGGGAAAAAATTACTTATCCCTAATGCGGGATTAAATGTATTATTGTCCATCTTTTATCTATTTACAAGACTGATTGATTTGTCATCTATCATATTCACAGTTATGTCTGCTGAACGAATAGAAAGAATTTGATTTCTTAAAGGTAAAATATCTTTTTCTGCTGGAGATGCAGTTAACTTCAACGTATTACCACCATCAGCAAACGCAGTTGGCGTAAAACTATTTAAAATTACTTTTCCTGTTGTATAATTAACAGTTCCAGCATTCAATAATACGCCGATGTTTTCATTTTTTTCTGTTCGATATATTCTAATGATACCATCGTTTTCTTCAATTTTACAATCGTTATATCCAGCATAGCTAAACACATTAGAATAAATTTTATTTCCTACACCAAACGGATGGGTTGATGGTCTATCATTTGTAGTTGCATCAATTGCGTTTGAAAAGTTAATTTCATATTTTGTCGGAACATTCAACTGGACGTTTAGTTCTTTTCTCATTAGCGTTGAAGTGTCATTATTCAATATAGATGCTTCGGACATATCAATCAAACGTGATAATTTAGAATATCTAAAATATTTTCCAAATTGATTTATCTCATCTGTGTTGTAAGATTGTATTGTACTTGTAACTAAATCAATTAAATCATCAGAGGATAAAATAGTTTTATTTGCTTCGTACTTAACAGTAGAGTCTATGATGATGTACAAATATTCCGGATCAACAATTTCAGTTGAGATTGTTAAAATCTTTTTAGGATTAATTACTGAATTAATTAAGTTTTTCTTTTCTGTTGGCGTTAAAACTTCACCAGTTGTTGGTTTAATTGCAACGTAAACTTTACCATAAGTTGGTGGATCATTGTCTTCTCCACCCCAAACAACAACAGAGTCTACAGTAGATTGTTTTAATAACAATGCTTTATAGTCATCGGCAGTTACTGCACGATTTTGCGCTTCATACATTTTTGGTGCGTTGAATTTAATCTGAGAAACTGTTTCTCTATCTGCACCGCCAGTTGCAGGATCGGCTGCGGTAAAGGTTGCGGCTGTAACGTTTGTGATTGTATCGGAATATGTCAATGCATTAATATCATTCGCTAAAGTTCCACTGGAAACAAGATAACTCAATACAACAACATTACCATCGTCTAATGCAATACCAAATGTACCATCACCAAATTTGACTTGATACTGACCATCTTCAACTTCTTCTATAAAATATATTTGAGATGTAATGCTTAATTCTACTAAATTTTCAGCCGGAACAAATGTTCTTGATGTGCTATCTGAAGAAGAATTTAATACCGAAACAGTTAATGTTGACGTATCAATATTTGCATTAGGTATTAAAAATTTCTGTTCGGCATCTGAAGTCAGTACTGTATATCTTGTCTTGATTAGTTGTCCTTCTTTTAGAAAAAGGCTTCCAGAATAAACACCAGAACTATTGAAAATTGTTTTTGACTCAACGTTAGAAAATGTATAAGTTTTTCCTTCAATAGTTCCTGAAAATTCTGTATATGCAGGAATTAAAACTGACGCTGGACTACCAGTAACAGTTAAAGCAACTGTACCTGTGATGCTTGCAGACGTAGTTGATCTTGGTGTATAGTTTAAAGACTTGGCTAAGTTGACAACTGAATTTCTTTTTTGTGCAGTAGAGAGAAAAGATTCGGATGCTACCATGTTAAGGTAGAAAGAGTTGTAGTATGTATTGTAGGCAAGCAGGTCTAGCAATACAGAAATGCCTGCACCATCAAAATTATAATCTCTAAACTGGTCTTGAGATTTTAAATAGTTTTTAAAATTAGATTTAATTCCATCAAAACTAAGTTCATCGATTTTTAGATTGTTATCTATGGCCATTATGCCGTCCTTGTTATTGTTGCATCTAAAGTGTCAAGTGTATTAACATTTCGTATTACATATTGGATTCTTATGTCCATACCAGCACCACCATCACTAAAAGCAAGTTCAACTCCTCGCACTACAACCCTAGGTTCAAACTGAGTTATTGCTCTAGTCAATTCTTCTTTTATGTTATATTCTGAAAATCCAGGATCATAACTAAACAGATAACTGGAGATATCGCATCCATATGTAGGATTAAATGGTCTACTTCCTTTTTTGGTTTTTATAAGGTTCATTATAGACCTTCTAATCGAAACTTCATTTGTTATAGGGCGAACGTCTCCCGTCACCGGATGTGGGGTGAAATCTAAACCTAAGTCTTTGTAGAATGCGATATCTGCCATTTTTTTCTTTTATTTATGTTGGTTGTTCTGCCGTTTTAGCGTCTTGAATTTCTTTTCTACGTTCTTTTGTTGCTTTGCTAAGTTCTGCTAATGCTTTTCTTGCTCTAGTTCCTGCGGCTTTATTGCCTTTGCTTTGAAATTTATCGTTCTCTGCAAGATATGCATCAAATAAATTTACTAAGTTTTCGTGATTCGTCATTATTATTTCCTTATAAAATGTTGACATTTGCTTGACATAGTGCTATACTACTGTGTAGCCTATGATTTTAGATATCTGTTATGACTGTGATTGCTGTATTAGGCACCAGTGCAGTCGTTGGAGTATTCAATCTATCTTCAATCGTTGATATTCTCAAAAGCAATGCATTGAGTGTAGTGGTATTTGCACTATCGGAAAAGATTAAATTATTGCTTCCGTTCAACGTTAAATTTTTAGTTGAAGTTATAACACTATTGTTAGAAGACATAATTGAAAAATCATTGCCATTAATAGTAATGGTGTTTGAAGATTGTATTGTTACATTGCTTGTATTTGCTATTCTAATCTTAGCATTGTTTACTTCCCACAAAACATCATTTTTATCAATAACACTTGCAAAGTTTCTTGTTAAACTTGATGCAGTACCAAAGTATTCTGAAGCCGCTTCTGGGATTGCAGGAAGATATCCTAAGATTGCTGGTTCTTGTGCAGACAATGAGTCTAAGAAAAATCCAAAGACCCAATCACCAAGTCTAGGAGTTCCATATAGATTAGGAGTATTTAAAGGGTGAATAGATAGTGCCCAAGGTAAATCGGCAGTCGGAACTAAATTAGTTGACTTTGCTGGATGATATCCAAAGCATCTCACTTTGCATCTGCCAAGCGTCAATGGATCGTCAATATCTTCAACGATTCCAATCCACCAAACAAATCCATCTTGACCAATAAAATTTCTCATCAATTATCCCATGTTCTTAAAGTACTGAATTTCTTTTTCTTGTTGAGCAATCCATTCGTCTGATGGCTTACCTTCACCTTTGTAGTAGCGCAAAGGTCTACCAGTCTTCTTAGAAACTAACGCCCATCTGCCATCTACTTGTTTAAGTGTCTCAATCAATTCTGGACCGTAAACGTCTTCTTCCCACTCTTCTTGTGAAACAGTAGTGCCCTGTATAAAATGTTTAAATTTTTTCATAGTCTGTCTAACTCTGATGTGTCTACTGAACCCGGAGGAACATTGTCTTTAATCCAAGTCAGCAATTGTTTTTTCACATCAAGTTCTGTCTTTGTAGGCTTTCCTGGTTCTTTAAGCGTCAAGTATTTGAAGTCTTTAATAACAGGATCATCTCTCTTGTCTCTGTATGGTTTATTTGTTTTTGGGTCAAGTACATAAATTGTATTCTCTGGATTATTTAAAATGACATAAATACCGCCTTGTACACCATCAGGCATGCCATTTGTCACAAGATTGTATATGGTTTGTGCCGCACCCACATGAGTCGCAAATAAAATATCTTCTGGCACAACTCTAGGGCGAGTTTTGTTATTCTTTATTGCAATTTCATAATTTTGCAGAACCCAAGATACGTGAATGTTCTTTGGTTCATATCCAGCGACAAAAAGTTTTGGCAAAACATCTGTCATATCTGAAACTTCTTTGAAAGTGCTGTCAAATATGATGTTTGGTAATTGACCCTTTTCAGCGCCAGCAAGCATCAACTCTAATGTCTTGTCTTTTGAACCAGTAGCACGAACAAGTACGTGTAGAATGTATACATGTGTTGGAGTCTTAAGATTCAAGTCA
>Ga0209768_10002374_pt1 | contig 11730 bp, 10 predicted proteins | sample LauGreSBDMM110SD_3_FD_187564 | JGI IMG/M metagenome (GOLD analysis project Ga0209768, IMG submission 187564) | Freshwater lake microbial communities from Lake Michigan, USA - Sp13.BD.MM110.SD (SPAdes) (version 2) | ecosystem: Environmental > Aquatic > Freshwater > Lake | place: Lake Michigan... | reverse complement strand
AGGCAATCTGTAAACAGTTATATATAGACGAAGGTTTCGTAAGTTTTGACAAATATAATTTATCAATAGTTCCTAACTTTCTCAGGTCATTGCTAGCATACTTTGATACTATTATTATTGTATCTCACATTGATTTAATTCAAGAAACTATTGAAGATAATGAATGTATCGCTGAGATAAATTATAATAGTACTACATCAGTTTCGAGTATTACTTATAAAAAAATATTAGATAATTCTTTTACAAAAGTTAAAAAGAAAAATTCGTAAAAACTCTATATATATTCGTAATAATTATTACATAATTTAACTATTATTTTGATTTATATTTTATTTTACTAATACCGCCTCCTCCTCGTGAAATTCCCTTATATAATTCATTAAATTTCTCATTATCAAATGAGAAATAATCTATATAGCGTAAATTTAAAAACTCTTCAATAGTTAATAAATCATGAAAAGGTTTTACTTCATCAGTAAGTTGATCAGTAGTAGTAGTATTTGTAACAAATATACTTTTAGTCGCAGTAAAAGTAAAGTTATCACTTCCGTCGACGGCAGCAGCAGTACCTATAATTAATATATGTGTAAGTTTAACATTGTCTGCTGCTGGGTCTGCTGCTGGTTTTACTTTATATAATTTAGTTATTAAATCTTCATTATTTATATTATATATAAATTTATTTGCTCCATATATAGGTATATTTAATGTTGATCTAGTAATATTAGAACTTTTATTTAATTTTATAGAAAGTGAGAAATTTTTATTATCATCATTTTTTAATAATGTTAACACAATACTCTCGACTTTACCTTCTAATTCTTTTAACGTAGTATCATTAAAACTTGTAATATCTACCTTACATCTGTTTCCTTCTTTATCTTTAGGAAACGCTTCTTTATTGATATCAGCAATCTTTAATGTTAAAAAGGTGCCAGACATTTATTTATATTATATCTACTTATATAATATAAATAAAATTGTATTAATTTTACAACACATTATTGTAAAATGTTAATGTAAATATAAATGCGTATTGTAATGGTATATAAAATATAAATGATATAATAAATAGTGTAATGGATATTAATTTATTAATATTACAAAAGGCCGAAGAGAACAGGAAAAAAAAGAATGAGATAGCAAAAAGGATGCGTGAAAAGCGTGGCGATGAACTAAAAGAAAAGCAAAAAGAATATAGAAAGGCACATGCTGAAAAATTAAAAAAACAATTTAAAACATATAGCGATACTAATACAGATATTAATGATATTACTATAGAGAAATTAGAAAATTTAGAAGATGTTTCGGGAGATGTCATATTACTTAATAAGGTACGACTTCAAAAAGATAAGGGTGTTATGATAAGTAAAGCTGAAAAAACAGGTATACGATGTGTTAGTGAAAAAACGGCAACGGATTATATTAATAAAATTTCAATAATACATAATATATTATCTAATAATGATTTGGATAAGGAACTATTAAATAGAATATTGACGGGTAAAGAATATGAAGGAGATGATAGAGAACTTATTAATAATATGGAATATATTAAGGATATAGATAAAATAATAAAGACAATATATACCAAATATGATAATATGTATTCTCGTAAATCTCATATAGCATCTTTTATGACACTGATATCATATTTGCCTAATATAAATGCTGGAAATATAACTTATGAAATTATTAGAAAGAAATTTGAAGAATTACAAGAAGAGATATATGAAGAAAGAGGTATGAATAAGAAGGCTATAAATGAGGAAAGTATTGATAATTTTGAAGAAGATGAAATCATGAAAAATTATGATAAACTCAATATAGATGATGGTCTGGTTTATGTATTTTATACATTACAACCTCCGCGACGCGTAGAAGATGTTCAATTAATAACTATATTAAAATTGAAAGATACAGAAATTAAAAATTTTAACTATGAAAATCTAGATAATGATAAAAATTATATTATTATACGCGAAGAAGATAATAATCCGTACGCGATAATTTATAATAAATATAAAACAAATTATTTATATGGACGACAGATAATTACTATAGTAAATGATAATTTGAAAAATATTATAAAGAAATATATTTTAATGTATTCTTTAAAAGACAATAGCAGTTTATTTATAAAATATAAGAGTTCTTCGTCGTTTTGTCAAGGAATAAAGCGGATATTTAGCAAGATATATAGTAAAAAAATAACGCTTAATAATATTAGACATTCGTATATTACATGTGTAATGAGAACAGCACATAACGCTAATTATTTGAAAAACTTAGCATTGCTCATGGGTCATTCTACCAATGAACAACTATTATATAAGCGTATAGAGTAATATAAAAAAATGATCACGTTCTCATAATTTTTATAACTTTACAACTATGATATGTCTTGTTAAAACTGATAAATCTTTTTTGAATATCTTATCGTATAAAAATCACAAAGAAGTTATTGATAGATGTATTGAAGAAGTTAAAGATTGCCTTGATATTAAGCCAACTATAAAATTCATGGGTAAAATAGTACATCAGCAAAGAGATGTAGGGTTTTTTTCTAACGAAACTCACGGATATTATTATTCTGGAAAACTCGCTGAATCAAAACCGCTAAAATCAAATTTAGTCGAATTATTGAAAATTGTAAATACACAATTTGGAGCATCTTATAATGGTATTTTAGTAAATAGATATAATGACGGTAATAATTATATATCAGAACATAGCGATAATGAAAATACATTAGATGATATAGGGGTTATCGCGATATCTTATGGTGCTGTTCGTAAATTTCGCATACGCAATAAAATAACGAAGGATAAGATAATTGATATACCAACAACCTCTTATAGCCTGATACAAATGGGAGGAGATTTTCAAATAGAGTTCACTCACGGAATTCCAATTGAAAAAAAATAAAAGATGTAAGATATTCTTTAACATTTAGAAAACATATATAAATTAAATATAATAAATTAAATATAAACAAATATAATAAATATATTTATAATGTATAAGGGAATATAATATGATATTATGGCTGAAAATATAACGTATGACTGGTATTATGATAGTCGTGAGAAAAATATATCATCTTTTATAAAAAAATTATAATGAAATAATAGGAGAATTTTCTCTAATTATAGGAAAAGGGTTTCCTCATCAATTATATGTTGACGTTGATGAAAATTTTCAAGGAAGAAGATACTCTAGTATTTTATTAAAGAATTTTCATGAATATGTATATTACAATTGGAATAATAGCAGAGGTATGTATATATTAACAGATAATAATAGAAAATCGCGTCCTTACATAGAATTGGATCAAGATATGCTAATTTATATAGATGCTGATGTTAGTGGAAATAGTAAGGGCCCGTCTTTTTGGCGTAAAATAGGAATGACTCCTTCAAGATATGCTACAAAATCTTCGCATTCTCGTAGAACAGTAGATTCTTATGGTTATGAACTTTCTATAACACTAAGAAATCTATTACAAAAAAATAAAAAATAATACTTAAAAAAATTTACATAGTTAAGTAATAAACGTTTTTTAAGAGATTTTATAAAGTTGTTGCTCTTCGACAGAATGTCCCATCATAGCCGCAAGATTAGATAAATAATTTATACTACGTGTCGTTCTCAAATCCCATATTATATATGAATATCTAATATTGCTTAGTGTTATTTTTTTGCTATATATCTTACTAAATATTCTCTTTATTGCAACATTGAATGTAGCAGAACTGCTAAATTTTCTAAATAATTTATCACCATCGTTTAAAGAATATCTATATATATAGTTTTTGATAATTTCTTTTAGATTATTATTAGTTATCATTATAGACTGTTTTCCATATATTTTATAAGTCTTATATTTATTATATACTATCTCACTTGGATTATTATCCTCATCTACTATTATATAGTTCTCTTTAGCATTTAAGATATTATAATTAATCTCTTCCCCGTTATTAATCTTTTTAATATTTATCAAAAAAACGTCATCATTTCTTCGAGGAGGTTGTAAAGTATAGAATAAATATATTAATCTGTCGTCTGTGCCTATATTTGCTATATTTTCCATTAATTCGTCTTCGTCAAAACTCTCTATATCTTTATCTATTTCGTTGGCAAATTCTGTATTTATTAATCCAATATTATCTTTTCCATTCTCTACGCAAACACCATATATTTCATTATTAATTTCTTCAAATTTTTTTCTAATTTTATCATAGTTATCTTTGTGTACTGTAGGTAAATATGAAACGAGTGTGATAAATGAAGATATATAGGCTTTCTTTGTTTGTAAATTATCATATTTATCATCAATCGTTTTAATTACTTGATCTATATCTTTAATATATTCCATATTATTTATTAGACTCATAGGATCACCTAATTCTTCTTTACCTGTCAAAACTCTTTTTAAAACATCTTTATCTAGAATATTTTTTGAGATTATTTTATGAATTATACTGATTTTACTTATATAATCGTTTGCTGTTTTTTCACTTACACCTTTTATTCCTGTTTTTTCAACTTTGCTTATTAATACACCATTATTTTTCTCGATTTTAACTATATCTTTTTGTATTGGGATTTCTTTAGGCTTTTCTTCTTCTTTCTTAATTGCTGCCATAGCATCCTCAATTTCTTTTTTCCTTTTATCTCTATGTATTTTAGCATATTCTCTTTGCTTTTCTTTTAATTCATCACCACGCTTTTCACGCATTTTTTTAGCCAATTCATTTCTTCTTGCTCTTCTTTCCTCGGCCTTTTTTAATGCTAAAATTGCTAGATTCTTTTCCATGACACTTACTCTACTTATTCGTATATATATAAATATGAAACATTTTTATATCAATTTTTAATTATATGTAAAAAAATAATATTCATTGATCTAATTACAAATACAATAGGTTGTATACAATTTGTTATTTTGAGCATTATTATATATAAAAAGGCACTGTTTATTCTGCTTTTCTTTTTAATACTCCAAATGCTTTATACCTTTAAGAATATTTAAAACGTATGGGGCAGCAGGAAGAGATGAAACCTTTCTAATATTTAAAGAAGAAATTACATTAATTAAGTTATTTTTAACAATTATTAATACCTCTTTCTTTTTAATTATTGCTTTAATTGTATTACATGTATCAATACCAATCTCGATAGTTTTCGAATTAACATTTTTATTTAGGACTTGTTTTTTAAATTTTGGTAAATTATTTATATCATTTTCGCCTATATTTTTGTAAATAAAAATTAAATTGATAGATAAATACTTATTATATTGATATAAATTTTTAAATGCGTCTTTTTTAAATGCGTCTTTTTTAGAAATTATTATGATATCTTTATATATATATATATTTTTTAATATATGTTTTAAATTATAATATCTTTTTATTTTAAATACATCTATTTTACCATTATTTATATAGATTAAATAATTATAACTTTTTAATAAAGAATCATCAATATTAAATGGTGCATTATTCTTACCATTGTCACTATCTTCGCCAATATCTTTATATAGTATAGTAATATTATTATCAGTATATGGATATGTTTTAAAAAAATCTGGTATTAATTGATTTTGTACTTTTGTTTGTTTAAAAAGAGAAAATACACTTTCTAAGTTAATTTTAACAATAGGTAATACATCTTGTCCTTTTGTTTGTTTAAAAAGAGAAAATACACTTTCTAAGTTAATTTTAACAATAGGTAATACATCTTGTCCTTTTGTTTGTTTAAAAAGAGAAAATACACTTTCCAAGTTATTTTTAACAATAGGTAATACATCTTGTCCTTTTGTTTGTTTAAAAAGAGAAAATACACTTTCTAAGTTAATTTTAACAATAGGTAATACATCTTGTCCTTTTGTTTCTTTTAAAATAGAAAATACACTTTCCAAGTTATTTTTAACAATAGGTAATACATCTTGTCCTTTTGTTTCTTTTAAAATAGAAAATACACTTTCCAAGTTAATTTTAACAATAGATAATACCATTTTACTAGCAGCCGCTGCTGCTTCTTCTGCTGCTGCTTTTCTTGCTATTTGTACTTCTCTGACTTTTTTTTGAATTTTTATTACTGCTACTTCTTTTCTTTTTGCTGCTTCTTCATCTTCTTTTCTTTTTGCTGCTTCTATATATATATATATAGAATTTGTTTCAATTTCATCACGATATTCTTGTTTCGTATAAATATGAAAAGCTTTATATGTGTTATAAATTTTTATTGCTTCTTTCGCTTTTTCATTCGCGGTATTGAAGTCATCTGGATTATTTATATTTTTTATCAATTTAGAGAATTTATCATGTAACCTGTTAAAAAAAGTTTCTATTTTTTCATTCTCATCATTAAAATTTATTGATAAATTCTCATATATCTTATCTTTTAATTTATCAAAAAATTTAATAAATATTCTAAATATACTATAAAATAAGTTGTGATTTTCTATATAGGTTACATTCCATGTTTTTATTTCCGATTTTATTTCCTCATAATATTCATTAATTATACCATTATAATTGTCATTAATTTTTGTTAAATTTATACATATTTTTAAAGAATAGAAAACTAATCTATATAATATATATATCTTAACATAATCACAAAATTTTCCACTAATATTATTAATTCTTTTTTTTTCGAAATTATTGATCATATATATTTTATAATTAAATACTAAAATGTATTCGTTTTGTAAATTTTTTGTTGCATTGTCATCATGTAAATATATTTTGGTAAAATCTTTTTCAATATCGGTATTATTATCATCGCTAACATTAGTATTTGATATTATTTCATTTAATAATTTGAACATATTCTCTTCTTTTTTTTTTTTTTCTTCTTCTTCTTCTTTTGTAATTGGTGCGGTTGGTGCGGTTTTTGATAACTTTTTGTTGTTTAGTGCTTTGTTTACTGGTTTTACTGGTTTTACTGGTTTTACTGGTTTTAGTATTTCTTTATTATCTGTTATAAACTGTTTATCACTTGTATGTATAAACAAGATAATCTCTAACATTTTTTTTTTTTCATCGTTTGTTAATACAACAGGATCAGGGTTTGTAGTTGTATCACTTTTGTTTAATCGAACATGTTTAGTTTTTATAGGTTTGGTTTTTACATCACTAAAACAATCATTAATTTCTTTTTCTGTTATATCTATTAACAGAAGATTTTTAAATAAATACTTTTTATCACTATTAAATATGCCAGTTGCTCCATTAGATATTTTAAATGCTGAATTACTGCCATTCAAATACTGTTTGTATTCTTTATTAATATCTTTAAGTATAACACTATTATTATTAAATAATTTATTTTCAAATGTTTTTTTTAACTCATTTAATTTTAATGGTAAATTTTGCTCAGTAATATCACCATCTTCTTCCATATCTATCGTGTCTTTATCTATTAATATATTAATAATATTAATATTATACAAATATCAGTTTCAATTTATCTAGTGTAGATTTATATAAAATACTATAGCCTTCTTTGTCAAGATTTACGATTTGTTTGTATGCCGAAGAATCTATTTTATCAGTAATAATATCATCTGTCATAGAAAATATTGTTAAAAACTCATCGATTTTTAAATCAGCGTTCGAATACGAATCTTTATCAATTTTATTATCTCTTTTATATATAATATTATAATATTTATCTTTAATGCTATCTATATTAAACGTATCAGCTGTGATATATGATTTAAAATGTACTTCAAAACTTTTTTCAGATTGTTTTTTAATTATAAAATGATTTATATTTTTATCACTTTTATAGTTTTTATTAAAAATTTCTCCCATTTTCTTATATCTTTTATTAAATATTCTTATTATTTTATCCTTTACAATATCCTCGTATGTTTTATCTTTATATTCTAAAATTATATCATTCATATCTATTTTTGCTTTATATTCTGTAGGCTCTTCTATGCTATCTGTAATATCATTGCCATTATTATAAACAAGTAATACAACATCTATAAATCCTTCTTCTTTATCACTGGGAGCACCTCCTCGTTTTTTTTGTAGAGAATAAATACCTTTATATTTTTTTATAGGATAATATTTGTTTTTATCTCTAATATATTTTTTATTATTTTCATCTAGATATATATATTTCCTATTACCAGAAACATAATCTATATGAGAACGTATATACATATTATATTATCTATTATTATATAATAATATTATATAAGGAATAATAATACTATATTTATAAAAATATATAATGAATAATTATAGATTTACTAAGGAATGGTTTTTACAATCTGAGATAAAAAGATATTTGGAATATTTTCTAGATAAAAATAAACAGAATAATATATTAGAAATAGGGTGTTATGAAGGAATGTCAAGTACATTTTTTGCCGATAATTTTTTAGACAATGAAGGATCTACAATGATATGTGTAGATCCATATTTAAAAATAGATGATAATGATCATAAAACATTATTGCAAAATAATGAAGAATCAAATTTTGATCGTAATATTTCTATATGTAAAAACAATGGTAAAATAACAATACATAAAATTACCTCTGACGACTTTTTTTCTATAAATAAAAATACATTCACATTTATATATATAGATGGTTGTCATATATGCGAATTTATAACAAGAGATCTTGAAAATAGTTTTAGTGTTTTAGAAAAGGGCGGTATTATGTGGATGGATGATTATCTCGGCGGAGATGGTATTCAAATTAAAAAGACTATGGAAGATTTTTTAGAAAAATATAATGGACGATATGAATTAATCAATAAGGGTTATCAATTGGCTATTAGAAAGTATTAAGTCATCCTATGCCGACCCAATCCTTATCTTTATAACCCAAGCGGTTTAATCCATACGGGAACATATATATTATCATTTTTAACAGTATGTGAAAAGAAACAATCGCATTTAAAATTACAATATTTGCTGCGTATTGGTTTGACTATTGTAATATTATCAACATTAGAAGATAATAGTAGACTTTGTGTTTTTTTTTTAAAATATGGGTTTAATCCACCAATATATATAGTGTGTATGAAAGATATATATAGTATTAATGAGATAATATTTAACATTATTATATATATAAATAAAATTATATATTTATATATAAATATGCCAATGAAACCAGAAAAAACATATTTTATAATGACAAACAGTAAGGGAGATTATGGATGTATTACATATACGGATTATGATATGTATCTACGATGCTTAGATACATATGATAAACTAGGATGGATAGGATAGTCATTATATTTGTTATTAGATTTAGAAAAATTTCAATAATTATATTATATATATATAAGAATGAATACATTATCTACGCGAAAAGAATTACGGTTATTGAGGAATAAAGATAATAATTTGAATGAAAAACAATGCAAGGCTTTAATAAAAAATTATAAAAAATATATGAATGGTAAAATATCTGAAATAAATCATCCAAAAACGCGACATCAAATAAAAAATCCTTCTAAAATTAAAGTATTGTATAATAATTGTATAAATAAATATGAAATTAGTACATCGATGTCACCGATAAGTATTTCTAAATTAACTAAATTTATGAGTAAAAAATCTAAAAGTTTATCAAAATCATCTTCGAAAAGTTCGGATTTATTAAAATATGAGAAATATATTAATATTAAAGGGGACGATGATATAAGAGATATACTATATTTACCAAACATAACAACATTTAAAAGCCATCGTAATTTAATCAGAAGATTATTCAGCGTACCTATAAGTGTTAAAAAGGGGATAATTGTATTAAAAGAACATTTAAATGATCCTAATAATCACGAAGATTATGCGATAAGTTATCGCGAATATGTATGGGAAATATCAAAATTAATAGCGATTTATGATCCTTTTATTAATAAAAGTGTCTACAAAAAATATATAGAAAATTACTTTATTATTAATAATAATTACAATATAGAAATTTTTATAGATTATTGTATAAAAGTGTATATTTCTGCTATATTTGAAGATACAAGAAATCTCAATATGGGTAATTTTACATACGAAGATAACTATAGAAGAGTAACAACTACTAATGGATTTTATGCCAGATTATCGCAGTGTAAATATGAGTATTATGCTTTATATTATGTTAATGAAACAATGTCATATCTTGCATATACAATGCCAGAATTAATGAGACAGTTAATAATTATTAAGAATTTAATTACAAATCTATTAGATAAGAACTTTGCTATAGAAGACCCTAATGTATCAATATCATTAAGTCAAAGTAGTAGCAATTCAAATAGTGATAATACGACAAATGATTCAAGTATGAATACAATTTATCGTAAGTTGGGGAAAAAAGAATATGTCAAATATATTATGAATAACGGAAATAATCCGCAAACAGTAAATGACGAGGAACTTTATTCAGGTTATAAATGGAATGAACTATCCATTAATAAACTCCGTATGGTAGTTAAAATATCTACAAAAATAAATAATAAAGTATTTACATATGCTTTTTATGCTAGAAGTTTATATAAAGATTGGAGAAATGCTATAAAAAACAAGAAGCCATTTATAAATCGTTTAACTAATACTCCATTTACAGAAGATGATGAAAGAGAAATACTACGCATTTTAGAAAGAAAATATCCTTTAATAGAAAAACCAAGATTAGAATATGGAAGAAATGATATACATTATCAAGAACCTGAGATAGTTCGCATAAATGGTATATATTTTTGGTGTATAAATATATGGTTTAATTCAGGAACACGCGAAAATACTAATTTTATTAAAATAGTTTCAGTACATTTTATAGAATATCTGCAGATATATCACGAAGATGGAATAAATATAGAATATAATCCAGCATTTTTATTTGAAAACATAAATAAGTTGAAAAAAGAAAATAAAATAATTGGCAAAAAGATGCCATTTAAATTACATCCAGCATTTGCCAAGTATTATAATTCATATATAACAACCGAAGAGCAATATAAAGACTTTTTCACATTAATAAGTAGGTCTGTATAATTATAATATTATAATAAAATTATAATGCGTGTTTAATCTTATCAAAAAAATCTTTATAGTCATTATAATTATTTATCAATTTTCCATCATACTCTTTTAAGACGGCTAATGGTTTTAAAGGTATTTTTTTGCCAAATGTTTTGTTATTTCTATGAAGTAATTTAATATTATCAAATAAATAATTATATATGTATGCGGCATCTATATCTCCGTTAAAATCTGGTAGTCTTTGAGGAAATTCCACAGATATTCTTATTTTTATCAAATCAAGTAATAAATTCAACCTATTGGGCATTTTTAGTATGTACTTAAATGTTATATAAAATTTATCTCTATTATTGTCAAAGAAGGATATCTCCATCTTAATATCACTTCGTCCTTCGCCTTGTTTAGGTTTTTTTATAGTAGGATATAACTTTTCCATAGCAATCATTATATTCTCTTTATCATTGTCTGTGAATTGTCTTCTATTGTAAGGATTTACAAATGGAGCACCATTTTTAACAGCATTTCTCCAATATTGATATAATGTTCTAACATAAAAGGCTGTTCCTTTATTGGCAGAATCTTTTATTATTATAATATTTCTTAGTTTACTCAGTGGCATATCATCCCATTCATCTCCCAAAAAAGGTTCAGAATCATTATTTAAAACATTCGGGCCTTTCAATTCATCTAATATTCTTG